>Ga0056115_1000134_pt1 | contig 38122 bp, 36 predicted proteins | sample WorMetOlspDAHAB1_FD_77007 | JGI IMG/M metagenome (GOLD analysis project Ga0056115, IMG submission 77007) | Marine gutless worms symbiont microbial communities from Max Planck institute for Marine Microbiology, Germany - Olavius sp. DAHAB.1 ...
CGTTAAGGGCCAGAAGGTTGGTCTGTTCGGCGATGTCGTTGATCAGATTGACCACCTCGCCGATCTTCTGAGACGCCTCGTCCAGATCCTTGACCTGGCCGGCGGCCCGTTCGGCCTCGTCCACCGCAGTCCGCGAGATCGAGCTGGATTCGGTCACCTGGCGCGAGATCTCCTTGACCGACGAGGCCAGCTCCTCTGTCGCCGCCGCGACGGTCTCCACATTGCTGCTGGCATGCTCGGACGCCTTGGACACCGTGTTGGCCTGCTGAGAGGTCTGTTCGGCCGTGCTGGCCATGGTCTGGGCCGACTGGGCCATCTGCTCGGATGCCGAGGAGACGGACGAAACCACGCCCATGACGCTGGATTCGAACTCAGCGGCCAGCTTCTGGCTCGCCTCGCGCCTCTCGCGCGCGGTGCGCTCCTCCATCTCGGCCTGCTGTTTTTCCAGCTCTCTCTTTTCGATGGCCTTCTGCTTGAAGATTTCAACTGTGCGGGCCATGTCGCCGATCTCGTCCTTGGACTCGGCGGCGACCACTTCGACGGTCGTGTCGTCGGCGGCAAGGGCCGTCATCACAGCGGTCAGGCCGACAACGCGCCTCGAAATCTCGCGGGCCAGGTAAAAGCCGATGCCCACCGTGGCGAAAACCGCGATCAGGCTGACGGCTGCCAGGATCATGATCATCCGCTGTTGAGCAGCGTCCATATGCGCCAGTTCGGCGGCGGCGTTGCCGTCCTCGATGGCCGACAGCGCCAGTACGCCGGTCTGGACGTTCTGCTCGGCGTCATAAAAGGCGCCGGCGAGAACCTCGTTGGCCTGGTCTTGGGCGAACTGTCCGGAATAGTCGAAGACCTGGATGGCGGCGTCGTGCATGGCGTCGAAGGCCTCGTAAAGCCGGCCCAGGATTTCGGCGACCTCCTCGCTCGATTGTTCACGATATGCGTCGATCTGAACGGAAGTCTGCTCCATCACCATGTCGAACTCGGCGCGGAACTGGGCCTGTCGGTCAAGGTTCAACTCGGCAGGCGCCCGGGCGACAAGGCCGCTCAGCTTCTGCGCGGCGATTTCGATGCGCGACAGGTTCTTCAGGCTGTTGGCGCTGACCGCATGCAGCGTGCGCCCTGCCCCTGCCATTTCCGAGGTGCCAAGCCACGATGCGCCGACCAGCAAAGCCAGGCTGACCACGGCGACACCAATAATCGTATAAAGCTTATAGGCGATCTTGTTCATTGCTGATTGCTCCCGCCTTGCCGTTCCGATCTCTGCCTTTTGGCCTCCAGGTCGGACGGCGACCGATGCTGCCCCTTCAGATCTCAGATGCACCTTTCGTTGACTGGCCCGGTTGTTGCGCTGCAATTGCCTATCAACGTATGCAAATCTATATACACTAAAACACTTAAGGAGCTGCTTAAGCTTCCGTTTACGGGCCGGTTATTTGGTTTACACATCAGTGCATTAGACCGTTCGTCGATGGTTTCGACGGCTCTCGTCGGCGCGATGCCTTGGATTCAATGTTTAATGAAGGGTTAATGGCCAAATTGTCGCATGCGCGAAAAATGTCACACAAATGCGATCTATCGCCCGTGCGATGTCGATCCCGCGGTCAGGGATATGCTTATTCGACGTCCTTCAGGGCGTGGGACGTGGTCCCCGGGTTACAGGAGGGCAGCGACGATTTCGTCCCATTCCCGCTCCAGCGGGCCGGTGGCATGGGGTTTTCCGGCCCGACGATACCAATAACCGGCATTGCCCTCGTCGCCCTCGACCCGGTGCAGATAGGCATGGACCCAGTCGCCCGCCGTGTCCTTCTGGGCCTGGGCCAGGCGATGGGCGCCGTCCCAGTCGCCTCTGGCTGCGTGCCACAGCGCCTCCAGGGCCCGGCCCAGCCCTCCTGGCGGGGCCGGGCCGCCGAGCGAGGCCTTGAAGGCAGCGAGGTCCATCGCCGCCCCGTCAGGCAGGCGCCGGTGCCGCAGGCGCGGACGGCGCCGCCGGTTTCTGCTGGTCGGTCGGTTTCAGGCGGTACAGGGCCGCATATAAGGTCGGCACGACAACCATCGTCAGGACGGTGCCGAAGGTGAGGCCCGCCATGATGGTGACAGCCATGCCGACCCAGAAGACGTCCTGCAACAACGGGATCACGCCCAGCACGGTGGTGCCAGCGGCCAGCAATACCGGCCTTAGGCGTGAAACGGCCGCCGACATGATGGCATCGTAGCGTGGAATTCCTTCCTTCACCTGGCCCTCCGCCTCGTCCAGCAGCACGATGATGTTTTTCGACATCATGCCGGCCAGGGCCATCGCGCCTAGCAGGGCCATGAAACCGAATGGCGCGTTGAAAAGTAGAAGGCCCGCCGAGATGCCGACGATCACCAGAGGCAGCGTGCATGTGATGATGATCAGCGGTCTGAAGCCGTTGTAGAGATACACAAAAATGAATGCCATGACGGCGACGGCGGGGATAATCCCCGGAACCAAAGCCGTTTGGGAATCCAGCGTATCCTCCCATTCGCCACCCCAGGTCCACTTGTAGCCCGGCGGCAGTTCCAGGGCATTCAGTTGCTCCTCGACGCTGTCAATCAATGCCGGCAGTGTCAGGCCAAGTTTCGGATTGGCCTGGACCTTGACGGTCCGCCGGCGGTCGCGCCGACGGATTATCGACTCCTCCCACTCGGTATCGATGGCATCGGTGACCTGGGCCAGAGGAACCGGCTGGGTGGAAAAGGCCGGTTGCACCTGCAGGATCGGCATGCCGTCCAGATTGATCCGTTCCTCTTCTTCATAACGCATCAGGATCGGGATCAGGTCGTCGTCTTGCCGGTAAATGCCGACCTGCCACCCGTCGTAGGCGCGCTTTGTCGCTCTGGCGATGTCGTCGCGGGTCACGGCGGACCAGCGGCCGCGTTGGTCATTGTATTCGGGAACCACCTTTTGGACGCGCTGCATCCAGTTCGTCCGGGCAATTTCCGTGACGGGACTGGCTTCCAAGATGTCGACGATCTTCTTGGCCTGCTCCCTGAGGACCGCCGTGTCCGCGACCGCCGGTCCGCTGAGCCGGACCTCGAATTTCCATGTGTTGCCGGGTCCGACGCCGTATTGGCGCAAGGGCACCAATACACCGGGATAGGTTTCCTCAATCCAGGGATCCAACTCTGCGAAGATGTCTGGAATATCCCTGAAATCCCGGACATTGACGATCAACTGGCCATAGGCTTTGTTGGACTCTTCAGGTTCCACCGGCAGGTAGAAACGGGGCGGACCGGATCCGATATAGGCGGTCACGTTTTCGATCCGCTCGTCCCGCATCAGCTTTTCTTCGAGTTTCCGCAGATCGGCCTGCACGTCCTGGACGCGCGTGCCTTCGGGCGCGAAATAGTCGACCATGAACTTGTTCATGGACGAGGCCGGGAAGAACAACTCGTCGACGAAGCCGAATGCCACGACGCCCAGGGCCAACAGGCCGCCCATGCTGGACAAAGTCAAGAAGCGGAAGCGGATTGCGCCGGCGACCGTGTTGCGGAATCTGGTGTAGAACCGACCGCCATAGGGATCCGTTCCGGCGCCCTGTTTTGGCGCCTTCAACAGATCGACGCACTGGAGCGGCGTCAAGGTCAGCGAGACGATCCAGCTGATCAAGAGCGAGATGCCCACGACCTGAAACAGCGCCTGACAGTATTCGCCGGTGCTTTCCGGCGAACCGGAAATCGGGAAGAAAGCCATCACGGCGATGATCGTGGCCGCCAATAACGGAAACGTCGGTTTTGTGGCCGCTTCGACCGCCGCTTGAATGCGGCTTTTGCCCTGCTGCATACGCACCACCGCGCCTTCGGCCACGACGATGGAGTTGTCCACCATCATGCCCAGCGCGATGACCAGCGCTCCCAGCGATATCCGGTGCAGGTCGATGTTCAGAATGGACATCACGATGAATGTGCCCAGCACGGTCACGATCAAGGCCGTGCCGACAATCACGCCCATGCGCCAGCCCATCGCCAGCGCCAGCACCACCAGAACGATGCCAAGCGCCTGGGCAAAACTGATGAGAAAGCTCTGCACAGCATCGTCGACCACTTCGCCTTGCCAGTGCACCCGGTGCATGTCGACGCCGATGGGAAAGAAGGGGGCGAGCTCATCGAGCTTCGCTTGGATGTTCTTGCCCACTTCCACGATGTTGACGCCTGGTTTGTTGGTGATGGAAATGCCGATCGCCGGCATGTCGACCAGAGCGTCGCCGCTGGGCGTACGGGCGTTCATGAACATCAACTGCGCCGGCGGTTCTCGATACCCGCGCCGCACGGTGCCGATATCACGCACGCGGATGAGGTTTGCGCCTGCGTTGATGCCGTTGCGCCTCTGATCGCTTTGCAAGGTGTCGATGAAGGAAGGGCGAATCACAAGATCGGCGATGTCTTCCGGGGACTTGAACGACCCCGTCGGCGCGATTGGAAAACGCTTGGACTGGAGGTCCACGCTGCCGGCATCGACGACAAGGTTCTGGTTCTTCAGCGTTGCTTCGATGCTCTCGTCGCTGAGGCCGAGCTGGCTCAGCTGCGTTTCCTTGACGTCGATGTAGACGATCTTCTCCTGCACACCCCACAGGTCGACGCGGGCCACCCCGTCAACCACGCGAAGTTCGCGCCGGATCTCCTTGGCGAAGGTTTCCAGTTCGTCATAGCTGAACCCGTCGCCCGTCAGGGCCAGCTGAAACCCGAAAACGTCTCCGAAGTCGTCGTTGACCATCGGTCGTCCGGCGCCGGGCGGCAGTTCGTCCTCGATATCGCGGATCTTCCTGCGCATCTGGTCCCAGACCGTCTGCAGATCGTCCCCCCAGAAGGTGGGCAACGCCTGAACCTTGACGTATGAGAACCCGCGACGCGAATAGGACTCCACCCACTTAATCTGCTTGAGTTCCTGGAGCTTTGTTTCGATCCGGTCGCTGACCTCCAGCTCGACTTCCTCCGGACTCGCCCCCGGATAAAGCGTGATGATGACTGCGTCTTTGACCGTGAAGTTGGGGTCCTCAAGCTGACCCAGCGAGAAATAGGCGGCAATGCCGGCCAGGATGACGAGGGCTGTCGCGAAGTAAGTGACCGGCTTCTTGTCGATCGATGCGGCGGCGACGTTCATAGGTCGTCTCCCGACTGCACCAGAATGGTGACCTTCTGCCCCTCCTCCAGGTAATGAACGCCGGCGGTGGCGATCAGTTCGTCGGGTTCCAATCCTTCGGTGACCGACACGCCAAGATCCGTTAAGGGACCGGTCTTCACCTGCCGTCGGCTAACCGTCTTGGCCTGTTCATCGACGATCCAGACAAAGGTCCCGTCACCCTCCTTGGGCGAGAAAACGGCGGTCACCGGCACGACAATGTTCTGCGGTCGTTGCGACACGACCTCCGGCGGTTCGTCCCCGGTCGCCCGCCCCGCCATGCCGGGCAGGACCTTTATGTCGCTGGGCTGATCCATGATCAGGTTTATCGGATAGGTCCGCGTCGTCAGGGAGGGTTCTGTGGCGATTTCCTTGATCTTGGCTGGGATTTCATGATCGGGGAAAGCATCGAATCTGACCTTCACGTCGTAGGTTCCGCGCACATAGGGCATCACGCTTTCCGGCAGATTGACCACGAATTCGATGCGCGAGGTGTCGACCACGCGGATCACCGGCTCCTTGGCCCGCACGTTGTCGAAGTTCTCGACATAGGTGTAGGACACGGTGCCGGCGAACGGCGCCTTCAGGAGAGTGTCGTCCAGCGCCTTCTGGCGGATCCGCAGGGTCGCTTCGGCCGCGTTGTACTGGGCCTGGGCATCGGTTAATTCCTGCTGCGCCACGGCCCCGGATTTTGCGGCCTTTTCGATGCGTTCGAACTGCGCCTTCGCGCGGTCGCGCTCGGCCATGGCGACGCCGACGTCGTTCCTGTAGTCGCGATCGTCCAGACGCGCGAGGACCTGACCGGCCTCGACTTCGTCACCGATGAAAACCGGCCGTTCGATCAGCTTGCCGGAAACTTCGAAGGCCAGGTCGGTCTCCTGGGTCGCCTTGGCGATGCCCGGATACCATTGGTTCAACAGGGCGCTGGCGTCCTGCACCCGCATCGCGCGAACCGGGCGGATGATTTCGACCTCCTCCGGTTCTTCCTCGCACCCGACCAGTGCCGCCAGTGGCAACATCGCGACGGCAATCGACTTTCGCGAAAGACGCAACATGCTCCGGACTCCCCTGTGACTGCGTCGCGCCGACCGCGCCGGCGCGCGCAGATGCCCCACCCTGGCGCTATGCCTGGCTGGTGTCGCGCCTCTGCATTCCTTGCAGGCTTTATTCAATCCTGGATAGCGTGCACGGCACGCACGGTCGCGTCAACCGAGGCATTGGTCGCACCCAGCGCCGGATTTGTCGCCCAACGACAAGCTGTTAGAGTTTCCCGGGCGTGGCCCGTCGGACCGCGCTCATGGTCGTCGTGCAGGGAGGAGTGGTCCGTTGGAATTCGCAATGGCCCCGTCGGATTCGATCGATGCGCTGATCGCCGCCGTGCTGCTTGCGCTGGCGCATGTCTTCGTGACCCGTTTGCGCCATGTCACCGGGTCCGCGCGCAATGCGTTGCTGATGGCCGGAGCCGGCGTCTCCTTGTCCTATGTCTTGCTCTATATCCTGCCGCAACTCGCCTCCAAACAGGACATCATGCTGGCCAGCACCAAGCCCGGCCTGTTGGGCGTCATGGAAAACCACGTTTACGCCATGGCGCTGATCGGTTTGGTCATCTATTTCGGGATCGCGCAGTTTTCCGCCGGCGGCGTCGAGTTGCGGACGACGGCATCCGTGTTGCGTTATCGCGCCGCGCTGATCGCGACCGTCTTCGCCTACGGTGCGTACAGCATCCTTGTCGGGTACATCATGGTGCACAGCCTGAATGTCGAGCTGATCGCCATGGTCCTGTTCACCTTCGCCATGGCGACTTATTTCATGATCAGCGACTACGGGCTGAGGCGGAAATGGCCCGACGCCTACGACAAGGTGATCCGCTGGATTCTGGCGGTTTCGGTCCTCATTGGCTGGGCGCTGGGCGTCGCCACAGAAATCTCCGAGAACGTGAAGGTCCTCTGGTTTTCCTTTCTGGCCGGCGTGGTCTTGATCGATACCATCGGGGAAAAGCTGCCGCGGCAGGCGGCAGGCTCGTTCTGGGCGTTTCTTGCCGGCGTGCTGGGGTTCGGCGTGTTGGTGTTCATTACCCGGTTGACCGCCTGATGGGCCGGGAGGCGACGGGATCGATCTCCATCCGACCGGCCCGGCCCAGGGATTGCGCCGGACTGGATCGACTGTTTCGGGAGGTCCAGGCGATGCATCACGCGATGCGTCCGGACATCTATCCGCCGCCCCAAGGCTCGCTGGTCGAGGAGTCCTGGTTCGAAGAACGGCCCCAGCGCCCCGCCCAGGAGCTTCTGGTCGCCTTACGGGCGCGTCAGGTTGTCGGACTTGTTCAGGTTGCACGCCAGCAGGTGCCGGGATCGCCGTTTCAAAGGGAACGCCTGGTCGCCCGCATCGATGCATTGGCCGTTGCGCTGTCCTCCAGACGCAGCGGGATCGGTACGCTCCTCATGCGCGCGGCGCAGGAGTGGGCGCAGCAGCTGGGTGCCGTTGAGATCCGGCTCAGTGTGGACGCCTTCAATACAGAGGCGATCGGCTTCTACAAAGAACTGGGGTTTGGGGTCGTTTGGCAATGGATGACCATGCCCTTGCCCTCCGGAGACGGCGAATGAAACGTCCTTTGACCGGCGGATGCCAATGCGGCGCCGTTCGCTACGAAATCCGCGCGGCGCCGATTACGCTCTACGCCTGTCACTGCACGGAATGCCAGAAGCAGTCGTCCAGCGCCTTTGGGATGTCGCTGTCGGTGCCGTCGAGCGGTTTTTCGATCACCGGCGGCGCGCCGCGGCACTGGCAACGCCCGTCCGACAGCGGCCGGACCGTGGATTGCCACTTCTGCGACGCCTGCGGGACGCGGATTTATCACAGCGGCAGCGGCAAAGCCGACTGGCTGAACGTCAAGCCGGGGACGCTGGACGACACCGGCTGGCTGCAGCCGATCGGCCATCTTTGGACCCGCAGCGCCCAGGGCTGGGTTTCGTTCGGCGACGATACGCTGGTCTATGACGGACAGCCCGAGGACATGACGGAACTCCGGCGGCGCTGGCGCGCCCTGCACCCGGACGGGTGGCCGTAAAGACCGTTCACCCGCGTTTTGCACTCAAAGATGCCGAATGCCGTGGGTCGCGAGGATCTCGACCAGCATGCGCCCCGCCCGGACCCGGTGGTTGCGATGGATCCGGCGCGCCGCGTCGGCATCCCGGCGTGCGATCGCATCGACCACCTCGGCGTGTTCCTTGTTCGAGTCCGTGGGCTTGGGGCGCAGGCTTAAGGTCGCCATGCGGACCCGATGGGCCTGGTCCCAGCAGGTGCGGACCATCGCGCGCAGCCGTTCGTTGCCCGAATACTCGACAAGCAGTTCGTGGAAGCGCTCGTCGGCCCGGGCCCAGGCGTCCATATCGTCGGTCGCGAGCGCCTCGTCCATGTCGCGCACCGATCGGTTCAAGGTTTCAAGGCTTTCCCGGGGCAATCCGTTGCGGGCGACCAGCTCGGCCGCGGTCGATTCCAGACTGGTCAGGACATCGTAGATCTCGCGCATGTCCTCCGCGGAGATCGGCAGCACCCGCATGCCGTGGCGCGGCCGCACCTCGACCATTCCTTCGTTCGCCAGGCGGATCAGGGCCTCGCGCACGGGCGTCCGGCTCATGCCCAGGAGTTCGGCCAGTTCCTGTTCCAACGCCTGGTAGCCGGCGGGCATCTCGTTGTCCAGGATCCGGCGCTTGAGCTCGCTATAGGCACGCTGGGTGTTCGACTGGCGTCCGTTTGACGCCGTCTCTGCTGGCGGTTTGCCGCCCCCGGCGACTGCCACGATCGACCTCCCCTGCCGTTATGCGGCCTCCGGCTCTAGCACGACGCGCCGGCCCGACCGATCGGACTCGTAGACCGCCTGTTCGATCCGGAGGTTTGCGAGATAATCCGCCCCCGAATTCATGAACGCGCCCGGCTCCGTTCCGCGCAGCCGGTCCACGACGTGGCGTTGCAAGAGATAGACGCAATCGCCGCCGAATCCACGGTCTTGCCAATGATAGGGGACCGCATCCTCTTCGTTAACCCCGTGGCGGCGCAGAAAAAGCCGGCCGTCCCCGTCCAGCCTGAGGGTCGCCTCGGCGCCTTCCAGCAGCATTTCGCCCATGGTCAGCCGGCGGTTCTGCGCCGCGTGGTCGGACAGACGGTTGCCGTCGAACAGGCCGCGGGCGCCATTGGCGAAGTCGAAGAGGATAATGCCCGCATCCTCGCCGGCAATGGCCGGGTTCAGGCGCGCCAGGCGCGCGGTGACCGCCGCGACCTCGCCCATCAGATAACGAAACGTATCGACCAGATGGATCGCGGTCTCGTGGACCAGGAACCGCTCCATTTTCTGGAAGTAGGGCTGGCGGTCCAGATAGGCCCGCGGCCCCTGCCCGTCGCCGGGGCGCAAGCGAAAACTGATCTGATACGGCGTCCCCAGCGCGCCCTCTTTCAGCAGGCGTTTGGCTTGTGTATGCCAGGGCTGGAACCGGAAATTCTCATGCACGATTAACGGCGTATCGGTTTCCGCGGCGGCTGCGACCGCCTGCTGCGCCTCATCCAGCGTGCTGCAGAATGGCTTCTGACAGATCATTGCAATCCGGCGCGCTGCCGCCTGTCGGACGTATTCCAGATGCGTGACCGGCGGCGTGATGATGTCGACCAGATCAGGGGCGACCGCCTCAAGCATCCGGTCGAACTCGGTGAAGACCTCCGGGATGTCGTAGGCTTTTGCTACCTCCTCGGCCTTGTCCGCCGTCCGGTTGCAGGCGGCAACCAGCGCGACGTCCGGCATGCGTGACCATGCCTCGTACTGGAAACGGCTGAAATAGCCCGCCCCGACCGTCGCGACGCGCAGTTTCTGTGCCATGGTTGTCGTTCCTTAGCTAGACGATCCCGGCGAGCGGCCCCAGATCGTACGACCAGTGCGTTGGCGGATGACCGGCGACCGGCATGTCGATGACGGCAATCGCGCCGCCCAGAAGGCAGCCCAGGAACCCCGTCTTCAGATCCGCGCCGCCGAATGCGAGGCTGGAAATGCTGTTCAGGCGGCGCGCGCGGACCTGGTCCAGGTGCGGGCGCCCCATCTCGCCCGCCTGGAACGCCCTTTCGACGAGGTCCAGGTGTTCTGGCTCGTTGTCCTCCAGATAGACTGTTTGACTGCCGTCGACATCGATGCGCACGACCCGGTTGCTGACGATGCTGGTGATCCACACGCCGCCTTGCGCATCGAACGTCAGTCCATCCGGGAAAGTTCCCGGGCCAAAACGCGCAATCTCTTGACGGTCCGTCAGGCTGCCATCGGGTTCGATGGCGAAGCTGGTCAGGCGTCGCGCGAAGGTTTCGTTCACATATAGGCGCGTGCCGGCTGGATCGACCAGGCATTCGTTCGTGTATCCAAGACCGTCGGCGACGATGCGGGCGCCGGCCCGGTCGACAAGCACGACGAAGCCGTCGGCGACATCCGGCCGGTAGCCCAGCGCCCGCGGCTGGCGGCGGGTGCTGACGGTGATCCAGATCCGTCCGTCAGGGTCAAGATGGACGAAGTTGGTCGGCGGCAGCGGTACGCCCCCGACCTCCAGCAGGACGGGTTCGGTCGTCCCGTCCGGGAACAGGCGCCAGACACCGCCCTCGCCGTCGCCAAGATGGGCAAGCAGGAACGACCCGCCCGGCTCCAGGGCGATGCCGTTGGGCCGCAGCGGACTTGCCCGATCCGACGCCAGGACGCGGGACACGGCGCCGCCCGGATGCAGAACGCTGACGCCCCCGGCGTCGGTCCAGTCGGACGCGAAGACCAGGCCCGAGGAATGGCAGAGAACGCATTCGGGGCGGCGCAGACCGCTGCCCCGGAACGTGACGCTGTCGAGGGAATGGGCCATCGCCGGTGCTAATGGGCACCAACGATATGCGCGACCACTTCGTTCATGGAGGTCTGGTCGGTCGTCTCCTCGGCGATCACCGCGCCCTGGCGCAACGCAACGATGCGGTCGGAGACGGCGAAAACGTCGGTCAGGCGGTGGCTGATCAGGATCACCGCGATCCCCTGCCCCTTCAGGCCGCGGATCAGGTCCAGCACATGCTCCACTTCGCGCACCGCCAGCGCGGCGGTCGGTTCGTCCATGATCACCAGCTTGGGGTGGAAGGTCAGCGCCCGCGCAATCGCCACCGACTGCTGTTGTCCGCCCGACAACTGGCCGACCTCGTAATCGACGCCGGGAATGCGCGCGCCCAGTTGTTCGATCATGCGCGTCGCTTCCTTGTCGACCGCATCGCGGTCGATCACCGGAAGGACACCAAACAGCTTCTTCACCGGCTCGCGTCCCAGGAAGATGTTCGAGGCGACGTCCTGCTGCCGGGCCAGCGCCAGGTCCTGGTAGATCATCTCGATGCCCAGCCGGCGGATCTCTCCGGGCTCCGCCTGGGTGATGTCCTTGCCGTCGAACCGAATGCGTCCCCCGTCGGGTTGATAGATGCCGGTGATTGTCTTCATCAAGGTGGACTTGCCGGCGCCGTTGTCGCCGACCAGCGCAACGACTTCGCCGCCGTCGACTCCAAAGGACACGCCGCGCAACGCCTGAATGGCGCCGAAGCGTTTTTCGATGCCGTCGATTTCCAACAGGCTCATCGTTCCCGCCTCCGCCGCGTCGACTGGTCCAGCCAGACCGCGAAGATCAGGACCGCGCCGATCGCCATCTGCTGGTAATAGCTTTGCACCGCCAGAAGGTTCAGGCCGTTCTGCAGCACGCCCATGATCAGGGCGCCGATGAAGGTCCCCAGGATCGACCCCCGCCCGCCGAACAGATTGGTGCCCCCGATAATTGCGGCGGTGATCGCCGTCAGTTCGTAGCCCAGGCCCGCGGTCGGGTCGCCGGCGTTGACCCGGGCCATAAACAGCATGCCCGCGGTGCCGCCCATCAGGCCGGAGATCACGTACAGCATCAGCTTGTGACGCTCGACATTGATGCCCATGGCGCGGGCGGCGCCTTCGTTGTCGCCAATCACCAGCGTGTATTTGCCGAACCGCGTGTAGGCCAGGATGAAATGCATCAGCAGGGCGACGCCCAGGAAGATGAAGGCCGGCATCGGAACCCCGAACGGACGTCCCTGGCCCAGGAAGATGATCTCCGGCGCCAGGCCGTAGATCGCCTGTCCCTTGGAAATCACCAGGGCCAGTCCCCGCGCGATTCCCAGCATGCCCAGCGTCACGATGAAGGCGGGGATGCGGGCGCGGGTCACCAGCAGACCGTTGACGAAACCGCACAGCGCGCCGGCGGCAAGGCAGCCGATGATGCCGGTGATCCACGGCAGTTCGGCGCGGTCCACCAGCCAGGCGCCGACGACGCCGCTGAGGCCCAGGACCGAACCCAAAGAGAGGTCCAGCCCGGCGGATCCGATCACATAGGTCGCGCCGATGGCCAGCACGCCGATGGTGGCGGTGGCCAGCAGGATGTTCAGGAAATTGGAGATCGAAACGAAAAAGGGCGACAGCACGGCCATGATCACGGCGAGCAGGATCAGCACCCCCAACGATTCGATGCGGAACGACAGCCGGCTTATGAAAGACCGGCGCGGCGCTGTGACGGATTCATCCATGACAGTTCAAATGAAAGGCGGCGGGCGGCAGCGTGCCGCCCGCCTGACAGAAAGAACAAAGGCTACTTGACGTATTCCAGCATGGGTTCCTTGCCGCCCTCCAGGACATCCTTTGTCAGGACCAGTGTCGGCACGGCAATGAACTCGTACTGCATCGAGCCGGACCCGCCGGACTTGGACCGTTCCGTCACTTTTTCCACGGCCTGTTTGCCGACAAGGTAAGGCAACTGGGCGACGGAGGCGTTCAGGCGGCCGGACTTGATGCTTTCGACCGCATCCACGTTGCCGTCGACGCCGACGATGACGATGTCATCGCCCTTGCCGGCGGCGTAGGCGGTTTCCACCGCGCCCAGCGCCATAACGTCGTTGGCCGCGAAGATCGCTTTCAGGTCCGGGTGGCGGGTGAGAATGTCGTTGGTGATGTTTGCCGCCTTGCCGCGATCCCAGTCGCCGGGCAGCGAAGCGACGATCTCCAGCCCGGGGGCGACTTCCTTCAGCCGTTCGGCGAAGCCGCGGGCCCGTTTCTGGCCCGTGATGTTGCCGCTGAGACCTTCGATCACCAGCACCGGCCCCTTGGCATCCATGCCCACGGTCTTGGCGACGAAGTCCGCGCCCTGGGCGCCGGCCGCCTCGTTGTCCGAACCGATGGTGAAGGCGATTTCTACGCCGGCTTCCTTGGCGATGGCGGTGTCGATGTTGGCGTCAAGGTCGACGACCGGGATGCCCATTTCGTTCGCCCGCTTGAGGCATGGCAGAAGGTTGGTGGAGTTGATCGCCGCCGTGATCATCACGTCCGGCTTGCGCTCCAGCATGGTGTTGCAGACGTTGAGCTGAGGTTCCGCGGCCTGATCGCTTTCCACCGCCTGCAGGTAGTATTCGACCCCGCCGGTCTCCGAGACCCCGTCCTTGACGCCCTGCTCCATGGCGCCCCAGAAGGGATTGGACAGCGTTTTCAGCAACACGCCGTAGGTCTTGTCCTGAGCGTGAGCGGCTGTTGCCACGGACATCATCAGCGCGGCAGCCGCAACCCCTGTTGTCAGTCTCTTCAGCACTTTATTCTCCTCCCGTTTAAGAACGCCCCCGCCCGCATGGGCGGAGGCAGGCAATGAACCTCACTTCAATCCGTCGCTGGTCATCGACCGCATGCGCGCCACCGTCTCCGGCTCGGCACGCTTGCAGCCTACCGGCGGCAGGCCCTTCAGCATCAGGCCGATATCGCCGAGGACCAGTTCGCCCATCTTCCAGAATGCCGTGTCGATGGCGCCGGCGCGGTGCGCCGACAAAAGCAGACCCTCGACCTTGCGCACCGGATCGTCGGGCGCAACCGGCTCGTCTGGAAAAACATCCGTCGCGGCCTGAAAACGGCCTTGCGCAACGCAATCGATCATGGCGTCGAAATCCACGACCGCGGCCCGGCTCATCAGCAGGAAGGTCGCGCCCGGCTGGATCAGTTCCAGTTCGCGGCGTCCGATGAAACCCTGATTATCGGCCGTCACCGACGCGAAGACGAAGATGAAACGGCTGTTCGAGAGCACCTCTTCCAGACCCGCCGGCGTGCAGTCATGCGCCCGGATCACATGTTCGGGCAGCCAGGGGTCGTAAACCTGGACCGGGCATCCGAACGGCGCGACCAGCGGCCGGAAGGCGCGGCCTAGATCGCCGAAGCCGATCAGGCCCACGGGACTGCCCTGCATCAGGCCAAGCCCATGATTGCCGTCCATCTGGTAAAGCTCGCGCCCTTCGCGGAACGCCCTGTCGGCCGGCGCCAGCCCGCGCGAGACCGCCAGCGCCATGCCCAGCGCCATTTCCGCAACCGTTTGTGCAAAGACGGGCCCGGTATGCATGACCCTGATTCCGTTCCGGAAGCAGTGGTCGTAGTCGATGTTCTGCCGGAAATTACCTTCGACATTGATGATCGCGCGCAGGTGCGGCGCCCGTTCCAGCCGTTCGCGCGGCAGGTCGGTCTGGCCGATCACGAACGATGCCTTCGGCAGGATCTCCTCGACCATGTCCTCGGGCATGCGGCCGGCGTCGTGGTTGATCACCGTGGCCAGCGCCTTCAAGGCGTCAAGATCCGCGGGCGTGAAGATCAGATCCAGCGTCCGGGGATCCGGATCGGACAGGATGACAGGTTTATCAGATACCAATGTTGCCTCCCCTGGGCCCTGCGCGGCGGCTTTTGCGCCGTCTTCACGGACGGGAATAGTCTTTGTGTTTTTCGCCGTAGCGTCAAGAATACGGGCCGATCCGGGATTGGCGCGATGAACGACGGCAAGACACCGCAGACGGATGCGTATTTCGAGACCTTCCGCACGGCCGCGGGCCTTTCCGAGGCCGACTATGACCTGGTGTTCTTCGGCGACAGCCCGGCGATGAACGACGAGCTGTGCGATCTGGTGCTGGCCGGCACCAAGCGGGCCACGGCCATGCTCTTGCGCGACGTGACCGATGCCGGCGAGCCGATGCCGACGGTCGGCGGCCATTTCGTGGTCGCGGATGGCGCCTGCCGCCCCAGGTGCGTTTGCCGGACGACGGAAATTGCGATCAAGCCGTTGAACGAAACCGATGCCGCTTTTGCTTTCGATGAAGGCGAAGGCGACCGGACTCTGGCATGGTGGCTGGACGCCCACCGGGACTATTTCACGCGCCAGGCGGCGCGCGAGGGATTTGAGATGAATGACCGGATCGAGACCGTCTTGGAACGATTTATCGTCGTTTGGCCGCCGGACCTGGCGGATTCAGGGGCATGAGCGCGGCATCGCCTCCGCTTCTGTTTGCCCTGGACGGCAGCCGTGACCTGGGCGAGCGGATCGCCGGGGAGATGGGCATCGGCCTGGCGCTGCACGAGGAGCGGAACTTCGAGGACGGCGAGCACAAAACCCGCCCGCTGGAGAATGTCCGCGACCGGGACGTCTACGTGCTGCACCAGCTGGACGGCGAGCCGGGAGCCAGCGTCAACGACAAGCTGTGCCGTTTTATGTTCTTTCTGGGCGCCCTGCGCGACGCTTCCGCGGCCCGCGTCACCGCGGTCATCCCCTACCTGGTCTATGCCCGCAAGGACCGGAAGACCAAGTCCCGCGACCCCCTGACCAGCCGGTACGTGGCGCAGGTCCTGGAGGCGGTGGGCACCGACCGGGTCGTCACGATGGACGTTCACAACCTGGCGGCCTTCCAGAACGCCTTTCGCTGCCGCACGGAGCATTTGTCGGCGCGGCCGTTGTTCGTGCGCCATTTCGCGTCCGACCTGGACGCAGGGCCGGTGACGGTCGTCTCGCCGGACGTGGGCGGCGCCAAACGCGCCGAGAGCCTTCGGACGGCGCTTGGCGCGGTCGCGGGCACGGAGGTGCCGGGAGCTTTCATGGACAAGAAACGCAGCGGCGGCGTGGTATCGGGCGACACCCTGGTCGGGCCCGTCTCGGGCCGGACGGCGATCATCCCGGACGACATGATCAGCTCGGGCACGACCATGCTGAGGGCGGCGCATGCCTGCAGGGCCCAGGGCGCCGTCCGGGTCGTCGCTGTGGCAACCCATGGGGTCTTCCAGACCGAAACCCGGAACCTGCTGTCCGACGCCGCGGTGGACCAGGTCGTGGTGACCGATACGGTGACGCCGGCGCGGCTGGCGGACCCGCCCGACCGGGGCAAGCTGGTGGTGCTGGACGCCGCACCGCTGTTCGGCCAGGCGCTGCAGCGCATCCACGACGGCGGATCGTTGACGGCGTTGTTCGAGGACGCGCCGCCGGCCTGAAGCCCCCCGGCGCTGATCTGAATCAAGGCTTTTTTCCGGCGCGGACATACAGTGTTCCGCGTTGTCCGATGCGATCGTCTGATCGCACCAGGCGCAGATCGCAGCATCGAAATGAAACGCGCAGGGGCCCGGCCGCCGGCCGGCCTCTCCAGCCGGAGAGCTAGCTGTGCAGAGTGTCGATACGCCGCTGACCGTCCCCGCAGGGACCCAGACGGTCCAGGTTTCGCCGATCGGTCTGGACGGTCTGTTGGGGGTTCCAGAAGCGGCAACGTCCTTGATCGTTTTTGCCCACGGCAGCGGCAGCAGCCGCCTCAGTCCGCGCAACAATCATGTCGCCGAGGCCCTGCGCGCGGCAGGCCATGCGACCTTGCTGTTCGACCTGTTGACCGAATACGAGGCGCACGACCGGGCCTGTGTGTTCGATATCGAACTTCTGGCGACGCGCCTGGTCATGGCGACCGAATGGGCGCTGACCAACGAGCGGACCCGGGGCCTCAAGATCGGGTATTTCGGCGCCAGCACGGGCGCCGCGGCCGCGCTGGTCGCGGACTCGCTGGCTGGCGGTTCGGCGTCGGCAGTTGTGTCCCGCGGCGGACGGCCCGATCTGGCGGGCGATGCGCTGGGACGGGTGTCCGCGCCGACCCGGCTGTTGGTCGGCAGTCTGGATGTGGGCGTGCTTGAACTGAACCAGGCCGCCTATGAGAGGCTTCGGTGCGAGCGCGACTTGCAGATCGTGCCGGGCGCCAGTCATCTTTTCGAAGAACCGGGGACCCTGGACAGTGTCATCGCACTGGCCTGCGACTGGTTCGACACCCACCTGAAGTCGTAAGAGACGTCGATGTTCGGCGGGCTGTTCTCGGATCGCCGCGATGCCGGTCTGCGGCTGGCGGACGCGCTGGCGTTTCTGAAAGACCAGGACCCTGTGGTGCTGGCCCTGCCCCGCGGCGGCGTTCCGATCGGCGTCGAGGTGGCCCGTCGCCTTGAGGCGCCGCTGGACCTGGTCATGGTCCGCAAGATCGGCGTTCCCTGGCAGCCCGAACTGGCCTACGGGGCCGTCGTCGACGGCGACGAACCGGAAACCGTGATCAACTGGGACATCGCCGCCCAGCTGCAGCTGCCTGAAAACTATCTGGAAAGCGAAACCGCGCGCCAGTTGGACGAGATCGCCCGCCGACGCGCCCTTTATCTCAAGGACAGGACACGTCCCGGCATCGCCGGGCGGACGGCGATCATCGTCGATGACGGGATTGCCACCGGCGCCACCGTTCGCGCAGCTCTGATTGGCGTCCGGCGCGCCAGCCCGCAGCAGCTGGTGCTGGCCGTTCCGGTTGCGCCGGGCGATACCGTGAAGTCCCTGGAGAAGGATGCCGACCGCGTCATCTGCCTCGAGACGCCGCTGATGTTCGGCGCCATCAGCATGTTCTACCGGGATTTCCACCAGGTCAGCGACGAGGAGGTCATAGACCTTCTCGACCGGTTTGCCGCGGAGGCGACCCCCGGCGACCCGTCACCGACGCCCGGCTGAAGCACTCACTTGCCGGACTGCGCGGCTGCTTGGGCGGCCTCTTCCGGTGGCACCTGGCTGTAAAGCTCGGGGTTCTGAAGATGGAACAGGTCGACGTCCTCCGCCGCCGTTCCGTCTTCGCTGACAAGCACCACATAGGGCTCGCGATCGGCCGGGTTGTGCAACACGGCGTCGACGACCCAGACATGGCTGTGGTCGCCCGTCTTCCAGTATTTCTGGCCTTCCAAAACGGTCGTCATGTTCGTGGCCTCGCTGTGGCAGTGCGTGCGGTGGGACGGCATCTCGCCGGCAACGGTCTTGAATAGCCGAAACGGGCCTTTTCGGCCTTAATCGCCGTCAAATCGCGAAGTCAGCCGGTTGCGGTCTAGGCCGGTTCGAACGGCCGGCCCGCGCCGTCCCCCGCCATCGGGTCCTGCGTGTCCGCGGCGGCGGCAGCCTGCAGCATGGCGTTGCGCAGCTTTTCGATGGCGCGTCCTTCGATCTGGCGCACCCGTTCGCGCGAGATGCCGTACTCCTCGCTCAGGTTCTGCAGCGTGCGCGGTTCGTCGACCAGGCGCCGGGCCTTCAGGATACGGCGCTCGCGCTCGTTCAGGGTCCCCAGGCCGTCGCGCATCAGCGACCGGCGCCAATCCAGCTCATCGAGATCGGCAACCGCGGCGTCCGGTCCCGGCGCCCTGTCCGCGAGGCTGTTGATCCACTCTTCGCCGTCCTCGTGCGCGGTCTCGTTCAACGAGAAGTCGCCTCCGATCAGGCGCCGGTTCATCTCCACGACTTCGGTTTCGGAAACGTTCAGACGCTCCGCAATCGCGCTCACCGCATCGGGATCGAGGTCGCCGTCCTCGAACTTCTTCAATTCGGCTTTCACGCGCCGCAAGTTGAAGAACAACTTCTTCTGCGCCGCCGTGGTGCCGATTTTCACCAGCGACCAGGAATAGAGAACGTATTCCTGGATCGCGGCCCTGATCCACCATCCCGCATAGGTCGAGAACCTGAACCCCCGGTCCGGGTCGAACTTCTCGGCGGCCCGGACGAGGCCGACATTGCCTTCGGAAATCAGGTCCGCCAGGGGCAGGCCGTAACCGGAATAGGAACGCGCCACCTTTGCGACCAGTCGCAGATGGCTGCCGACCAGCCGGTCCAGGGCGGCTTCGTCGTTCTCGCCCTGCCAGCGCCTGGCGAGGTCGATTTCCTCCTCCCGGCTCAACAGGGGATAGCGCCGGATATCGGCGTAGTAATTGTCCAAGTCGTATTCGGGATTGAACGTGGTGTTTCGCATATCGTTCCGGTTGTTGTTGATCCGACGGGTGGCGGCTCGTCCCGGCGCCGTGATCGGCGCGCGGCTTCAATGCCTTGTTTTCCGGGGTTTGCGACCGCCTGCCCTTCAGATATGGGAACAAAATCGGAACTTTTCAAGGGGCCGCGGCGGCGTCGGCGGTCCTAGTCTTCCTCGCTGTGCACCACATCGAAGGTCCGGACGTCGACCTCCAGGCCGTGCCGCTCGACGAAATCCATGAACGGCTGGCCGCCGGCCGCGACTTCCGCGCTGGCCATGCAGGCCTCATGTGCGGCGGCATCGCGCCACTGGATGTAGTTGATGACCCGGGCCATATCGTGGCTGCGATGCAGGTGCGATGAGACGAACCCGGGCTGCGCGGCGAAAACCGGCGCCGTTTCAAGCATGATGGCGACCAGCTCGTCGCGATGGCTGGGCGGGACCGCGACGGAAACCATCACCGTGAAGCACGGCGCGTCGACGGACAGGGTGGCCATGGGTCGATGCCTCTCTTCCCGGGATGCGCCGGCGCGCGGCGCCGCCGTCTCCTGGCCCAAAGCTTAGACTGGAATCGCGTCCGCGTGAAATGTCGCGTTCGGGACCGCGGCGCGGTCAGGCCTTGTTGTCCATGTATCTGGGGTTCGCGAGCTCCAGGCGCCGGACCGCATCTGCCAACAGCGCCGCATGCAGCGCCCGGGCGCGATCGGCCGCATCGAAATGCCCGGCGCGGATATCGGCCGCCAACCGGGCCCGGTCCGGTTCGCCCGCAGGCTCGGGCGCGCCGGCGTAGAGCGCGCCGATCGCGTCGGCCAAAGCGTGCGCGGCGCGTGCGGCGTCTTCGATTTCGCGGCCGGCGATGGCCATCGCACGCAGGACCATCAAGGTGTCGAGCCGTTTTTCGTCCGGCACCAGGGGCAGCACGTCCCGGCGCAGCGTCTCTGCGGCGATCGCCAGCAGCTCCGCGCCGGTCGGGCGGTCGCCGCCGCTCATGCCGGACCTGCCAGGGACGGTCCTGTCATGGTGAGGATCTCCCATTCCATTTCGGGCGGCCGCCGTCCGGTCAACGCCAGGTCCAGGTTCCTTTCCCCATCGACCAGGAACCGCGCCGCCTGCTGCAGGGCGATGACCGCCCATCTCACATGCGCAAAGACCTCCCAGAAGAACACGCGCCGGGGGTCGATCCTGCGGCCCGCTTCCGCCTCGTATCCGGCATAGAAGTCCGCCCGCGTGCCGATCCCGCCCGCCTCCAGGTCGCGCCGGCCGAAACGCCAGCAGGCGGCGCAGAACCACCCGATGTCCTCGTGCGGGTCGGACCAGCCGGCGAATTCCCAGTCCAAGACCGCCGTCAGACCGTCGCCGTCGACCATGTAGTTTCCCGTCCGGAAATCGTGGTGCGCCAGCACGACATCGCCCGGCGGCGGCAGGTTGAGCGCAAGCCATCTGAGGCCCCATTCAAGGCCCGGCTGCGGCGTTTCGAGGGCGTCCAGATAACCCCGAAACAGGTCAAGCTCGGCCTTGGCGGGATCCGCCGGCGGTGTCCCCAGGAAGGGGAAGTCGCGGGTCGCCGGCGTGATGGAGTGGATCCGGGCAAGCTCGCCCCCGAGCCGTCCGGTCAGCTCCGACCGGTCGCCGCCGAGCTCCGGCGACTTGACGATGACCTGTCCGACCGCCGTGCCCTCCGCCTTGCGCATGACATAGAAGGGCCGCCCGATCACGTCGGTGTCCCGGCACAGAAACAAGGGTTCCGGCACAGTCACGCCGGCATCGAAGGCGGCCTCCAGCAGGGAGAACTCGTCGGCCCGGCTGTGGCTGACCGCGACAGCCGACGGGGCGTCGGTGCGCAGCACCAGCGCCTGGGACCCGGCATACGGCCCGTCCGCGAACCTGGCCTCGATCGACCAGTTCTCCTGGATCGCGCCGCCGCTCATCAGTGTCGCGGAGACCAGGGTGCACGGCACGCCCGCCGCGCCTTCCAGCCAGCGCGCCAGGCGTGCGGCAACGGCGTCGTCCTGCAACAACATGCCCGCCGTCCGTCCCTAACCCCAGGACCAGAAGTCGGTCCCGGCCCGGGCATAGTTCCGCGCCAGCACCATCTTGTGCACCTCCGACGCGCCGTCAACCAGCCGGGCCTGGCGGGCGTAGCGGTAGATCCATTCCAGCACCGTGTCTTTGGAGTATCCCTTGGCCCCACAGAGCTGGATGGCCGTGTCGACGGCCTTGTGCAGCGTGTCGGCGACCTGGATCTTGGCCATGGAAACCTCGGTGCGGGCCTTGTCGCCCTGCTCCAGCTTCCAGGCGGCATGCATGGTCAATTGCCGCCCGACCGACACCGCCATCGCCGCCTCGCCCAGCATCCACTGCACGCCTTCGTGGTCGATCAGTTTCGCGCCGAAGCTCTCCCGCTCGGCCACATAGTCTGCGGCGATCTCCAGCGCGCGCTTGGACAGGCCAAGCCACCGCATGCAGTGGGTCAGGCGCGCGGTCCCCAGCCTGATCTGGGTCAGCTTCAGCCCGTCCCCCACCTCCATCAGGCGGTTTTCGTCCGGGATCGTCAGGCCGTCGAACTCCAGTTCGCAATGGCCGCCATGCTCCTCCGGCCCCATGATCGGAATTCGCCGCACGATGCGCCAGCCGGGCTGGTCGGCGTGGAACAGAAACGCCGTCAGGCCGCGCCGCGGGTCGTCGCCTGTCTTGGCGATCAGGATGAAGTGCCGGGCGACCCCGGCCCCGGTGATGAACCACTTGCGACCTTCGATCACCCAATCGTCGCCCCGGCGCGTCGCGGTGGTACGGATCATGGACGGGTCGGATCCGCCGCCGGGCGCCGGTTCGGTCATGGCGAAGGACGAGCGGACGGCGCCGTCGACGATCGGCTGCAGCCAGCGGTCTTTCTGGTCCTCGCGGGCGACCCGGTTGAGCACGAACATGTTGCCGTCGTCCGGCGCGGCGGCGTTGAAGACGACAGGCCCGAAGATCGACCGGTTCATCTCCTCGTAGCAGGCCGCCATGCCGACCGGGCCCAGGCCCCGGCCGCCGCGCGCGGCGGGCATCTGCAGGCACCAGAGCCCCTGCTCCTTGGCCTCGCCGCGCAGGATCTCCAGCAGGTCCTCGCGGATGTTCTCGTGGTCGTCGAAGCTCGCCGGGTCCGCCTCCAGGGGCAGCAGGCGCTCGGCGACGAACCCGCGCACCGCAAGGCGGATCTCCTCGATCTCCGGGGGCAGCGTGAAGTCCATGACCGCCGGTGCGCCTCAGTCCGCGAGCGCCTGGAAGAACGGCGTCGGCTGCAGGATCTTGTTTTCCATGTGATCCAACAGTTGCATCGACTCGCCCAGATAGGCCTGCCAGTCGGGATCGGCGGCCAGCCTGGCCCGCCGTTCGGCCCGGTCGGCGAGGTCTTCGTAGCCCCACAAATGGACGACCTGGTTCAAGGGACCGATGTCCATCGAGATATACCAGCCCAGGCAATTGCCCAGGTGCCTGCGTTGCACCGGCCAGCCCCTTTCTTCGTAAATCTTCAGGAACTTCGGCAGGCTGCCGGGCTTGACGGCATAGGTACGGTGGTCGACGATCATGGCTCCTGCTTCTCCAAATCTGCGTTGTGAGTGCGTGTTCCTGCCGGGTTGGCGCGGTGGGTCAGGTCGCGTCCTTTGCCCGCTCGCGCAGCACGAACTTCTGGATCTTGCCGGTCGACGTCTTCGGCAGCGGACCGAACTGCACGATCGACGGCGCCTTGTAATGGGCCATGTTGTCCCGGCAGAAGTTGATCACCGTGCGTTCGTCAAGCGCCGCTTCCGCGCCGGGGCGCGGGGTCACGAAGGCGCACGGCGTTTCGCCCCACTTCTGCGACGGCGCGGCGACCACGGCGGCCTCCATGATGTCCGGATGGCGGTACAGCACTTCTTCGATCTCCAGGCTGGAGATGTTTTCGCCGCCTGAAATGATGATGTCCTTGGACCGGTCTTTGACCTCCACGTAGCCGTCGGGGTGGGTCACCGCCAGGTCGCCGGTATGCAGCCAGCCGCCGCGAAAGGCGTCCTCGGTGGCGGACGGGTTGTGAAGATAACCCTTCATCACCGTGTTGCCGCGCAGCATCAGCATTCCGATGGTCTCGCCGTCCGCCGGCACGTCGTCCATGGTTTCGGGGTCGGCGACCCGCTGGGCATCCAGGGTCAGGTAGTTGACGCCCTGGCGGGCCATGCGTTCGGCCCGCTCGTCCAGCGTCAGGTCCGCCCAGTCGTCTTGCGGTGCGCTGATCGTGCTGGGGCCGTAGCATTCGGTCATGCCGTAGAGATGGGTGACGCGAAAGCCTTGCCCCTCCATGGCGGCGATCACCGCGGACGGCGGTGCAGCCCCGCCGGTGGCGACCTCGACGGTCCGGTGGAATTCCGTCCGGCTTTCGTCTGGCGCGTGCACCAGCATGTTCAGCACGATCGGGGCGCCGCACATGTGGGTCACCTCATGGTCCCGGATCGCGGCATAGATCGGTTCGGCTTCGACCTTGCGCAGGCAGACATGGGTGCCGCCGATGGCCGTCACCGCCCAGGTGAAGGTCCAGCCGTTGCAATGGAACATCGGCAGCGTCCACAGATAGACGCTGTCCGGCGTCAGGCCGAAGCTGATCAGGTTGCCCAGCGCGTTCAGGTAGGCGCCGCGGCTGTGATAGACGACCCCCTTCGGATCGCCCGTGGTGCCCGACGTGTAGTTCAGCGCAACCGCTTCCCACTCGTCTTCGGGCGGCGCCCAGGCGAATTCGGGGTCGCCCTCTTCCAGCAGCGCCTCGTAGGTCGTGTCCCCCACCGGGGACCCGGTTTCGTCCAGCGGATCGTCGATATCGATCACCGGCAGCGGCCGGTCCAGGGCCGCCACCGCCGGCGCCACGGTTTCCGACAGGCTGCGGTCGGCGATCAGGATCCGTGCGTCCGCATGGTCCAGGATGAAGCCGATGGTCGCGGCATCCAGCTTCACGTTGATCGCGTTCAGGACAGCGCCGATCATCGGCACCGCGTAGTGCGCCTCCAGCATCGCCGGCACGTTGGGGGCGATCACCGAAACCGTGTCGCCGCGCCCGATGCCGCGCCGGGCCAGCGCCGACGCCAGACGCCGGCAGCGGGCATAGAACTGGGCGTAGCTGTACCGGGTGGGCCCGTGCACCACGGCGACCTTGTCCGGGTAGACCAGGGCCGACCGGTGCAGGAAGCTGACCGGCGTCAGAGCGGTGTGGTTCGCCGCGTTCGGCGCTAACCCGGCGCCGTTTGGACCATAATCATCGGACACCCCGTCCTCCCCTGTTTACGCCCGCGCGGACACGTGATTCCGTGCCTCTTGTCCGATGCCTATCACGATATCCAGGGAGGCGCTATTGTCTGGTCCGGCGCCTCTGCCACCCCGGGCGGCTGCGCATGGCGGAGGACTGGCATGAACATCGATATTTTCTCGGATACGGTCTGTCCCTGGTGCTTTATCGGCAAGCGTCGGCTGGAGCGGGCGCTGGCCGAACGGCCCGATGTCGCGCCCACCGTGCGGTGGCGGACCTTTCAGTTGAACCCGCAGATGCCGGAAGAAGGTATGGACCGCCAGCGTTACCTGGCGCTGAAATTCGGCGGCGCGGCGCGTGCCCAGGAACTGTACGACACCATCCGCAAGGTCGGCGATTCCGAGGGGATCGCATTCCGGTTCGACGCGATTGCCCGCACGCCGAACACCGTTCAATCTCATCGCCTGTTGCGGTTCGCCGAAGGCCAGGGCCGGGACGCGGCCGTTTCGGAGATCCTGTTTCGCGCCTACTTCCTGGACGGCCAGGATATCGGCGACGCCGCGGTCCTGACCGCGGTTGCCGAAGAAGCCGGCATCGATCCGGGCGCAACGGCGGAATTCCTGAGTTCCGACGAACTGATGCAGGACGTGCTGGCGGAAGACAGGTTTGCGCGCCGTCTCGGCATCGCAGGCGTGCCGTGTTTCATCGTCGACGGAAAATATGCGCTGTCAGGCGCCCAGGAGCCCGAGGCCTTCTATCCGATTTTCGATATGGCGGCGCAGGACCAGACGTTGGCCTCGACCACGGCGGGCTGATCGCGGGTCAGATTGCCCGTGTCGGCACTTCGTTTTCCACGAACAGGAACACGCCCTGGCCCGGCGCCTCGTCCCGCATCCGCGATGCCGTGACGTAGGACAGGAAACTGTCGCCGTTCTTGCGGTAACGGGCCAGCTCCGTCTTCGCAAAGCCGGTGCGCAGAAGCTCCTGGCGCATGGCCTTGACGTCGTCGGGATCGGTGTCCGGCCCGTGAAACAGGCTCAGCGTGTCGCCCAGCAGCTCGCCCAGGCCGTAGCCCAACATGTCGCGGAAGGCCTGGTTGGCATAGAGGATCTGCGGGCCGTCGCCGCCGATGTCGGTGGTGGTGATCATGACCGGCGAATGGGAACCGTCGATATGCGCCAGCAGGGCCTCGGCGGAGGCCAGGTAGGTCTTCAGATGTTTTAGGGCGGTTTCTTCGGCGTCTCCGTCCGTGGCGGTGACGCCGGGACTTTGTGACTCGGGGTGGGCTGATGCGTGCGCGGGCATCCGTGCTCTCCAGTTGGGTTTTTCGGCTCGGAACCCCCCGAGTGTCCCGAATGTTCGCGCCTCTGCCGATAGCCGGGGCGGCGCAAGTCACAGGTTTTACGGGGCCAGAGTTAACGTTGCGTTAACCTGTGTCATAGCACCTCTTTAAATGGGGAGAATTGTTCGGATTTTCAACCGCCGGCAAGATCCTTGAGATCGCGCACCAGGCGTTCGACGCCGGCGATGCGCTGTTCCGGCCCGTCCCAGGGGCGGATGCAGACCAGCTTGTGGTCGGGCCGCAATTTCACCGACCCGATCTGCTGCTGGATATAGCCGATCAGCCTCTCGGGATGGGCGAAATGGTCGTTGCGGAACGACACAACGGCGCCTTTCGGTCCGGCGTCGATCTTTTCCACGCCCGCCTGTTTGCAAAGCTGTTTGATCGCAATCACATGCAGCAGGTTTTTGACTTCCGGCGGCAACGGCCCGAACCGGTCAACCAGCTCGATCTCGAAGGTTTCCAGGTCGCGCTCGTCGCCCAACGTGGAGAGCCGCCGGTATAGCCCCAGCCGGACCGATAGGTCCGAGACGTAGCGTTCGGGGATCAGCACGGCGGTTCCAAGTGCAATTGTCGGCGACCAGGTATCCTCCGCCGGCATGGTCGCCTGATCCGTCTTCAGGGCGGCGACGGTCTCTTCCAGCATGCGCTGGTAGAGCTCGACGCCAACCTCCCTGATGTGGCCGGACTGCTCCTCGCCCAACAGGTTGCCGGCGCCGCGGATGTCCAGGTCGTGGCTGGCCAGGGTGAAGCCGGCGCCCAGATTGTCCAGCGTCTGCATCACCTGCAGCCGCTTCTCGCCGGCCTCGGTCACCACCCTGCCGGGCGGGACGGTGAGATAGCAGTAGGCCCTGACCTTGCCGCGCCCGATCCGGCCGCGCAGCTGGTAGAGCTGGGACAGCCCGAACATGTCGGCGCGGTGCACGATCATCGTATTGGCGTTGGGGATGTCCAGACCCGATTCCACGATGTTGGTGCTCAAAAGAATGTCGAAACGCTTCTCCAGGAAGGCGCCCATCACGTCCTCCAGCTGGCGGGCCGGCATCTGACCGTGCGCGGTCGCAATCTTCAGATCAGGCACCAGCTCCCGCAGCCGCTCTTCGACCCGGGCCAGGTCGCGGACCCGGGGACAGACATAGAAGACCTGGCCGCCCCTGAAGTGCTCGCGCATGATCGCCTCGCGCACCACCACGCCGTCATAGGGCAGGACGAAGGTGCGGATCGCCAGCCGGTCGACCGGTGGCGTTGCTATGACGCTCATCTCCTTCACGCCGCTGAGCGCCATCTGCAGCGTCCGCGGGATCGGCGTCGCGGTCAGGGTCAGCACATGGACGTCGGACCGCAGCTGCTTCAGGCGCTCCTTCTGGCTGACGCCGAAATGCTGTTCCTCGTCGATCACCAACAGCCCCAGGTTGGCGGCCTTGATCGACTTGGCCAGCAGCGCATGGGTGCCGATCGCGATGTCGATGGTCCCCTCGGCCAGGCCCTGCTTGACGTCGCTCGCCTGCTTGCCGGCGACCAGGCGCGAAAGCTGTCCGATGCGCAGGGGCAGACCTCGAAAGCGCTCCGTGAAGGTGGCGTAGTGCTGCCGCGCCAGAAGCGTGGTGGGCACCACCACCAGGACCTGTTTGCCCGCCATCGCCGCGATGAAGGCGGCGCGCAGCGCCACTTCGGTCTTGCCGAAGCCGACGTCGCCGCAGACAAGTCGGTCCATCGGCCGGCCGGCCTCGAAATCTGCCAGCACGTCCTCGATCGCGCGCAGCTGGTCGTCGGTTTCCACATAGCCGAAACGGGCGCAGAACTCCTGATACACCCCTTCGGGCGCATCCATCACCTCGCCCTTGCGGACGGCGCGTTCGGCCGCGATCTTGATCAGCTCGAAGGCGATCTCGCGGATCCGTTCCTTGACCCGGGCCTTGCGCGCCTGCCAGCCCTGCCCGCCCAGCTTGTCCATGGTGACGGTCGCGTCTTCCGAACCGAACCGGGACAGGACCTCGATGTTCTCCACCGGCAGGAACAACCGGTCGCCGCCGGCATAGGTCAGCTGCAGACAGTCGTGCGGGGCCCCTGCGACGTCCAGGGTCTCCAGGCCGTCGTAACGGCCGATGCCATGGTCCACATGCACCACGTAATCGCCCACCGACAGGCTGGAGACCTCGGTCAGGAAATCCTCGTTGCGCCGGCGCCGGCGCGGCGGCCGGGCCAGGCGTTCGCCCAGGATGTCCTGCTCGCTGAAGACGACCAGATCCTCGGTCTCGAAGCCGTGCTCCAGGTCCAGGACGGCGAAGGCCGGAACGTTTGACGGAAGTGCGGAAACGTCGGCCCAGCTCTCGCAGGCGGTGCCGCGCTCCAACCCGTGCTGGGTGAACAGCGTCAGGATCCGCTCGCGCGACCCGGCGCTGTGCGCGGTGATCAGCACGCGCCGCCTGCCCGCCTCCTCCGCAATCCGGGTTGCGGCGGCGGTGAACAGGTCGGTGTTCGGGTCGGTCCGGGCGGCGGCGAAGTCCACGACCTGCCGGCCGCCGGCATCGACCGCCCCGTCGGGCGCGGCGTCGGGCAGCGCAAAGGGCGACAGCACGCCCGTCTCGCGCGCGTCCAGCACCTTGGCCAGTTCGGCTTGATCCACGAAAAGCTGCGACGGCGGCACCGGCTTGTAGATCGCCGGCCCGTCCTCGGCCCCGTCACCGCGCCCGGCGATGCGCAGGTTCTCCAGCCTGGCGTCGTAATGCTCCGCGATCATCTCGGCCCGCGCGTCGGCCGCGCTTTCGGCATGCGCGTCCAGAATGACGGGCGCGGGGCCAAGATAGTCGAACAGGGTTTCCAGTTCGCCGTGAAACAGCGGCAGCCAGTGTTCCGTCCCCGGGTGGCGCTGGCCGGCGCTGACGGCCTCGTACAGCGGGTCGGCGCCGGTGACCGCGCCGAACAGGTCGCGATAGCCCTGCCGGAACCGCTGGATCGACCCTTCGTTCAGCAGCACCTCGTTGACCGGTTTCAGCACCAGCGCCGGCGCCTCGCCCTTGGTGCGCTGGGACATGGCGTCGAAGCGGCGGATCGATTCCAGCTCGTCGCCGAAGAAGTCCAGCCGCAGCGGATCCGGCGCGCCGGGCGGGAACAGGTCGATCAACCCGCCCCGTACCGCGTATTCGCCGGGTTCGCGCACGGTTCCGGTGCGGTGGTAGCCGTGCGCGGTGAGGTAGCCCATCAACCGGTCGGCCGGCAGCGCGTCGCCGGTTCGGGCGCTCAGCGTCTCGCCCGCGAGCGCACTGCGCGGCGGCACCCGCTGCAACAGCGCGTTCACCGTGGTCAGCACCAGCCCGGCCCCCTGCGGGTCGGCGGCCAGGGCGCACAGGGTATCCAGCCGGCGGGCGACCACGTCGGGATGCGGGCTGATCCGGTCGTACGGCAGGCAGTCCCAGGCCGGCAAGTCCAGCAGCGCAAGGTCCGGTGCGAAGAAGGCCAGCAGGTCGCGCATCCGCGCCATCGCGGCGTCGTCATGGGCCACGAACAGCAGCCGGCCGCCCGCGGCGTCTGCCACGACGAAGGCGTCGCGTCCCGGCGGCGCGCCGGCCAGCAGCCTGCGGCCGGAACTGCCCAGCGTCGCCGGCTGCGCTGTCAAGGGGCCGGGCGTTGGCGGCTGTACGCGATGATGGCGCGCATTACCGCGTGGTCCAGCGCCGGCGGCACCGGTGCGTCGGAAACGATCATCGCATAGAGGTCCTGGTCCGGCACTTCCAGGAGGATCTCGAACTGAGACAGCTCGTCCGCGGTCAGCTTGCCCAGCGCCGCGTTTGCGAACCCGCCGATCAGGATATCCATCTCCTTGATGCCCCGGTGGTTCGCGCGATAGATGAGGCGCTTGCGGCGGATGTCCAGGTCGTCTTCGTTGGCGGCTTGCGGCATGGCGATGGATATAGGCCCAAGGCGGCGTCGCGTAAACATGTTCGCTGCGTTCGTGCCCGGCATTGCGATATCATAGGCGCCGGTCCCTGCCTGCCTATCCGGAAAAGCGCCTTGTCCCGTGCGTCCTGAGATCCTGTTTCCGCTGTTCGCCCCGATCACCAGCCTGCCGGGCATCGGCCCGCGCAACGGCCGGCTGATGGAGGCGCTGGCCGGGCCGCATGTGGTCGATCTGATCTGGCACCTGCCGCGGGAACTGGTGGACCGGCGGTTTTCGCCGACCGTCGCGGAGGCGCCGTCGGGCCGGATCGCGACGCTGACGGTGCGGGTCGTCGCCCACAAGCCGGCGCCCGACAAGCGGCGCCCTTACCGGGTGATCTGCGAGGACGAGACCGGCCGGATCACCCTGGTCTTTTTCCACGCCAAGGGCGACTACCTGGCGCGGCTGCTGCCGGAAGGCGAAACCAGGGTCGTCAGCGGCCGGGTGGAATACTACGCGGGCGCGCCGCAGATGGCCCATCCCGACCATGTGGTGCCGGTGGAGGACGCGGATGCGATCCGCAGCATCGAGCCCGTTTATCCGCTGGCCGGCGGCCTGACCGGGAAGGTGGTTCACCGGGCCGTCGCCGCCGCGCTGGAGCGCGTGCCCGACCTGCCGGAATGGCAGGACCCGGCTTTCCTCAAACGGCGTGGCTGGGCGGCCTGGAAACAGGCGGTGCTGGCGGCCCATGCGCCCGCGTCCGCTAGCGACCTGGAGCCGACGGCGCCGGCGCACATGCGGCTGGCCTATGACGAGCTGCTGGCGAACCAGCTGACCCTGCTGATCACCCGCAACACGGCGAAGGCGGCCGCGGGCCGGGCGATCGACGGCGACCGGGTCCTGACCCGGCAGGCCTTGGCGGCGCTGCCGTTCCAGCTGACCGGGGCCCAGGTCCAGGCGCTGAAAGAGATCCGCGCCGACATGGCGGCGCCGGCGCGCATGCTGCGGCTGCTGCAGGGCGATGTGGGCAGCGGCAAGACCATCGTCGCCTTCTTCGCCATGCTGAACGCCGTTGAGTGCGGCGGCCAGGCCGCGATCATGGCCCCGACGGAAATCCTGGCGCGCCAGCATTTCGAGACCATCGAGCCGCTTGCCCGCGCCTTGGGCGTGCGCGCGGCGCTGTTGACCGGCCGGGACAAGGGGGCGGCCCGGCGGGACCTGCTGGCGGCGCTGGAGGCCGGCGAGGTGGCGCTGGCGATCGGGACCCACGCCCTGTTTCAGGAGGACGTGCAGTTCAAAGACCTGATGCTGGCGGTGATCGACGAGCAGCACCGTTTCGGCGTGCATCAGCGCCTTGCGCTGGCGTCCAAGGGCAAAGGCGTCGACATGCTTGTCATGACCGCCACGCCGATCCCGCGGACCTTGACCTTGACCGCCTATGGCGACCTGGACGTGTCGCGCCTGACCGACAAGCCGGCCGGGCGCAAGCCGGTGGACACCCGGGTGATGGGCGCGGATCGTTTGGACCGGGTGGTGGCCGCGGTCCAGCGCGCGCTGGAGACTGCAGCGAAGGTCTACTGGGTCTGCCCCCTGGTTGAGGATTCCGAAATCCTGGACCTGGCGGCCGCCGAAGAGCGTTTCGCCCATCTGAAACAGCGGCTGGGGCCGGACCGGGTCGTGCTGGTCCACGGAAAGATGAAAGCGGCGGAAAAGGACGAAGCCATGCGGCGGTTCGCCGACGGGCCGCCGGCCGTGCTGGTCGCCACCACGGTGATCGAGGTCGGCGTCGACGTTCCCGATGCGACGGTCATGGTGGTCGAACATGCCGAACGGTTCGGGCTGGCGCAGCTGCACCAGCTGCGCGGCCGGATCGGGCGCGGCGACCGCGCTTCGACCTGCCTGCTGCTCTACACGCCGCCGCTGGGCGAAACCGCGCGGTCGCGGCTGGGCGTCATGCGCGACACCGACGACGGCTTCGTGATCGCCGAACAGGACCTGAAGCTGCGCGGCGCCGGCGAGCTTCTGGGCACGCGGCAAAGCGGCCTGCCCGCCTTCCGGCTGGCGGACCTGGCGGCGCATGGCGAGCTGATGGCGGTGGCGCGCGACGATGCGCGGCTGATCCTGGAAACCGACCCGGACCTTGCGGGGCCGCGCGGCGCGGCGCTGAGAGTGCTGCTTTACCTGTTCGAACGGGACGCGGCGATCGTCAATCTGCGGTCCGGCTGACCTTCATCGGACCCGGCGGCGGCACTTCCTGCGGGGTCAGCACCTTGCCGCCCGCCAGCCGTTCGGCCGCGGCGCGGTCCGGCGGGGTGACGATGCCGGCGGAGATCACCATCTTCACCGCCTCCTCGACCGTCATGTTCAGAAGGATGGCGTCCTTGACCGGCACGAACAATAGGAACCCGGAGGTGGGGTTGGGCGTGGTCGGCAGGAACACGTTGACCAGCTCCTCCTGCTCCAGCTGACGTTTGATCTCGCCGGTGGTCGGCGCGGTGACGAAGGCGATGGCCCACAACCCGCGCCGCGGATATTCCACCAGGACTGCCTGCCGGAACGCCTTGGACTGCTGCTGCAGGACGGTTTCCAGGATCTGCTTGGACCCGGAATACAGACTGCGCACGATCGGCACCTGATCCAGGATGCGCTCGCCCCAGCGCACCAGAGTGCGGCCGACGAAGCCGGCGGTCAGCGCGCCGATCAGTGTGATGCCGACGACCAGGACCAACAGGCCGAACCCGGGCAGGCCGATCTCCACGCCCAGCACTTCGCGCAGATAGATGTCGGGATTGTATTTCGCCGGGATCAGCGGGACGATCCGCTCGTCCACGAACTCGATCACCCACCGCGCCAGCGCGAAGGTGATGGCCAGCGGCGCGGAGACCAGGATGCCCGCCAGGAAATAGGCGCGCAGCCGGCCGAACATGGTCATCCCGCGCGGGTGGTGGTGATGGTGGTCGGTGTCCTTGTGCCGGTCTGGCGACATCACTTGCGGGCTCCTGCGGGTGCGGCCGGCGTTGCTGCCGCCGGTTCTGCCAGAAAGGGGTTTATATAACGCTGCCAACGATTTCCCAAACGCTGTTCCATCGCTGGCGGGACGCGCGCCGGTCGCGGCCGGATTCGCCATTGTCCAGGCGTTCGAATGCGCTAGTGTATCTGCTTGGGGTTGGATGACCGCCGCGCCTGTCGCGGTGACGACGATTAAGGGGGCATGACGATGACGCGAACGACCGTCCAGCGTGCGGCGTGGGGGGTTGCCGTTCTGGCGATCGCCGCCATGACGGCCGCAACCGCCGCTCACGCGCGCGAGATCAGGCCACCCCTTCAGGCGACGATCACGGCACAGATGTACGGCGAGGATGCGCCGGTCGGGGCGGTCGCCGTGCGGCCGATCAGCGACACCGCCGAGAACGAGCGCCTGACCCAGGCGTTTTACGACGCCTTCGACCTGACCGGTCAGGAGGTGTCGGACACCTCGCCGCTGACCATCGCCTTCGACACCGAGACGGTCTGGCCCTACCGGCGCCGGTCGACGCTGACGTCGCAGCATCTCAATTCAAGCGTTAACCGCGACCCCGCCTCCTACTCCAGTTCCCGCAACGTCGATTTCCGCGTGCTGGGCGACGACGACCAGGGCGACATCCGGCTGCCGACCTACAAGCTGACGGTCGAGCTGCGCCGACTCGGCCGGGTGGTCTGGCGGGCCGAGGCGCTGTCCAGCCACACCAATGCCGAGCCGGAATGGGTGTTCGGAAAGATGGTTCCGGCGGTGCTGGAAACGGTTAACACCACGGTCGAAGGCGAGACCTATTTCCTGGAATAGACGCGTCGTCGAGTCGGCCGGCCGACGCACCATGATACCTTAACCATAAAGGCCCCGGCCGCCTGCCCGGCGGGCGCGGATTCGCGCGCGCGGCGCCGCGACCATGGCGTTCATCTCAATTCAGGCTTTGCAAACAACAATTTAATGGCATTTTATGTATTGAGTGCGTGGGTATGACCTATGCGGGAAGATTGTTCATTGAAGATAATGATTTATTAGGCCAGCGATAAGAGTATATATTGCCGATCGTGTCAGAGAGGGATCGGGCCGGGCCGCAAGCCCCGCTATCAATTTATAGTATAGCGGTACCAGGGTATCTTCTCGGTACGGACGCGGTCAAACGCTGGAAAATCCCAGTGGGATATGCGACTTTCCTGACGCATCGAAGGGGGCAGGTAGTAAGGAAAAAACGGAGAAACCGAGGTGGCGTTTGATGCTGTAGACGTACATGTCGGAAGCAGAATCCAGCTTCGTCGTACGCTGCTGGGAATGAGCCAGACAGAGCTCGGAGAAGCCTCAGGGGTTACATTCCAGCAGATCCAGAAATATGAGCGGGGCGCGAACCGCGTCAGTGCCAGCCGGTTGTGGCGCCTGGCGATCGCGCTCGATGTTCCTCTTCAATACTTCTTTGACGAGATGCCCCAGGAGCTTGTGGGTGCGGGTCGGTCGAACCAGACCGAAGACGGAAACGTCGACGGCCCCTATTCGGCCCGCGAAAGCCTGGAGCTGTTTCGTGCCTATTATCAGATCAAGGACCAGCACCTGCGCGACCGCGTGCGGGCCCTGGTTCAGGCGATGGCCGGCTCGTTCTCCGACGAGGCGGTGGAGAACCAGGAGATCTGACCGGGAAATCCGGATCCCGAAAGCAAGGGCGGTCGCGACGCAAGTCGGACCGCCCTTTCCTTTTGGCCCCTTGCGGGATTGACCCCGCCCCTTCGCGGCAATATGTTCCGCCGCGCCGCAGGTTTTCGGCAGCGCACCCACCGCATTTGGCGGGCCCGTAGCTCAGTTGGTAGAGCACCTGACTTTTAATCAGGTTGTCGCAGGTTCGATCCCTGCCGGGCTCACCAGTCTCTAATTGGTTTAGCGCAAACTCTAAAGTAGGAAGCCTAGTCGGGTTACTGTTTAGGACCGAGAACAACCTTTGCGCGGTAGCTTGTTGCGTTGGCCGTGTCCACGGGTTTTGAAGGCGATCCGGCCTTCTCTTTTCCGCACTGCTCTGCTTTCCGGCTCTAGCCTATCTCTCAGGCATAGTCTCTCGTGTCATCGACGGTTACTCCTTCAACGTTGCCGGCGTCCGGGTCCACTTTGCACGGCACAAACTCACCAGGAAAAAGGCGGGAAGGCTGCGCCTGTTCACCTGCACTGCCTAGGAGCTCCGATTGCATTTCACTGAAACGGCCTGCCGAAGTAGGTGAGCGCCCAGATGGCGAGCAAGTACACTGTTAGCAGTGACTGGATACCGGAGGTGACGCGCACCCATCCACGGCCGCGGAGCGCGAACTCGGCTGGCTGCAATTTGGTCAACCATGATCCGACGTTGAGATCACGCCACCCGATGTGGAATGCGGAGAGAAGACTGAAATAGAATGCGTAGGCATAGACCTTCCAGCCTTCCAAGATCAACCATTCCGCCCGCTCTTCGCTGCTTGTACGAACCGTCTGCCCCCGAGTTTCGATATGGCCGGGCGGGGTGGTTCGGACGACGCCCGATCTTCGATTCAGCGTTCTGGGGTCCGCAATCGGGTACAGATAGAAGACCGAGCTGACCGCGATCAATACAGCGATCAGAAATATGGCCCGGTTGGGTTCGAGACCATACTTGGTCGTCCAGTCAAAGAACACAATTCGGAGCCAAGCTTCGATCTTGCTAGCAAAACGCATTCCCTTGAGTTGGGCGGTCTTGTGTCGTTCCAATGAGTAGGTCGCCTGCCGCTCACGGTCACGCAGGCCAGCGTCCTGCAGCGCCTTTCGAAGCAGGACGAAAGCCGAGTGTTGATCGCCCTTGAAACTGACCTGCGCTAGCCCCTCGATCAAATCAACCTGGTTCTTGTTAGGTGCGCCAAATGCAGAAAAAGTGCTGCCGGCGATACTAGCACCAAGGAGCCTCGCATCTTGCAGATTTGCATCAGTGAGGTTTGCCCCTTCGAGGTTGGCCTTTCTCAGGTCTGTCCCCTCCATTTGGGCACCACTAAGGTCTAACCCTCCCAGGTCGACCCCGAATAGATTTGCCCGTCGCAGAGAGGCGAAGCGGAGATGAATTGACCGCTGTAGATACGCCGAGCGGAGATCTGCCCCCTGCAGGTTTGCGACGAATAGGCTTGCCCCTTGCAGTCTTGCGCCAACAAGGACTGCCCCTTGCAGGTCAGCAGCCAAGAGGCTCGCCCCTTGCAGGTTCGCGTTATCGAGATTTGCATCTTGCAGGTTGGCCTCGTAGAGACTTGCCCCTTGCAGTCTTGCGTCTTGGAGACTCGCCCCTTGCAGGTTTGCCTTATCGAGATTCGCCCCCTGCAGGTTGGCAGCGATGAGGGTCGCCTCTTGCAAATCCTCGCCAATAAGATTGGACCTACAGAGATTTGCTTTAGCGGGTTCAGCCGTTGGCGCAACGTCTTCATCTCTCAACCCGGGCTCTCCGTTGGCAATCAGCCAAGCCTTGTGGGCATCTAGGATGCCGGCCAGGTTCTTCGGCCTCCAATCCACAGCGTGCGGGCACGATACCTCCTCCGCCAGCTGTGCCTTGGCTATTGTCGGGTTCCAGAGCAAGGCCAGTGCGAACACCGCGATCATAGCCGCACCATACAAGAGCGCCGCCGTCATAGCCGCCACCGTTGCTGCTATCCAAATCCGCATTCGCCCCCCCTCCCCGCTGACCGATAGTCGCCGAATCTCCAACCAACCGACGTGCTTCAGGTGTGTCTGTGGTTCGAGTCACTGTATCGGCAGATTATCCCCAATTCACTTCCAACGGCGCCAACGCGGATCGATTCAGGTGGAGGAGAACATGCGAATCCTAGTCGCAGAGTTTTTGGGGTCAGGTCATGCCTCGTGTATTCGCGCGCACGTCACGATGTCATCGTTTGATTAGAATGAGAAGTTGTTTAATTGCAGGATTGCGACGAGGACTATGCATAATGCAATACCTGACCCCGAAGACTGCGACGCTAAGGTGGTTTCTTAGTCCAAACGTATCGTGCAATTTGGATGTCGGCTCGTGGCACGAAACTGACGTTCAACTCACGCTTTTTCTAGGTTTGCCCCCGACCTTTAAGAACCATTGCATCTCACGATCCAGGTGCGCCGGGGCCGCCGATTGCCCGCCGTACGCCTTCCGCAAATTCGACCAATCCTCCTCCCAACGGGCCGAGGAAGGCCTCACTCGCTTCCCATAGACCAACGCTGACCACCGCAAGTACTGGCCACGAGAGAAAAACGCTGAGCGCGATGAGCCCAATAGAACCAACTCGGTCGAGCAGGTTCTCCGATATTACTGTCGGCTGCTAGCTACATTCCTAATTCCCTTTCGCAAAAGCACCTACGCAGGGAAAACCGATCTCTGTGGTCGCTGGCGCTACCACAGAGCGTATGACAATCACGCAGTTTGCGTCGAATGTTCGAAGCGCGCTCCCAAGGTGCTTCCTAACGGTGGCCAACTGGGGGCTGTTATCCGAAAAGAATATGGGTTTGATGTTCGGCACACTTCGCACCTTCATTTCTCTCCATTTTTCAACACTGACGTTCTCCACAAACTTATAACTGCCCCCTACTTTGCCCTCTTCGATCCTTGCGAACTTGCCCGGACCAACAATGCGGCCAATTAATCGACTGGCGCGGTAGTTAACTTCTGCACTTTCTACTCGGACATATTCGACAAACAGTTCGCCGCTTCCAGAGTTCAGAAGGAGCAAGGGACCATGCATGCTAAACGTGATAACTGTAATTTCATCCTTCCACGTAAGCCTTGTGAAGAAGTCAGTGGCAGTTGCGAGAACGAAGGTGGTGGCAGAACCTACAAACGCCAGGATGGCAAATACCGTACCGAATGTTGGCAACCAGTTTCGCCAAGATTGTTGATATGCTTGGCACTTGCCGCACCTAGTGGCACCTGATTTGATAACTTCCAAGCATTCTATACATTCCTTGCTCGCCCCATCGGATACCACGTTAGTCATTGTCACCTCGCGGCCAGCTTGTTTATCACAGCAGCCGCTCCTCGCGTTCTTGATGTGCTAGAAACGATCCATTAATCAACTGGTTGAGCAGAGTTGTCCGTCAAGGATGCCTCGGCGATGTTGCCGTTTCAACCTGACTTCTAGAAATGCGATCAGAGTTTCAACTCTCTCGCAGTGTGAAGAACTCAGGTCTTGCATTGTGAAACCAACAGCCAACTGTGGTTTTGTCCTTCCAGAAGAACTGCCGCAATCTCATACGTGGAGTTCCCCCGGTTTGATGGACAGTTATGAGCTTACAGACTCCAGTCGCTCACGGGCGTTCTTTTCGTAGTTGATGGGGGACTGGTAGCCGAGCGCCGAATGACGCCGGCCGGGGTTGTA
>Ga0056115_1000135_pt1 | contig 37912 bp, 31 predicted proteins | sample WorMetOlspDAHAB1_FD_77007 | JGI IMG/M metagenome (GOLD analysis project Ga0056115, IMG submission 77007) | Marine gutless worms symbiont microbial communities from Max Planck institute for Marine Microbiology, Germany - Olavius sp. DAHAB.1 ...
AATCAACCGTGTCCTGTAATAAAAGGGCTCGGTTGATTTATTCTGAATATTCTACTAATACATCAATATAATCAGGGGAAAGTAGTTATTATTATCCGGGGATCAACAGCAAACTAATAAAAGCCCTAATTTTTGAGGCGAAAGTCGTAAAATCAGCCATAATTGGCACTTCCATATGCCTGCCTTAATGAAATTCTATCATTCTACAATTAAGTTTTTCTATAAAGTTCCGATAAATAACATAAGCGAATTGGAAATCTAAAAAAATATCAAAAATAATGCCATGATAGATAAACGAATCCTTGACCACTATAGTTTAACACACCCTCCTTTTAGCATAAGTCCGGACCCAAGATTTCTCTGGTTAGGTGAAAAGCATGCCGAAGTACTAGCCACCTTAAAGTATGGTATATTAGATAATAAAGGTTTCCTTCTTATCACTGGTGAAATCGGTACAGGTAAAACCCTACTCATAAAAAGTCTCGCCCAACAAATAGATGAGGAAGTATCCTTAGCTATCATTCCGGATCCCAGATTGCCGCTAATCGATTTTTACAATATAGTGGCAAATGAATTTGGAATGGACAGGAGATTCGAAAGCAAAGGAGATTTCCTGATTCATTTTAAAAAGTTTTTGATAGAACAAAATGATCAAAATAAAAAAGTATTGTTAATCATCGATGAAGCCGAGCGATTGGATCTTGACCTGATGGATGAAATACGGGTTTTATCAAATATTGAATTGGACCACAGAAAACTCATCAATATATTTTTTGTAGGGCTAAGCGAATTTAAAAAACTGCTATTGGAGGAACGGAACCGACCACTTAAACAAAGGTTTGCTTATAATTTCCATTTAGAACCTTTAACAGAGCAAGAAACAGCCGCCTTTATAGCCCATCGGCTTAAGGTTGCTGGTGCTGACATAGAGATCTTTAGTGCAGAGGCCGTTCACGAAATTTATCGTTTTTCTCAAGGCGTACCCCGTTTAATCAACATAATCGGCGATCATGCGCTTTTGACTGGCTATTGGGCTAGTTTGAAATTTATTGATTTGGCTATCATTAAAGAATGCGCAAAAGAGCTGCAAATTTCTGAAGATATTAGCACCCCATCTTCCCCAAAACCCACAGTTATCGAACAGGACCCGTTAGTCGAAAAATCGAAAATTGTCACCCCGCTGCAACAGTTTGAACCTGATAAAAAATTTCCAGTCAAAAAAGTGGCTTTAATTGCAGCAATCATTTTTTTACTCATTCAAATCACGCTGATCGTCTTTATTAAACCGCATTTCGAGGCATCTGACAATATGGTGACGCAAAACAATGAAAATCTCACTTCAAACGATCCTGCAATAAATGCCCAAGGTCTTTTCGTCAACCGTATTAAACCAAATAGATTTGAGGGAAACACGCAACTTGACATCGGTATCTTAAAAACTGAAATTGCTAAAGAACCGCCTGATATCAGGATAGATGATGTTAAGACAAAGGCTGAGTTAAAAAGTACAATTACTGAAGTCGATTTATCGGCAGATGATAATTTAGTGAGTCGCAATAAAACCGAAAATACCTTCACCCGACCTGTTGTTGATGAGGTCGACAAAGGCCCTAATGCGCCAGGTAACCGCCAGGCTTTGGCGATCTTAGAGCATAACTTTTTTATTCATTTCAATACCGATTCATCCAAATTGGGCAGCCAGGCTTCCGAAACCCTTGACAAAATTGTTGAACTTATCTTGCACAACACTGATTCAGAAACCATTATCAGGGGCTATACGGATTCCCTGGGTGATTACAATCGTAATAAAAAACTATCCCGCTACCGAGCCGATATTGTAAAAAACTACCTGGTGACCAAAGGGATTGCGGATGCAAGAATAAAGGCCGTTGGTCTAGGTCCCCAGAATCCGATAGCTGACAATATGACTCAGGAGGGAAGAAGGAAAAACCGCCGGGTTGAGATCAGCGTTAAAATAAAGCCCAAAGTGGAAAAAAGATTGCAAGTGGTACGATAAGCAGTACGATTTTATGATGTTTCAAAAGAAAGAGCCGGTTATCAATCCGCGAAAACCGGCTCATCCCTTTAAAATGGCGGAGAGAATGGGATTCGAACCCATGATGGAGTATAACCCCCATACTCGCTTAGCAGGCGAGCGCCTTCAGCCAACTCGGCCATCTCTCCTAAAATGTTTGAAATTTTTTTAACAGGCGATTCGAAATCACCGGAACTATTTTTTTCGGAACCTTTAGCCAAAAGAAAAATAACATAAAATTGTGCAGCAATTTTATTGGCGGAGGGAGTAGGATTCGAACCCACGGAGGCGTGAACCTCAACGGTTTTCAAGACCGCCGCTTTCGACCACTCAGCCATCCCTCCATGTCGGATCAAAATTGAGCGCTTTTTTGATTCTATCCGCTCGTACTTGTAAAATAGAACCTAAATAATTAACATTTCGAGTTAAGTTGGTCAATAAATTTTCTAAATTTTTAGCATCCACCCTTATAAATAAGGTTGAGAGGGTATGACTTATGCTCCGGTTTTTGAATTGGATGATAATTCTCGGTTGACATGCATGTTTTTTTGTGATTTCAAAAAAACGCAACGGTATTTTCAATAGCAGAAATTAGTTGCTAATTCAGGTAGTAATACTAATTTAGGATTAATTTAAGGACCAACATTATGAAACAAAAATATTTAATTCTGAACGACAAACAAAACAAGCAAATAAAAATCCAGGAATTTGCCGAGTTGAATAAACAGATGCTGTCGCTGCTTTGTGAAGAAGCTTATGACTACAAAACCATTAAGTATGCTATTTCAGCCGGAAAAGATGAACTTATTGCCGCATTGCGAACCAACAATATGTATCCGCCGGGCATCTATGCCGAGCAAATCGCGGATGCGGTGATTGATTTACATCAATCAAAAAAACAAGAATCGGTTGAGCTTTTTTTCGACGATGTCAATTTGTTGTCCAAGAATCTTAAACGCGTTAAAGCGGCCAAACCGATAGAGGACGAACCGGCAGCGCTTGATGATATACTGGAAGACGATTACGATGCCTCCTATAGCGAAAAAGATGAATTAAAGAAAATTGATTCGTCACTGAAGATTGCCGATGACAACAATGTCGATGACGATGTAGGTATTTAAAATATTCGGTTCGCCAGAAAGAACAAGTTAACGGTATCCTGTCTATTTTATTCCCCTCCCTCAATCGCTCCCGCCAAAGGCGGGATGTTATTGTGCCCGACTTGGGCTTGGTGGATAACCAAGTTAAAATATTCCAACATTTCCCAAGAACTGCGTTCCGCTCAATTTTTAAGGTTGACATATAAAAACAGGTGGCGTAGAAAGATTGAACGGAGTTTAGTTATTTAATAGTATGGTAAATTCTGTGCTCTTCAGAAATTACGCTACCCGCCACTTAAGTTCAAATATAAGTTTAGATTACGGACTGTTGCATATTATTCTCTTTATTATGCTATTTCCTACTGGAACAGTATGATATATTATAATACGATAGAGAAAAGATCTTGATCTTCTTGAAAGCTGTCTCTCTGTTTTTAAGGAAAAGCCGTATTGGCATGAACCATAAACACATTAAAGGAGGTGCAAATGGAAAACGAAAAGGCTTTCTACGAGAAACTTGAGCGCAGAGGCGTTTCCAGGAGGGACTTCATGAAGTACTGCACGTTCCTCACGGCAGCCATGGGACTTTCATCTTCATTTGTCCCGCAAGTGGCGGAGGTTTTTGCCGCTCCTGCGCAAAGACCACCGGTCATCTGGCTGCATTTCGGGGAATGCACCGGTTGCTCTGAGGCGGTTTTGAGGAGCCAGTATCCTTATCCTGACGATCTGGTTCTCGAGATCCTTTCGCTTGAATATCATGAAACAATTATGGCAGCGGCGGGACAGCAGGCGGAAGACCAATTGCATGCAGCGGCAAAAAAATACGAGGGAAAATTTATCTGTGTGGTTGAAGGCGCGATCGCAACCAAATACAACGGTGGTTATGGCAAAATCGGTGGCCGTACATTTCTGGAAATCGGCAAAGAAATCTGCACCAAGGCTGCCGGCGTCATTTGCATCGGCTCCTGCTCATCATTTGGCAATATTCAAGCAGCGGCACCCAATCCGGGCGGGTATAAGGGTGTCGGCGAGGCGCTGGGTATCAAAACGGTCAATATTGCCGGATGTCCGCCAAATCCGGTTAATTTTGTCGGAACTGTTGTCAACTATCTCCTCCTGGGCAAGCTGCCGGACCTGGACGAACTTGGCCGCCCGCTGTTTGCCTACGGCAAAAGCATTCATGACCAATGCCCTCGCCGGGCGCATTTCGAAAATGACGAATTTGTGGAAGTTTTCGGATCCGAAGAAGCTGCGGCCGGTTATTGCCTCTACAAGGTCGGTTGTCGCGGCCCGGAAACTTACAACAACTGCCCGATTGCTAAATTCAACGACGGCACCAGCTGGCCGATTGAAGCCGGAGCCCCCTGTATCGGCTGCAGCGAACCGGCTTTTTGGGACAAATTTACTCCATTTTATGAGGAATTGTAACCGACGGCCCACCGATGGAAATAAAGCCTTTTTGATATAAGAGGAGGAGATCATATGGCACAAAGAATTACGATAGATCCAATTACCAGAATCGAAGGCCACCTCAGAATTGAAGTTGAAGTGGCCGGCGGCAAGGTGGTCAACGCCTGGAGCTCAGGCCAAATGTTCAGGGGTATCGAGCTCATTCTGCAAGGACGCGATCCCCGGGATGCCCATCATTTTGTACAGCGTTCATGCGGGGTCTGAACGTACACCCATGCTCTGTCCTCGGTGAGGGCAGTCGATGATGCGGTGGGGGTCAAAATTCCGAAAAATGCCCGAATTATTCGCAACCTGCTCATGGGAGCCCAGTTCCAGCACGACCATATTGTTCATTTTTATCATCTGCATGCATTGGACTGGGTCGATATTGTCAGCGCCCTCAAGGCCGATCCCCAAAAAACCGCTGCGCTGTCGGACAACGTGAGCAACGCCCCTGTGGGGGGCAGTCCCTATTTTAAAAGTATAAAGCAGCGGCTACAAACCTTTGTAGACAGTGGTCAGCTGGGCCCGTTTTCCAATGCCTATTGGGGGCATTCGGCTTACAAACTGCCGCCCGAGGCCAACCTGATGGCAGCTGCGCACTACATCGAAGCGTTGCGCCTGCAAGCCAGGGCGGCCCGGATGCACGCCATCTTCGGCGGTAAAAATCCGCATCCTCAATCCCTGGTAGTCGGTGGTGTGACCTGCGTCAGGGATCTCAGGCCGGATCGTATTGCCGAATTTCTCTACATAACCAAAGAAACCCAGGAATTCATTAAAAATGTCTATATTCCCGACCTCTTGGCCGTTGCGTCCTTTTACAAGGATTGGGGAGCGATTGGCGGGACCAGCAACTTCCTGGCCTGGGGTGAATTTCCCGAGGCCGATAAGGAACCCGATAGCCTCTATATGCCTCGGGGTGTAGTCATGAAACGAAATCTGGCAGATGTGAAAATGGCGCATCAGAACAAGGTGACCGAGGATGTCACCCGCGCCTGGTATACCGACGGTTCTGCCAAACATCCCTACGAAGGCGAGACCAAGCCGCTGCAGGAAAATCCGAAGTATACTCCTGGCGATGGTAAATACTCCTGGTTCAAGGCACCGCGTTACGAAGGCCAGCCCTGTGAGGTCGGCCCGCTGACCCGGGTGCTGGTGGCCTATGCCAAGGGGCACAAAGACATTAAACCCATCGTGGATAATGTATTAAAAACCTTGAACGTTCCTGCCGCCGCATTATTCTCCACCCTGGGCAGAACAGCTGCCAGAGGGATTGAAGCTCTGGCGATCGGTGAACGAAATCAGGTTTGGATAGCGGAATTGATTGAAAACCTCAAAAGTGGTGATACCGAGACTTACCAGCCCTATGAGATGCCCGACAGCGCCATGGGGGTGGGGCTTAATGATGTGCCCCGAGGATCGTTGGGGCACTGGATTCAAATTGAAGATAAAAAAATCAAAAACTACCAGTACGTGGTACCCTCCACCTGGAACCTGGGGCCGCGAGATTCTTCCGGTAAATTGGGTCCCGTTGAAGAGGCATTGATCGGTACCCCGGTGGCTGATCCCAAGAAACCGCTGGAAGTTTTGCGAACGGTTCATTCCTTTGATCCCTGTATTGCCTGTGGTGTTCATGTTATAGACCCGGATTCCAACGAAGTGTATAAGGTCAAAGCACTGTAATTGTTCATGAAAATCTGCAGCCTCCCGAATTCATGGGAGGCTGTGGTGTTTCTAAGGATAGAAGATTTCCGGATGTCGCTGCGCTCCTTCATCTTTTTTATTGCTCTTAGCAAAATTGATGCGCCGAAGATACGGCCCCTAAGATCTTCAATCGAGCGTCTAGGCGGTAATGCTATTGACTATGCATCCTGAATTAGTGTAATCTACCAGCTTGTGACTATTTCGGGATAAACAGATTCAAGGGATACTTTTTGATCGATGAATCCAGATGATAAAAATCCATTTGATGAGCTTTATGCCGCCGAAGTGATGGTGTTGGGCATCGGGTGCATCCTGTATTCCGATGAGGGATTTGGCGTACGGGTGGTCGAAAAAATGGAGAAACAGTACGAATTTTCTGACAATGTCCTGCTCGTCGACGGCGGTGTGCTGGGTATTAATCTGCTGGGGGTGATTTCTAAACCGGAACATCTGATCGTGGTGGATGCCATCCGCAACAAAGGCAATCCCGGAGACCTCTACCGGCTGGAACAAGATGCTATCCCGGATCGAATCCGGGCCAAAAATTCTTTACACCAGGTCGACTTTCTTGAAGCCTTAACCCTGTGCCAGGCGCTGGACAAAGTACCGCAAACGGTAATTATTGGAGTCGAGCCCGCAGATATCGATACTCAGAGCCTTGAATTAACCCCTCCCATCCAGGCGCAGGTCGATCCGGTAATTGACATGGTCCTGGTCGAGCTTGACCGTCTGGGCGTATCTTACAAGAAAGGAAGTGCGGATAATGTGTCTTGCAATCCCCTCCAAAATAACCCGCATTGAAAATAATATGGCGACCATTGACGTGGACGGTGTTCAGAGGCAGGCCAGCCTCTTGCTGCTTGAAGATGCCGGGGTCGGCGATTATGTCATCGTCCATGCCGGCTTTGCCATTCATAAAATAGATGAAGCTGCGGCAATGGAGACGTTGAAATTTTTAAAAGAGGCGGCCGCATTAGTAGAAATAGGAGGTGAAGATCCGAATTAAGCCCAGCCGTCACAGAAGGAAGTGGCCGTTTGATCGGAAAAGAAGCTAATGAACATCGAATAATATTATAACCGGGATTTGTGAGACGGAGTGATCGTTCGCCATCGTTATGACAGATAATTATGTTGCCAAACGGTTGAAAGTTAACGGAATTGTTCAAGGCGTCGGCTTTCGACCTTTTGTTTTTCAGCTCGCCCAAAAATATGGACTGAAAGGAGAGGTAGCCAATACCTCCGCGGGTGTTTCCATTCACGTTGAGGGCCTTGCCGGACACATTAATTCTTTTGAGGCCGATTTAGCCGCTCAAGCCCCGCCCCTGGCATATATTGTCGATATTGTCAGTCAACCGGGGACCGTTAAACAATTCTCTGATTTTGCCATCGAAAAAAGCCAGGGCGAATCCCGCATGTCCACCCTGATTTCACCGGATGTCTCGGTGTGTGACGATTGCCTGGCGGAACTCATGGACCCCGCCAACCGGCGCTTTCACTATCCGTTTATCAACTGTACCAACTGTGGACCCCGCTACACCATCATTGACGATATCCCCTATGATCGGCCCAAAACGTCCATGCGGTATTTTGTCATGTGCCCGGCATGCCAGGCTGAGTATGATGAACCCACCAACCGGCGCTTTCATGCCCAGCCCAATGCCTGCGACGACTGCGGTCCCCATGTCAGTCTTTTCGACAACCACCAAAACGTGATTGGCAAACACAATCCTGTCGATCAAGCCGTCGATCTCCTGAAACAGGGTAATATTCTGGCGATCAAGGGACTTGGCGGATATCATCTGGCGGCCGATGCCGCCAACACCGATGCGGTTCGCCGCTTGCGCCGACGGAAAATTCGCGAAGAAAAGCCCTTGGCCGTCATGTCTGCCGATCTTGCGACCATTCGCGGGTATGCTGCCGTCAACCAGGAAGAAGAACAGCTGCTAACCTCTATTCGGCGGCCGATCGTGCTTCTAAGAAAAAAGACACCCAACCCAATCTCCGCTCAAGTTGCCCCGCACAACAATTACTTTGGGGTCATGCTGCCTTACACCCCACTGCATTACCTGTTGTTGAAACGTGATTTTACGGCCCTGGTGATGACCAGCGGCAACTTGAGCGAGGAGCCGATTTCAATCGATAACGAGGATGCATTTAATAGGCTGGCCGGGATTGCCGACTATTTTTTAATTCACGATCGCAATATTTATCTGCGCAGTGATGATTCGATTGTCAGGCACATTGCCGGGGCCCAGCGATTTATTCGGCGATCAAGGGGGTTTGTCCCGATTCCGGTTTTTTTGAAAAATGAGGTGCCCCCGGTTCTGGCCTGCGGCGCCGAGCTTAAAAATACGATTTGTGTCACCAAGCAGGATAAAGCCTTTTTAAGCCAGCATATCGGGGATCTTGAAAATATCGCCACCTATGATTTTTTTAAATTGACAATCGACCATTTGAAACGGATCCTTGATATTAATCCGGAAATCATTGCCTGCGACATGCACCCGGATTATTTGAGCTCCCAATTTGCTGCCGAACAGACTGCCATTCCGAATATTCAGGTTCAGCATCACCATGCCCATGTGGTCAGTTGCATGGCAGAGCACAAACTTGAGGGAGACGTGATCGGTCTGGCCTTTGACGGTACCGGGTATGGACCGGATGGAACCCTGTGGGGCGGAGAAATCCTGATTGCCAGCAGCCATGAATTTAAGCGGACCGGGCATCTGGCTACTGTTGCCATGCCGGGTGCCGCCGCCGCCATCAAAGAACCCTGGCGTATGGCAATCAGCTATCTCCAGCATGCCTTCGGTGATGATTTTCAAAACCTGGATTTGCCCGTGCTGGGGGAAATTGAGGCTGGGAAGGTGAATGTCCTCAGGGAGATGATATCAAGACAAGTCAATTCTCCGCTGACATCGAGCCTGGGGCGTCTATTTGACGGGGTGGCTGCAATTTGCGGGATTCGCAAGCAGGTCAATTTTGAAGGCCAGGCCGCAATGGAATTTGAAATGCTGGCCGCCGATTCGACCAAGCAGATGTATGATTATCAATGGGTGACAGGAGAAAATCATCAATTGCAGACGGCACCGATCATAAAAGGTGTGGTCGCGGATATTCAAAGCCGGGTACCCATCGCGAAAATCAGCGCCAAATTTCATCGCACATTGATCCGCTTGTTTGCTGAATTCTGTGATGTTGTGCGGCGGGAAAGTGGTTTAAACCGCGTCGTATTGAGCGGCGGTTGTTTTCAAAACGCCACCCTGCTGAGCGGTTTAATTCAAGCCTTACATAATAAGGAATTTGCGGTATTCTCCCATCAGCAGGTGCCCGCTAATGATGGCGGTATCAGCCTGGGGCAGGCGGCGGTGGCGGCAGCCATGGCGCAGGGGGCCTAGGGCACAGCGCCAAAGGTATTGGGCTCAAAGCTCAAAGCTGAAAGCTCGAAGGGATAGGCCAGCGGGTAAGGATCGGCGTGCAGAGGGCGCAGGGCCTGGAGCCTGGGGCGGAGAGCATGACGAAATCAGGTAATCTAATTAGCTTGATTTTCGTTTATCCACGAACTATCCTTTAACGCCGTACTCTATGCTTTATGCTCCCTGCGCTTTGCATCCGCGGAAAAAACGACGTTGCTGAAACTGCATACGATTATCAAATAATAATCGCAAAGGATCAATGGATGACCCTGAAACACATTGAAGAGTACCGTGACTCGGAATTAGCCCAAAAGTTAATTCATAAAATTAATACCTCCAGTCGCCGTCCCACCAGGCTGATGGAGGTCTGCGGGACCCATACGGTGTCAATCTTTCGCAGCGGTATACGTTCGGTGTTACCCGAAACGATAGCCCTGCTTTCCGGCCCGGGGTGCCCGGTTTGTGTGACCGACCAAAACGAAATTGATGCCTTTATTGAATTATCCCGAATCGATGATGTGATTGTGACCACCTTCGGTGACTTGATGCGGGTTCCCGGAACCATCTCTTCCCTTCAGCAAGAGCGGGCGGCGGGACAGGATATCCGGGTGGTTTACTCGACTTTTGACGCCCTGGAGGTTGCCCAAAAAAATCCGGATAAGAAGGTCGTTTTTTTAGGGGTCGGATTTGAAACGACTGCGCCGACCGTCGCGGCCTCCATCCTTCAGGCGGCCCAAATGAAGTTGGAAAATTACGTGGTGATATCGGCCCACAAGCTGGTTCCGCCGGCCCTGGAATCGTTGATGAGCCTGGAGGATGTAGAAATAGACGGGTTCATTTTACCCGGCCACGTTTCGGTAATTATAGGGCTGGATGCCTACCGGCCGTTTTTCGAAAAATATCAAATTCCATGTGTGGTAGCCGGTTTTGAACCGGCAGATATCCTGCAGGCCATCTGCAGGTTGACAGAAATGATCGAGACCGGAACCCCAGGTCTCGACAATGCTTATCCACGGGCCGTTACCGACGAAGGAAATCCCAAAGCCCGGCAGATTTTGCAGGCTGTTTTTGAACCGGCCGATGCCTGCTGGCGGGCCATCGGCACAATCCCGGGCAGTGGCTTGAAAATAAAAAATGAGTTTGCCGTGCATGATGCGCTAAAGCAGTTTGACATTCAGGTCCCGGAGGCCAAAGTTCCATCCGGCTGTGCCTGCGGCGAGATTTTGATCGGAAAAAAAGTCCCGCCGGAGTGCAAACTATTTCGCAATGTGTGTACGCCTATGGATCCGGTGGGACCCTGTATGGTGTCCACGGAAGGGACCTGTGCGGCGTATTATAAGTACCACTTGAAAAATAAGATCGGACAAAAATATGAAATTTGACAAAATACTTTTGGATCACGGCAGCGGTGGCAGGATCTCGCATCGTCTAACCACCGACATGCTGCTGCCGGTGTTTGATAATCCGATTCTTGCGGAACTAAATGATGGGGCTATCTTTGAACTCAATGGCCGGCGCCTGGCATTTTCAACAGATTCCTACACCGTGGATCCAATTTTTTTTCCGGGAGGCAATATTGGTGATCTGGCAATAAATGGAACCGTTAATGACGTTGCCATGTGCGGGGCGACGCCATTGTATTTGAGTGTCGGATTGTTGATTGAAGAGGGCTTTGCGGTGGCTGATCTTGAGAAAATCATTAACGAAATGGGCGCTGCCGCCCGCCTGGCCGGGGTCACGGTGATTACCGGCGACACGAAGGTGGTGCCCAAAGGTGCCTTGGATCGGATATTCATCAATACCTCCGGCATCGGCGAGATACCGCAACATATAAATGTTGCCAGCCAAAACGCATTGGCCGGCGACAGGGTGATATTAAGCGGCACCATCGCGGATCATGGAATCACCGTTTTAACCCAGCGGGAGGGGCTTTCCTTTAAGACCGGGCTGAAAAGCGATACGGCGCCGCTTAACCACATGGTAAAAGAGATGTTTGGCGTCAGCGACAACGTCCATGTGCTGCGGGACCCAACCCGAGGGGGGGTGGGCACGGCCTTAAATGAAATAGCGCAGAAATCCATGATCGGAATCAAGATTTATGAAGACCGGATCCCCATGAAAAAAGAAGTCGGTGGGGCCTGTGAACTTCTGGGATTTGATCCGCTGTATCTGGCCAACGAGGGTAAACTGCTGGCCTTCGTGTCCGAAGAGGATACCGATGCCGTTTTAGCGGCTATCACTGCAAATCCATATGGCACGGATGCCGCCGTGATTGGAGAAGTGGTCGCTGATCATGCCGGTAAAGTATTTATGGAGACGCGCATCGGGGGAGAGCGGATCGTGGATATGCTGGCGGGAGAGCAGTTACCCCGAATTTGCTGAAAAAGCAAGGCGCAGAGGGCAGAGCGCAAAACGTAACTACGATTAATTAGGGGGGGATGATGGTGAAATTCAGATTTCAGGATAAATACCGACCAATTAGAAAAAACCTTGATGATCTCGACAAACTTTGCAGACAAATTACGAATTTCAGAAAATCCATTTAATAAATATATACGGGATGTACGCCGTCCTAAACGCCCTGCGCTTTGCAGTGGAGCCGAGGATAGACAAATGAATAAGTTCACTCAGGTATTAGCCATAAGTATTGCTTTGGTATTATTGCCGGCAATCTGCGAGGCACAGCGCGAACACCTGATCCAGGGGCGCACCATGGGCACAACCTATCATGTGAAGATCGTTACCGGAGACAATCAGGAGATTAGCAGACTCAAAGATAAGATTGATGTACGTTTGGTAGAAATCAACAATAGCATGTCCACCTATAAAAAAGACAGTGAAATCAGCCGATTTAATGAATTGAAGCAGACGGGTCGGGCTTTTGAGATATCTGATGATTTTTACCGCGTGATGAGGACGGCCAGGACCATATTCGAGCTGTCCGAAGGAGCCTGGGACGGGACCGTAAACCCGCTGGTTGATCTTTGGGGCTTTGGGCGTGACGGGCGACAGGTCACTGCGCCCCAAAAGCAAAAAATTGCCGCCCTGATGCCGGAAATCGGATTTGAAAATATCCAAATTTTACCAAACCGCACCCTGGTGAAGAAAAATAAACTCGTTACGCTGGATCTTTCATCGATTGCCAAAGGATATGGGGTCGATCAGGTTGCGCGGATCATTCACGAATTCGGATTCAATGACTATCTGGTAGAAATCGGGGGTGAAATATTCGCATCCGGCAAACGCACGGACGGTAACCTCTGGCGTGTCGGGATTAATCGCCCGCGCAAAGACGCTGCGTTTGACGATGTGTATAAGATCGTCGACCTGAACAATCAGGGGTTTGCAACCAGCGGTGATTATCGCAACTTTTTTGAAGTCGATGGAATCCGATACGCCCACGTTATTGACCCGCGAAGCGGATATCCGACTTCAAATGGCGTGGTAAGCGTTTCGATCATTGCCGACAACTGCACCCTGGCCGATGGATTGGCGACCGCGGTCATGGTTATGGGCGCTGAAAAAGGAATGGATCTGATTAACCGCCTCGAAAGGGTTGAAGGTCTTATTATCATAGAGAAAACCAATGGCAGCCTTGATGTTTACTACTCAAAAAGGTTCGAAGTGGTGCCGTAATAGTACTATTGGATTGACATAAAGTGACTCACATAAAGAAGGGATTCCCATGGGGCTCACTATTGAAAAAATGTTCGAATGGATACTTCGCCGGCCTTTATTCGTCATTTTGACGGCAGCCGCCATCACCGGGTTTTTTGGCTGGCAGCTGCCGAATCTTTCATTTAAAACTTCTGTCTATGACCTTCAGATAGAAGACCTGCCCGAAACCGCACGCTATAATGACTTCAAAAAGCTTTTTGGTTCCGATGAAATAATCAGGGTCGTCGTCAAATGCAGCAATGTATTCGATCCCATTACCTTCCGCAAGATTGAGCTGCTCGGCGAAGCTGCAGCCAAAATCCAAGGCGTCCGGCGTGTGATCAGCCTGCCCGGTATTAAAAAGGCAGTTGATGTTTCCGGTAACTGGAGCATGGAAACATTTCATGCGGTGGTGTCCGGGGCGGAACTATTCCGTAAAAACCTGATCTCAATCGATGGCAAAACAACGGCACTGACGCTGGCCCTTAAAAGCGGGGCCGAATCCCAACACGTGATCCAGCGTGTCCGGCAGATGCTGAAAGATGCCCCCGTGGATCTTAAGCTCTACCAGACCGGTATGCCGCTGGTTTCTGAAGCCCTGGCCCGGTTCACCGAGAAGGATTTTTTTCGGTTACCCCCGATTACTTTTTTGATCATCGCCATCATTCTTTTTTATCTGTTTCGCAAACTGCAATACATCTTTATACCGCTTATCTGTGTGGGCCTGGCCCTGGTTTGGACGTTCGGCCTCATGGCTTTTCTCAGGATACCACTTTCAATGCTGACCATGATTGTGCCGGTTTTTCTTGTAGCTGTTGGGACGGCATATTGTCTGCATATCGTGTCCGAGTACCTGGCAAGTATGAAGTCGGCGGATTCTCCTGTCGAAGCAACCCGCCTGACCTTTGCCCACATTGCCCTGCCAACCCTGTTGGCGGTTTTGACCACCGTTATCGGCCTTGGATCGCTGCTGATCAATCGCATCACAGCAATCCAGGAGTTTGCGATATTTTCAGGCTTCGGCATGATTAGCATCCTGATCATTGTCCTGACGTTTCTGCCGGCGGTCTTGTCATTTATGCCGCTGCCGGCCAAACGGGACGACAGACACATCGATCCAAATCCATTCTTAAGCCGCTTTATTGATAAAATAGTCGATTTGAACTTAAGGCACCAGAAAATCGTTTTACCGATTATCGGGGCCGTGGTGTTGGTGTGTCTAATCGGAATTTTTCGGATTCAGGTTGAGACCAATCCGGTTGGATATTTAAAAGAGGGGGCTGTGGTCAAACGCAACTTCGTCGACATTTACCAGGATTTATCCGGTAGCTTTCCGGTCAATATCGCGATGGGCGGTCAGGAATCAGACTTTTTTGAAAATCCCAATAACCTGGCCGATATAGCCCGTCTACAGGAGTTTCTCGATACCCTGAAGGGGGTCGACAAGACATTGTCCTTTGCAGATTACCTGAAGTTGGTCAATTATGTTCTGAACCGATTCGAACCTGAATACTACCGGTTGCCGCAAGAGGGTTTTGAAGTCCGGATGGTGTTAAACGACTTCAAGACGGTACTGGGCGAAGACGTATTCAGCCGGTTCATGAATGCTGATCTTTCAAAAACCAACATTATATTACTCACCCACCTGTCAAGTTCCCGGAAGTTTTTGCAGCTGCGCGAAAAAACACTGGCGTTCGTTAAACAAAATTTCTCCAAAGACCTGGAGTGGGAGGTAACCGGACTTGGAATCGTCATCGCCGCCAGCAGCCGTCAGGTCACCATCGGGCAAATCGAGAGCCTGGGCATCACCATGATTCTGGTTTTCGGGATGATGTTCATCCTCTTTATGTCCAGTAAAGTCGGTTTGATTGCCATCCTGCCCAACCTGTTTCCCATTATCATTAACTTCGGAATCATGGGATGGCTCGGTATTGAGCTTTCTATGGTAACCAGCCTGATTGCCAGCATCGCCATTGGATTGGCCGTCGACGACACGATCCACTACCTGGTCCGGTATAACCGGGAATTTAAAAAGGATTTAGATTAAAAGCGGGCCATTCGGGAGACCCTGCACCAAGTCGGAAAACCCATTATCTTCACAACAATTACCCTTTGTGCGGCTTTTTCCATTTTATTGTTTTCAAGCTTCAAACCAACGGCGATTTTTGGGTTGATGATGATGATTACGTCTCTGTCAGCCCTGATCGGCGATTTGATTCTCCTGCCTTCTCTGATACAGCACATCGAGCTAGTCACCTTGTGGGATCTGATACGGTTGAAGCTTGGCAGGGAGCCCCGCATGGGAATTCCGCTTTTCAAGGGTTTGTCACGCACCCAGGTTCACTATATCATCATGGCCGGATCGCTTAAAAAAATCGATTCCGGGGGCATATTATTTCATAAAGGAGATGTTAGTGATACCATGTATACCATTATCTCAGGGACCATGGACGTGTATGACCCGGTCAGCCAAGATGATTCAGATCGGATGTCCAAAAGCCGGGTACTGATCAATCAGTTAAAAACCGGCGATGCGTTGGGGGAGATGGGATTTTTGCGTTCGGTGCCGCGATCGGCAACTGTTGTGGCCACCAGTCCGGTCGAGCTTTTGCAGATTAATTGGAAAATGATTAAGCGTCTGCAGTGGTTATACCCTCCCACGGCGCAAAAATTTTTCCTGAACTTAATGGGCATCACCTGCGACCGCCTCGAAAGCTTAACGGAATGCTTCAGTGAAATAAAAATGCAGGGAGATTCCGATAAGTTATATAATCGACTGGATTTTTTAAAAATTTTAGATACTGAAATTCAACGCGCGCGGCACTGTCGCACCGGCTTATCTTTTTGCTTGCTGAAAATAGAGCTTGAAGAGTTGAAATCCGATTTGAATCATACCGTCAAGGATCGTATTATTCGTTCGGTGGGAGATATGTTTAGTGAGGAGATTCGGGACTGGGATACCTTGCATCGATACGACGGACAATCTTACGCGCTCCTCATGCCGCAAACTTCTATCGCTGAGGCTCGGAAGTTGGGCAACAAATTGAAACGAATTTCGGCGGAAAGCATATATAATATCGATGGTTTCCGTGTAAAATTTGAAATCAGCTGGGCGGAATTTTTACCTGAAAACGACGATACCGGGGTGGATTTGATATCCAGGGCATCAGCAGAATTACAAAATACATAACCTAACCCGGATAGACCGGAATGAATTGCCACAGACACAAAGTGAAGCCTTTGGGTAAAATTCTCCGTCGTGTCTTAGCGGCGAAAATGTTTTTGCATAAACTGTAAAGAATTCACAACTAAGATTCTAAGTTGTGCGGTTTGGGAATACTCCTTTCGGGCATCGGGCCCACACCTGGGTTTCGAGGTTGCAAGATCCCCAAACAGATCATCGGCCTGTTTTAAAATCGTTTTCTGCTGTTCTTCACTCATGCTCAGTATGACTTCCAAGAGCCTTGCAATCGTAGGGATATATTTTTTAAATTTGCTTTCTTTTGCATAGTGGGTTCCTATCCTGTTGGATTCGTTCAAACATTTTCAGCGCAAGTATATATAATAGCATTCGTTTGGCGTAAAAAATATGGAAAAATTCTGAAACTTCTCAAATATCAAAACATGCGCTTACATCGGCAATAGATTGTCGATATGAAGTTGCTAAGCGCCTATCCGTAATGCACATTGACAATAATATATGCATACCTATTTTTCTTCGTGGTAACTTAATAATTAATCGGGTTTTCAGGGTTCGCGCATCAACAGTTTGAACCTGACATATAACCCTGATCCTTTGGACCCTGAACATTTTAAATTCGGATACCTACATGAAAAAATTGTACCTGGAAAGTTTGGGTTGCGCCAGGAATCAGGTCGATAGCGAAATTATGAACGGCCGGCTGAAAAAGGCCGGCTGGGCTTTGACCGATGACCCTGGGGAGGCCGCTACCATTGTCGTTAATACCTGCAGTTTTATTGAATCCGCCGCGCAAGAGTCCGTTGATACAATTTTGGAGTTGGCGGAATTTAAAAAAGAGGGAGCTTGTACGCGCCTGGTGGTCACCGGATGCCTGCCGGAACGATACCGCGAGGATATTGTGACCTCATTGCCGGAGGTCGACGTTTTTTTAGGCACCGGGGCCTATGACCAGATTATCAGTGCGGTTCAAGATCCAAAATTCACCAATCAATGTGTGTTGCCGGACCCGGATCTCATATCTTTGCAGGATAAAGATTCACCGCGGGATTTAGTCCAGCCCCATTTAGCCTATCTGAAAATTGCCGAAGGTTGCAGTAGGGCGTGTACCTACTGTGTCATTCCCAAATTACGTGGTAATCAACGAAGTTGGCCTCCGGAAGACATCGTTTCAGAAGCCAGGCGGCTGGTTGCCGGCGGAGCCAAGGAACTGGTGCTGGTTGCTCAGGATACCACCGCTTACGGCCGGGATCTGACGGAATCGGTCAACCTCGGTCAACTCATTGAAAGCCTTGCCAGGACTAAGTTCAATGGTGAGCAGAATCCTGACGTCCCTTGGTACAGAGTCCTTTACGGCCATCCGGAAAGTATCGAAGACTCCTATATCAAAACGGTTGCCTCATTTCACAATGTCTGTTCTTATTTTGACATCCCCATCCAGCATGCCAGCACCGGCGTGCTAAAGCGCATGGGGCGGCAGTACACCCGCCGTAATCTTTCCCGTTTATTTGATCGAATCCGCACCCATGTTCCCGATGCTGTGCTCAGAACCACAATTATTGTGGGATTTCCCGGTGAAACCGATAAGGATTTTGAGGAACTTATGAGCTTTGCCGAGGATGTGCGATTTGATCATTTAGGTGTATTTATTTATTCTGATTCCGATGATCTGTCATCCCATCATTTATCAAGTCATGTTCCCGAGGATGTGGCCCGGGAGCGGTATCATCAAATCATGTCGGCCCAATCCGGTATTTCTTCCGAAAATAACCAGAAATATATCGGTAAGATCGTAAAAGTTCTGGTTGAAGAATCATTGGAGAATGATCTATTTGCCGGCCGCACCAACTTTCAGGCGCCGGAAGTGGATGGAATCTCCTATATCAATACCAGCCGATTGCCTTTTGATTTGAAAATCGGGTCTTTTACTGATATGCGTGTAACGGACGCCATGGAATACGATTTGATGGGAGCGGCAGTATGAGTGATCTGAAGCAGAAGATTCTATCTGCAGTTGAAGATGATTTGAGCGATATTGAAAAAGCCCTATCCGAAAATTTAAACCCCTACCTGGACCTGGTTTCCGAAGTCGCCGGCCATCTGTTGTTTAGCGGCGGCAAACGTCTGCGTCCTTTATTAATGGTCCTTTCAGCCCGGCTCTGTGGATACACCGGGGATTATGAAAAAACTTTTTCAACAGCCCTGGAATATTTGCATACCGCGACCCTGCTGCATGACGATCTGGTGGATGAAGCGACCCTGCGCCGGGGTAAAGAAGTGGCACACTCAAATTGGGGCAACTCTATCACCGTTCTGGTAGGAGATTATTTGCTGGCACGGGCCCTGTCCATTTCAGCCGGCACCGGCCGAGTGAGAGTGATCCAGATTCTGGCGGAACTCACTGAAAACATGTCCCAGGGTGAAGTCCACCAACTGATGCGAAAAGGCGACATCAACTTGAAAGAAGATGAGTATCTGGAAGTCATTCGTCGTAAAACAGCTATGCTTTTTGAAGCCGCCTGCCGGGTTAGTGCGATTATCGCAGATGCACCCCAGGAAAGCGAAACAGCCTTGGCGGATTTTGGTTATAATCTGGGGATCGCTTTTCAAATGGCAGATGATCTTTTTGATTACACACTAACGACCGCTGATTTCGGCAAAGCGGTCGGAGCTGATCTCAGAGAAGGCAAATTGACGCTGCCCGTCATCTCTGCGCTGAGAAATGCGGCCTCCGACGACAAAGCGTTAATGATCAAAATTATCAAAGACCCCGACTTTTCGGTCGAGGATTTTGAAACCTTAATCGAGTTGCTGGATAAGCATGGCGGAATTGCCTATACCCAAAAAGTTGCCGCCGCCTATATTGACAAAGCCAAGCAATCCCTTTGCATATTTAAATCCTCCCCAACCAGAGATGTCATGCTTGATATTGCGGATTACGCTTTAGCGAGACGGGTTTGAATTCGGAAGTGGGAATGCGGAATTCGGAAAGAAGATCCGAAAGCAGATTGATTGTAGCGGGTAAATAATCTATTAAACAAATTCACGGCCAAAAAAATAACCGGACACGGGAGCGAGATGATATGAGGAAAATTTTTGCCAATTTTACGGTAATGGTGCTGTTGGCTTCTTTGACGGTCGGGGGATTGTTGATCCCAGGCGCTGCAGCGGCACAGGAGTCTGCTAAATCCAAAACATTTGTGGTGGTTGGATCCGCGACCGTGAGAGGTGACAATGTTTCGGGCGCCAGGGAGAAGGCCATCACCGACGGTTTGGTTACGGCTGTGGCCTTGATGACCGGAGAACTGTTGCAGGTGGAGTCTTTTGTGGAGCATTTCTCCAAACTCAACGAGTTGCTGTTTGAACAAACGAATACATTTATCAGCGGTTACAGGGTGTTAGCTGAAGCCGCCCAGGACAAATCATATCACGTCATTGTCCAGGCGACCGTAGCGGGGAGCAAAATATCCAAGTATTTAACCGAGAACGAAATCTTAAGGGTTGAGACAATTCTGCCCAGCGTTTTGTTTCTTATTGCCGAACAAAAATTAGCGGAGCCGTACCCCGGTTTCTGGTGGGGCACGGAAGGCGAATACTTTGAATCTCTGTCGGAAATAATGATGGTTGAGCGCTTTACAGAAGCCGGGTTTAGTATTATAGATCATAAACAGGCTCGCAGCGGCCAACAGATAAACTGGCAAGCCTTTAACAATCCGGATTTGTCGGATCAGGAAGCGGCAGAGCTTGGCTCGCTGCTAAAAGCCGATGTGATCGTAATCGGGGAATCAACGGTCACGCTATCTACCAATATAATGGGCTCGGCGATGCGGTCTTTTAACGGGACGGCTGCGGCGCGCGTGGTTCGGACGAATTCAGCCGAACCGATATTAGATTTGGCCCGTACCGCAGTGGTAGTCAGTGAAGATGATGTCAGCGGCAACCGGGCGGCACTGGAGGATGTCGGAAATCTGACGGGACAGGCTCTGGCGGAGGCACTGACCATCGCCTGGCAGAAGCAGGCCGGCAAACCTTCAGATGTCTCAATGGTCATACGCGGCACGGGGCATCTTGCTTCTTATGTTAAGTTTCGCAAAGCATTGAACGCCATCCCAGGTGTCGAGGGAATCCGGGTCAAGGGCATCAAACCCAATGAAGCCACCCTGCTGGTCGAATACAAGGGAAAAACCAAGGATCTGGCCGCAGCCTTAATGCAGCAGAATTTTGATTCTTTCGGGATCAATATTTTCGAAGTAACCCGGGATATGGTCAGAGTCGAGCTGATACCGCAGTAAAAACACTCGCAGCTGTTAGCGGTTTGGTTTGGGTCTTAACCCTGAACCTCTCAACCTTGAACCTCTGAACGATTACGTACATTGTGCATGTAATTTTCCTTGACAGGTTGCCTGGCCGGTGGTACTTGAAGACAAAATTTGAAGGCACGTAGCTCAGGGGGAGAGCGCTACCCTGACACGGTAGAAGTCGGGAGTTCAAATCTCCCCGTGCCTACCAGTTGAGTCAAGGGGTTGGAGAACATTAGTACTTCTCTGCCCCTTTATTTTTTGGCATATTTAATTTATGGATGGAGATTCCAGCCACGGTTCAGCCATTGGCAAGAATCAATCCGGTTGACTTTCCTTGTATTTTTGAATGTAAACTTCAAATATGAGAGGATTTATACCACGGAATCTTGCTGAAATTGATCTCGTGCTGCGCAGAGGCCGACGGGTAGTGGCCTTCGAACTGAAGTCGTCAACAGTTCCTAAAGTTACCAAAGGATTCTGGAACGCGCTGGAAGACATTTCGCCGGATGAAGCCTACGTGGTCGCGCCGGTAAAAAAAATCTATCCTATAAAGCGCGGTATTTTGGTCATACCGCTTCATGATGCTATTGCCAAGTTGGACACCGATCAATTATTCGAATTTTACGATAAAATCAGGCCGGCCGGCAGCGCCCAGAGTTTTGGGGCAAGTCTTACTGCATCTTTTCCGTTGTGGCAGAGAACACCAGCTTTGCAATGGGCTGTTGCAGCTAAAAATGCCTTTAAACCTGAAAGATCTTTTTCTTGCCACCTGGCCGATGACTTAAGTTCCAACGCGATGCAGTTTCGACCGGATTCAATGACAAAGTCCACTTCATGGCGACCCTGCATTGCCCAGTAATGCAGCGAAGCCTCTTGCCACTTAGCGCTTAAAATCGAGAGCAGATTTTGAGCCACATAGGTCTCGAATAATGCGCCATAGAGCGGATCGTTGCGAATAGATGAAGACAACTCCAATCCCGTCATATAGCTCGCCAAACCTGAGTCGCTTAGATACATTTTAGGCGACTTGATAAGGCGGCTGGATTTGTTTCCCAAGTAGGGTTGGATCCGGGTGACCAAAAACGATGCCTCAAAAAGGGATAAATAACGGGATGTGGTCGTTGCGTTTAATTTTGCATCACGGCCCACTTGGCTTGGAGACAACAATTGCCCCGTCCGCAAGGAGGTAAGACGAAGCAATGTACGGAGCGCTGTGAGATTCCCAACCTGACTCAATTCCCTTACATCCCTTTCTAGGTACGTCTGTTCATAACCCCTGAACCAAATCATAGGATCTTTGATCTGCCGAAGGCATACCGTTGGCATGCTGCCTCTTGCAACTTCCTCCGGTAGGATGGACCGGACGGAACTATTGCGGCCAATCTCCTGTTTTTGAAAAAAAGTCTTAACAAATGGCTCTCGTGTTGTCTGTTGATGCACCTCTCGTCGATTCAAAGGATGGAGAGCCAGATATATTGACCGCCCGGCCAAGCTTTCAGTAATGCTTTTTAAAACAGAAAAATTAGCCGAGCCGGAGAGCAGAAACTGGCCTGGAATCCTTTTCTTATCTACAGCTCGTTTGATTGCACCGAATATCTCAGGGCATTTATGAGCTTCATCAATCGTTAATGGCTTTTCGCGGCTTATAAATCCTTCCGGATCTGATTTTGCCGCTTCAAGCTGTGCGAAATCGTCAAAGCTGACATAGGTTCGATTGCCCATTTCAGGCTGAGAACACAGAAAGGTAGTTTTGCCGGTCTGTCGCATTCCGGTGACAACGACTACGGGCATGTTTTCAAGTGCGATGCAGACTGCCGCTGTGATATCTCTCGGGTAATATTTTGTCATAATGCAGCATCGTATAGTGTCATAATGCCATTGTCAAGTGTTATGATTTGCCAGGTCTATTTAGGGCCATAAAAGTTTTAAAAGGGTAACTGCGTGCAAAATTCAGGTCATAGTTGATCATCCAGATCGAACATCCCGAAAAAGGCGGATTGGAAGCGCTGCCAGAAAGATCGGGCCGGCTCTCTACGCAGGATATTGTCTCCCGATCGCCAATACAGACGGTCTTTGTCATCCAGCAGAACCTGCCAGGAGTTTTCGGGCTTCAATTCCTCTTCGAATTCCGCGACAACACCAGCGGCCAGAGTCGGGCTGTCGATGATCAATCCCATTTCGGTATTTATATATATAGAGCGCGGGTCCAGATTCAGCGACCCGACAAAGGTGAATCGGCGATCGATAACCATATATTTGGCGTGCAGACCGAAGGCCTTGGACTGTACCGGCGGTGTATCGAACTTTTCTCTGGCGCTGGCGTCGTGACGCATTTCAAAAAGTTCAACCCCCGCTTCAATCACCTTTTTGCGGTGTTTTTTGTACCCGCTGTGCACGATGGGGTGGTTGGTGGATGCCAGCGAATTGGTAAGAACTACGACTCGCACCCCCCCTGATATCAATTCAGCTATCGGTTCATAAAAATCATCATCGGGAATGAAGTAAGGGGTTGAGATCAATAATTCTTGCCGGGTATCGTCAGTCAGCTCATCGATGGATTCGATCAACTGCGCCGGTGGAATTTTCTCCCCGATCAGGGGCTCATCATAAATCACCCTGGCTGTGCCGCCCTTCCTGTTATCGGCTAGTATTCGAAGCAGCTCGTCCCAGTTTTGATTTTGCTCCTGAAATTCCTCCAGCAGGTCTTCATTTTTTATCAGCTGCTCCTGAAGCTCTTCCAGCAGCATCGGCAAGAGTTCCCGGTCTTTGTAATTTTGCAATAAAGCCTCACCCGGATAGGCCCATTGGTTGTTCCAGTAAATGTCAAAGGAGGCGGACACTTTTTTGGCAACCGGACCGACAGCCAGTACGTCGAAATCTGTGAAATTTTGCTTGGGATTCAGACCGAAATATTCGTTGCCGATATTGCGGCCACCCACGATGGCGAAACGGTTGTCGGCGACGATCAGCTTGTTGTGCATGCGGTGATTGAGCTGCTCGACGTTGCCCATCATTTCCAGGCCGCGCACGAGAATCGAGCCGGTCCGACGTTGGGCGGGATTGAACATACGCATTTCAATTTGCGGATGCTGGCTCAAGGCTGCAATAGTGCGGTCGGAACCGATGAGATAAATATCATCCACCAGAATGCGGACGCGCACACCGCGGTCGGCGGCTTTAATCACCCGATCCAGCAGCAACTCTCCGCAGGCATCGCCTTTCCAGATAAAATACTGCATATCTAGAGTTTCTTCAGCCGTATCGGCCAGCAAAAGGCGCCACCGCATGGCCTCATCATTGCGGAAAAGTTTAAAAAATCCCGATTCCCCGACATCCTTGTCCGCGATCAGATCCCGCGAGACAATGGCCAGGCGACTGTCCGGATGGGGTTCATAAGCTAAAGTCAACGTTTTCATTCCGGGGTCCGGCAGGGTGGTGCAGGATAGCAACAGCCAGGTGATCAGCAGCAGCCAAAAGATTGGCAGATTCTGAGCAGCGCCGACTTTTAATCGATGAAAGGATACGTGACTGCCGGCGGGATAAATTTTGGATCTAACCATTTAACAGGCCACCTCCAGGACGGGTTTTAGGCGCTCTTTTTCGTTCCGGGCTGCCCAATGCATACTGCAAGTCGGCTATATTTTGCAAGTACCAAAATGGTTGAAATTTGTGAGGGGGATCAAATAAATCTAGTTTATTACCGTATCCCTCCTTGACCCCGGCCTTTGGTATCCCTATATTCTCTGGCTATTATGAATGCGCCAGAATACATTGAACCGCTTGAAAACGACCTTGATACACCGGATGGCAAGATCCATTTTCTGGACTGGGGCGGCTCCGGGCAAGAGGTCCATTTGCTGCATGCCAATGGGTTTTGTGCCGGTACCTATTCGCCGTTTGTCAAACATTTAACCAACGACATGCATGTCGTTGCCAGCGATCTGCGAGGCCACGGTGACTCCGCTCAACCCAACTTGAAGCGGGTTCAAAACTGGCATATTTTTGCCGACGATCTAAAAATATTGATCGAACAAAAAATGAACCCGCCGATTATTGGTATTGGGCACTCTCTGGGGGCGGTGACCACCTATATTGCCGCCGCTAAATATCCGCATCTTTTTTCCACAATTGTATTAATCGATCCGTCCATTTTACCACGGCGGACACTTTTGTGGTTTGCGGCCTTGAGAATGGTCGGGCTGGCCGGCAACCGGCAGCTGGCCCAGTCTGCGCGGCGACGGCGCAAAACTTTTCAGGGTAAAAGCGAGGCCCTGAAGCGCTTTACTTCCGGCCGTGGCATTTTCAGCAGCTGGTCCAAAGAATTTGTCGAGGCCTACCTGGAATGCGGGTTGCTGGAGAAAGATTCCGAAACGGCCGTCCTTAAATGCGATCCGGAGCTTGAGGCCCAAATTTTTGAGTCCGTGCCGCATGACGTGTGGCGCTATGCAAAACGGATTGCCTGCCCGGTGCTGGCAATACGAGGGGAACACTCGGATGTCTTTACCGCTGAGTCAGCAGAGAGACTAAAGAAAATCCTACCTGATTACGAGTTGGTGACGATCCGGGAGGCGGGACATTTTGTGCCGATGGGAAAACCTGAAAATTGTGCCCGGGTTATTACGGATTTCATTCGTCGAAAACTGGCCGTGACAGACTAATACCTCTGTTCCGCTAGTGTCCTTCCACCAGTTGCTTATAATCCTGCGAGTGTCTGATATTGGCCAGGTCTTTGTCGGTTTTAATCAGCTTCCAATTTCGATACCCTTTGTCAATTGCCCGTTTAAGCCAGGCGATGGATTCCGGCACATTGTTTTGCAGGGCATACAGGACGGCGATATTGTAGTCGGCAGCGGCATTGTCGGGATCGAGCTCGACCAGTTTTTTAAAGGCTGTCAGCGCCTGATCGTATTGTCGGTTGGCGGCATAGGCCAGGGCCAGATTATACTGGGCCGCTAAAAAATTCGGTTGCTGCGCCAGAGCACTTTTAAATTGAGCTATTGCCATGGACAGCTCTCTGTTGCCCAGGTAATAATTGCCCAATTTATAATGTAATTGCGGATCATCGGGCTTAATTTTTAAGGCCTTTTGAAGGTCGGCAGCGTCCCGGCCCATATTATTCCGGATGGCCAATGCTTTTTGGAGGTTGTTGGCCGCCGGTTGGAAGTCCGGCTTTATGCGCAGCGCATCTTGAAAATGCGTGATCGCTCCATCGAGGTTTCCCTGTTGTATCAATATGATGCCGACATTATTGTGGGCCTCGGCCAGCTGCGGATCAATACTGATGGCCCGGGTTAAATGCATGAGGGCTTGATCCAGTTTACCCTGGCCAAGCAATTGGCCGCCCAGATTATTATGGGCCAGGGCGTGGTCCGGATTCAATTGCAGCGCTTTTTGAAAACGAATAATCGCCTGTTCGGTCTTGCCCTGTGCAATAAGGGCGGTGCCCAGATTGAATTGGGCCTCGGCCAATTTCGGATTTAACTGCAGGGCTTTAAGGAAATGTTCCGTGGCCGCTTCAGGTTTATCCTGTTTTGCAAGCGCGAGTCCCAGGTTGTTGTAGGTTTGCGCAAAATCCGGATTAAGCCGCAGGGCGATGCGGAAGTGCTCGGCGGCCTGGTTGGCCTTATCCAGCTCCAGGTAGGTAACACCTAAATTATTGTGCGCTTTCACAAAAGTCGGTCTTATTTCAACCGCTTTAAGGTAATGTCGGACAGCTTCATCATACTGACCCCGCTCGGCCAATATGATCGCCAGATTATAATGGGCATCATCGTAATCCGGGTCCAGCTCCAAAGCTTTGCGAAGATTCAGAAATGACTCGTCCACCCGATTTTGCTGTTTCAGAGCAGTTGCCAGATTGGTGTAGGGCCGGGCTTTATGCGGGGATTTTTTGATGCAATCAGCCCATAGCGTGACATCATCGCGCCAGATCCGATTTCTTTCAAAAGTCCAGTAGGCGCCAATTAAAATCAGCGCGCAGCCGATGCCCACTGTCAGCCATTTTTGTTTGACGTATCGATAGAACAGGAGAATTGGCAGCAGGCAGCCCAGCATGGAAGGCAGGTAAACCCGGTGCTCAAAGATTATCGCCAGCGGAATGACGGATGATTCGATTACCAGGTTTCCCAGAAACCACAGGATGCAAAAGGACACCAAACGCTGCTTGCGGGCCAGCAATATTCCCAGGACTATCAGACCAAAGATTCCGATCAGAGACGGCAGGGTTGTCAGTGGATTAACTAAAGAAACAGAAATCGGAAAGTCATAGTCCAGGTTAAGTCGGGACGGATTGGGGTAAAAAATCAGGCTGAGATAATAGATCACCACCCGAGTCTGGGTCAACAGCCGCTGCCCCATGGTAAAGCTACCTTGGGAGAAATCGCGCAGGGTTTTTAATTTTTCCCAGGGATCGAAACCCAGGTGCATCAAGGCCACCAGACTAATCAGCAATCCGATGGCGGCGATAAATATGAGCTGCTTTTTCAACCATTTTTTGCAGAGATTTTGGAAGAAATACCATTCGTACAGAAAAATAAAAAAAGGCAGGGATGCTGAATTTTCCTTGCTGCCCAGAGCCAGAACACCAGCCAGGACACATCCGGAGTACCACAAATAGTATTTGCGCGAATGTGCTTTTGCGCGACTGTTGGCGGCCTTCATACCGTTGACCGGATTGGCTTTCTGCTGAGCCAGGCGGCCTTTGGCATACAGCCACAGTGCCAGGACGAAAAACATGGCGGCCATGCTATTCATTCTTTGAACGACATACGTCACAGATTGGGTTTGAACGGGGTTGACCATCCAGAGCAGAGCGGTTAGACCGGATACGCAGAAGATGCCGCCAGCATCCAGCCTTGGGACGGCAGCATCCAGTCGATTGGATATTACGAGGGTTGTTTTTAAAAATAAAAACAGCAAAATGCCGGTCAATATGTGAACGACAATATTGACAAGGTGATAGCCGAATAGGTTGTATTGATCAAAAAAATAGTTGAATGCAAAACTAAGGGTTGATACCGGGCGATTGCGGCCGGTTCCGCTGACGGCGTCCGCAATACTGTTCCAGCTAAATTCCTGCATGCGAATGTCAGGATTTTCTGTAATTACAATTGTATCATCAAAAACAAATGGTGACTGGAAAGTGTTGGCGTAGATCAGAAAGCCGATCCCCATCAGCACCACCAGATACAACGCCTGATATTTGCTAAATTTCACTTCAATCCCTTCATTTCGCCTAATGGCGGGGGATCGATCAACCAAAAAATCGAACCCATGAAAACGACCGCAATTCTTAAGAGAAGCAGCGCCATGGACAGTGCAACCGCCTGCTCGGGTGTATGGCCAAAGAAACTGAAGACCGCGATTAAACCGGCATCTCGGGTGCCGATTCCCAAAAAGGATATGGGTATAAAGGCGATCAGTGACGTGATCGTCATGATCAGAACAATCTGAAAGAAACTAAGGTCAAGCTCAAGGCCGGCGGCCAGAAAAAAAATACTGGTAAAATAGAGACCGAAAGCCGCGACTGAGAAAAAATAGATCCTGAAGTTCAAGGTTTCAAAAATATGGCTCAAATGCGCTTCGACATTCCAATCTTTTTTAATAACTAAAGATTTAAGCCGGTTGGGGATAAATCCGGCCGACAGCAGCAGACAGGTCCGTCTGGCGGGAAAATACGCCAGGAGCGTGGCCAGCGAAAACAAAACCAAACCGGTAGCTGAATCAGCGTTCAACCATACCAACAGAACGCTGATGAAGCCAAAAATCAGCGGCAGAAGATAATCGTAATATTTATCGGTCAGGACGGTTAGGATCGGCTGCAAAAGGCCATAGCCGTCACGTTTAAGATAGATAACCTTGGCCAATGTCCCCACCGCTGCAACCACCATGATCACAACCATTTCCACAAAATACATGGTATAACATTGCCACCACGAGTAGGTAATGCCGTAACCGGTTAGGATGATCCGCCAGCGGAGGCTTCTGACATAGATCAAGATGGGATTCAGAGCGGCGCTCACGCAAAAAAAAGGCCATTTTAAAGCGAAAATAATATTTTTTAATTCGTTTAAATCGACATAAAAATAAACAAGGATAATGAAAATGAGGGGCCCAATCAGGCGCAGCAAAAATTTCAAGTTCATTAAAATCAAGCCTTTTTTCTGACATACATTCGAATTATTTCTCCCTGACCCATGGACGCTTCGATTTTTGCAAAAGGAAAAATAACAAGCTGGAGAGTTAAGTACAAAATCATCAAGGGTAAAGGGAAATATCCTGAATACCGTGACCTTACCCGTGGCGGTGAAATTGCCGGTATGAGGGAGAGCAGCAAGGAACTGGCCGAATGTCTATTCGAAAAAAAGTCTGTTTTAATAATTTCTACCCGGCCCGCTTGCTCAAGCAGCTTTTGCAGCACGGCCGGGTTAAAGTGATTGAGATGAACCGGAATGTCCAATGGATACCACTTTTTTTTAAAAATCTTAAATCCCCATGAAGCGATGTTCGGCACCTCGACTACGAAAATGCCGCCCGGTTTCAATAAACTCAACACTTTTGTAACGGAAGGCAGCGGATTGTCGATATGTTCGAGCACATGGAAACAGGTGATGGCGTCAAAAAATTCATTTGCAAAGGGCGCATCCTCTATGGAGGCGTTGATTAATTTTTTGTGGCTGGTTGGACTGCTGAAATTATCAATCCCATAACTGTCATAATTTTGCTGATCGAGAAGCCGCAAGAATGAACCGTCGCCGGCGCCCCAGTCTAGAATACGAGCTTCCGGCAACACATGCTGCTTGATGGTTTTGATGATTCCCGCCATTCTTTTTGTATAAAAGAAGGTTAATAATTTTGAGGTCTTGCCGTTACCGGCCAGCCAATAGTCCTGGTCATAATATTGACTTAATTTATCTATCGACGGCAAGGGGTTGGTGCTGATAAACGAGCAGGTCCGGCATTGGCTGAGACTGTACACTTCGCCCAATCTGGTAGTAAGATCCGATAATACCGTGACCAAATCCTCGCTTTTGCAGATTCGGCACGTATGCTTTGGGTTATCATCCAGCATGATTTTTTTTCACTTTTGAGCGCGTCAGCAACATCTTTAATATTGAAAAGCCAGGCCTACGGTGCTTTTGCATAATTATCCGTTTTCGAGCGGCGACCCCGGGCAGCTGAAAAACAGCCGAAATCATAAAGATCATTGAAAACAAACTGAATGGCAAAAAATAAACAGCCTTTTTGGCAGATGTCAACGGAAACTCCATAATCTTAAATGCCCCCCCCACAAACAAAAGCGGGCAAAAAATTAGAAACTCAAGAATCCCCATGTTTTTATAAAAAACAAACAAGCGGTTTCTAATTGCCTGGCCGGCAAGCAGCAGCCTTTTTTTATTAAAACCCATATTTCGACTGTGTAAATGAAATACTATGGCATCGCGGGCTACGCCTATTTTTTGTCCTTGATTGTGCAGTCTCAGCGACAGGTCGGTATCTTCGGCATACATCCAGATACTTTCATCAAAGAGATAGCCTAATTGTGAAACTGTTTCCCGCCGAATAATAAATGCACAGCCTGAAAGCAGTTTCTGATAATAAATCGGCGCACGGGCTATCATGCGGTTTCTGCCATATCCATAAGGCGACAGGTCGCATACAAAGAGCGAAGCCGGCGGTGATTGCATGTCGATCGAGTCAAAATCTGGCGGATCCGGTGTAATTATATTCGGGTTACAGGCCGCCAGGGTCTTGTCGTTGAGCATGATATGCACCAGGGACATTAAAAAATCCGGATGACAGACCGTATCCTGGTTCAGAAAAACGAGAAGGTCATGGCTTGCCTGCAAAAGTCCCCGATTATTGCCGGCGGCAAACCCCATATTTTTTTTGAGCCGCACCAGATTGACAGACGGGTGGGTATGGCGGACCAGGCCGACCGTATCATCAAATGATGCATTGTCCACAACGATGATTTCCAAAAGATCATGCGGGTACGATTGGTTTTCTATAGAATGCAAAAGCGGCAATATATATTCAGCGCCATTGAATGTCAGGATGATCACGCTGACCCGGGGCAGGGCGCGTTTTGTTGGGGAATTTGAAGCCATATTAAATCACTGCGGTTTGTCTAATTTTAAGAGCGAAGGTCTTCCCTTCGTGCTTCCTGACACCCTATTAGAACTACCTCCACCAGGATTTGATGATGGTTTTGGCAAAATGGAAACCATACTTCAGATTTCTTCCTTTTTTACTCTTGCCGTATTGTCTTTTTAAAATAGTTACGGGAACCTCTGTCACCCGCAGCCCCTTTTTAACCGCCTCGATGATCAGTTCACTGGTATGATACTGATCTTCATGCAAAGCGATATTTTTTATTTTGTTCATTTCAAAAGCCCTAAAGCCGCTGGACGGATCGGTAATCCGTTTACCTAACAGCGAGCTGATAATCGCACCGAAAATATGCACGCCTGCAGCTCTAAACGGATTGTCTTTCTCTCTGGTTCCCAGGATCCGCGAGCCGATAACGACATCGTATTCGTCCTTGATAATGGGTGAAACCAGAGTTTCAATTTGTTCCGGCCGATGCTGACCATCCGCATCCATCGTTATACAGATGCGGGTACTGGAATTTTTAAGTATGTCGTATCCAAGGCGCAGTGCCGCTCCCCCACCGCGATTGATCATATTGGATATGACCAGGTGGCCGTATTGTTGAACGACATCTTTGGTTCCGTCATCACTGCCGTCATCCACCACCAGGACGCCCACCTCCATCCCGTCGATGGTGTCCGGCATCCTGGGCAGCAGATTCTGCAGGTTTTCCGCTTCGTTATAAGCCGGTATCAAGACCATAATAGCTTTTATTTGATCAGGGACCGCTTCCAGATAACCCGAGCCGAGTTTTCTGACCAATTTATCGAATTGCAGCCGAATCCCCTCCACCTTTGAAACGCTATAGACGGAAAAAAATACCAGCAGGATGTTCGATATAATGAGCAATGCCAGAATGCGGCCGTACTGATAGGCCTGAAGTGATAATAAATCACGCAAAAAATTGACGACATTCGGATTGATGGTGACCGCGATCAAAGAAATATTGAAAACGGAAAAAAAGACAAAATTCATGCGGTTCCACTTAGGGCCCCGAAAGAAAAGAAACGTTGCGACTAAACCGGCAACGCCTATGATTAAGCCAATTATGCGCAGACTAGACATTATATACCTTTTTGATAGACATAATTTTTTTAATTCATACTTTTGAATGTATGCAACGGCCTAATAAAACAAAATTTAGCAAAAAAGGCAAAGTCATTTTTAAGGTATTATCAAGGCTCTTGACTTGGGCATCAAAAGCCTCTATGGATTCGGAACGCAAATTAACAAAAAGTGTTTGAAGTCCTGACAATTTAGAACAATAGTTAAATGAAAAAAAATAAAAAAGTGTCCCTTGCCAAAAAACCCTTTTTGGTATTGAGCCGCAGGGCCATCGCAGGCTGGCTGGTGGTTATTTTTTTTGTCTGCGCCTGGATGTTCGGCATTGGGGTCCTGGTGGGCCGGGGCACATCGCCGCTCAAAATCGATATCGACGAGCTTCAGAAAAAATTGCAGATTGCCAGGAACGAATTAAAAAAAAAGGAGCAGCCGCTAATCGCAAAAGAATCAGACCCCGCTGTAGATAAGCCCGAACTTGAATTTTATGAATCTCTGAAAAAAAACGGTGCTGACGCTGAAATGCCCGAGGTGCCGCCGCCGTTAATCGAGAAGCCGATAACCCCGGCAGTGCCCAAAATTCCGGTGATATCCAAAAAGGAAAGTAAGAAGCGGCTGACCAAAACCGGGGGTAAGGTAGCCAAAAAAGTCACCTCCTCCCAAAAGGGACCGGCTGCCAAACCCTATACGATTCAGGTGGCGGCCTTTAAATCAGACCGGGATGCCGATAAACTGGTGGCCGAACTCAAGCAAAAAGGATTTTCGGCCTACCGGGCGATCGGCAAGGTTCCGGGCAAAGGCATCTGGTATCGGGTGCGGATCGGTGAATTTAATAATAAAGCTGAGGCCGACAGCACAATTGCAAAATTGAAAACTGCCGGCAAAAATCCCATATTAGTGAATAAATAATTCTTTTTTCATCACGAAAACACGAAAGTACGAAAGCACGAAATAATAGATATGAAATATCATCACCATTGTGATTTCTTTGTATTTTATGAAAAATTATTTTCATCACGGAAACATGAAATTTATCCTGTTTTTTTTCGTGTTTTCGTGCTTTCGTGATTAATCTGTCCTTTTACTTTTCCCGATTAGCGGGATTTACGTTTCACTCCAACCGGCTTGTCCGGGGTAGGAAAATCAAATGAAAATTACTAAAGACGAAGTGTTATACGTGGCGGACCTGGCGCGGCTGAATCTGAATGAGGCCGCCATTGACAAGTTTGCCGGACAGGTCGGGGACATCTTGGATTATGTCGACAAGCTCAATGAAGTCAATACCGACGGGGTCAAGCCAACCTCCCATGCGATTTCATTAACCAATGCGTTTCGCGAAGACGAACCCCGGGAACACCTGGATCGTGAACAGGTTCTGGCCAATGCACCGGAAAAAGAAGATGGGAATTTCGTGGTGCCGAAGGTAGTAGGTTAAGGACATAGAGCGGTGCGTAGGGCATGGGGTAAAGGGAAGTCGGAAATTGGAAATGGGAAGGCGGAAACGAAATAAAAGAGCAGGGCGCATTGGCAGAGGGTATTTAAACTGGAATTTCCAAATAACAATTAACAAATAACAAACAAATCCCATTGACCGAAATTCAAATATCCAAACCCGTATACGATATTAAGGACATAACCTTCCAATTTTTTGATCATTTGATATTGGAATTTGGGATTTGGTTACGATTTGCTGCTTTTCAAAGATCGCACATGAATAGGAGAATATTTTTTTGGAATTATATGAATTAACGATAAGCGAAGCTCATCAGCTGCTAAAAAACAAAGACATATCGTCAAGAGAGCTAACCCAGGCGGTTTTGAACCGAATCGATGCGGTTGAAAATCAGATCGATGCGTTTATAACGATCTCACGAGAGCTTGCCCTGCAGCAGGCCGATCAGGCCGACGCCATGCTAGCCGGCGGGGACAGTACCCCGCTGACGGGGATTCCGCTGGGGATTAAAGACCTCATGTGCACCCGCAATCTGGCAACCACCTGCGGATCGAAAATTCTGAAGGGTTTCTTGCCGCCTTATGATGCCACCGTTATCCGGAAATTAAAAGCGGCCGGTGCCGTGACGGTCGGCAAACTCAACATGGATGAGTTTGCCATGGGCTCTTCCACGGAAAATTCCGGTTTTAAAATTACCCGCAATCCCTGGGATCCGAGCCGGATTCCCGGAGGCTCCAGTGGCGGTTCTGCAGCGGCTGTGGCCGCCGACATGTGCCTGGCGGCACTGGGATCGGATACCGGCGGCTCCATCCGGCAGCCGGCCTCCCATTGCAGTGTCGTGGGCCTGAAACCAACCTATGGCCGGGTGTCGCGTTTCGGTTTGGTTGCCTTCGCATCTTCGCTGGATCAGATCGGTCCGCTGACCAAAAATGTCACCGATTGCGCCCAGATGATGAATGTCATCGCCGGCTATGATCAGGCAGACTCCACCTCGGTTCCCCGCAAGGTGCCGGATTATACAGCAGCACTCGACGGTGATCTGCGAGGAATTACGATCGGCATCCCCGACGAATTAAGTGCCACCGAGGGTCTGGATCCATCCGTGCTGTCGTCGATTAACGCTGCTGTTGAAGTGCTTGAAAACCTGGGGGCCAATCGGGTGAATGTCACCCTGCCGCATACCGAATACGCCGTGGCGGTCTATTATGTCATCGCCCCTTCGGAAGCCAGTTCCAACCTGGCCCGATACGATGGCGTCAAATACGGTTTTCGCAACCCAGACAATACCAACCTGATGAATATGTACTGCAGCACCCGCTCCCGGGGATTTGGCCCGGAGGTTCAGCGCCGCATTATCATCGGGACTTATTGCCTTTCGGCTGGATACTATGATGCCTATTACGGCAAAGCCTCTCAGGTTCGGACCCTGATCCGGCAGGATTTTAATCAAGCCTTTGAAAGCTGTGATGTCATCCTGTGTCCGGTGGCACCCAGCGCAGCGTTAAAAATTGGCGATAATGTCGATGACCCGCTAACAATGTATTTATCGGATATTTTCACCCTCTCGGCCAATCTGGCGGGCATCCCCGGAATGTCGGTGCCCTGTGGATTTTCATCTGAAGGTCTGCCCGTCGGGCTGCAGATCATGGGCAGCCATTTTAATGAAGAAATGCTCTTAAAGGTAGCTTACGGGTTTGAACAGGCGACGGATTTTCATAAGAAAAAACCGAAATTTAAGTAATTATTAACCACGAAGATCACGAAGGTTGAAATTTGATAAGTTGTCCAGTCAAGTGATTGGGTGCGCAATAGAGGTTCACAAAAATTTGGGGCCGGGTTTGCTTGAATCTACTTATGAATAAGTACTTCGAGTTTTTCGTGCTCTTCGCGGTGCGAAATATATCTATAAATTAAATGTAGGATACTTACCATGACGACCATACAACCGGAAGGCGAGAATTTGAGAAAGGCTGTCAAGTGGATATCGGATGAGCGAAAATATGGAGCCCAGAACAAGCCGGCAAAGCTGATAGAGGAAGCTTGTTTTAAATTTAATTTGTCGCCGGCGGATGCGGAGTATTTATCGAATTTTATGCGGCCGGAAGGAACCGCTGATTGATCGAGATTGAATACTGTCCTGGCCATAAGGCGCTGCCGGTATAGGGTGAAAGGTTATGTCTGAAGGGGATTTCTGTCGATTTAAATCGCGGTTAAAAACCGCTCCCACCTTTCAAATCTGGAAAATGTGGTTATTGTGTCAGATCGGGGTACAATCTGCAGCGAGCATACTAAATCTCATAAACCAGGCAACTTAATTACAGGAAAACGATTGTAAGATTGGATCTGTGCAATTGATTGTTTGTGGGAGCGGTTTTTAACCGCGATTAAAATTGCCCCGATCCTTAAAACTTAAAAAATGAAACCATCCAAAGGTTCAAACTATCTCCGTAAAGGCCGCACATCCATCAAAAATCAGCATTATCTTTTGACCACCACCGTGTTTGATAGAAAACCGGTCTTTATTCGCGAAGATGCGGCGGCGATAGTTCTTAACAGTTTGAACTGGCTTGAAAAACAGGGAAAAATTACTCTCGATGCCGCAGTTGTCATGCCGAATCATTTGCATTTTGTTGCCGGGTTGAAAAACGATTCGCTGGCAACGATCATGCGCAGTCTGAAAAGCCACACCGCCAAACAAATAAATATTCTCCTGGAAAGGGACGGACCATTCTGGCAGTCTCAATATCACGATCATGCCGTTCGAAAGGATGAAGATCTGAACGAAGTGGTTTTATACACATTGCATAATCCGGTTCGCGCCGGTTTGATTGAGGATTTTCGTGATTATCCTTTTTGGTATTGCCGGTGGGATGTTTAAAGTGGATTATAGTCGATTTTAATCGCGGTTAAAAACCGCTCCCACGCTAGTAGACGTCGTTTTTTTCCAAAGGAGCCGGCTCTCTGAATTGGATGATTTTTTTTAGAAGTCTGACATTAAAATATGGCAGACTTAAGTAAACCATCTGCAATTGGTTATGGGAGCGGTTTTTAACCGCGATTAAAATTGCCCCGATCCTTAATCTTTAAAAAAGCATAAGAGCCAAAAACATGTCAAAAATAAAAATTTTACCTGAGATCCTTTCCAATAAAATTGCCGCCGGAGAGGTGGTGGAACGGCCGGCTTCGGTAGTTAAGGAACTGGTGGAAAACTCCCTGGATGCCGGCAGCACACGGATTATAGTTGACATTGTCCAGGGCGGGCGATCGTTGATCCGGATTTCCGATAACGGCAGCGGAATGAACCGTGACGACGCCCTGCTGGCGCTTGAGCGTTATGCCACCAGCAAAATTTATAAGGACCAGGACCTGTTTGCCATCAAGACCCTCGGCTTTAGAGGCGAAGCACTGCCCAGTATTGCATCGGTTTCACGGTTTAGTCTGGTAACCCGGAATGTATCCGATGATGCCGGTACCGAGATTGTGGTGGACGGCGGCAAAATTAAGAATGTGGTCGAGGTCGGCGCGCCCCCGGGTACGATGGTGTCGGTTAAACAGCTATTTTTCAACACGCCGGCCAGGCGCAAGTTTTTAAAAACAACCGGTACCGAAATGGGCCACATCGCGGATCGGATCGCCAGCATTGCCCTGGGACATCCCGGGGTCCATTTCCGGCTCAGCCACAATGATAAGATCGTTAAAAATTGGCTGGTGGCCGCCGAACCGTTTGATCGGATTGTTGATGTTCTTGGCCATGATCTCAAAAGTGATCTGCTGCCCATCGATTCTCAAACCGACGGCATGTCAATTTCCGGCTGGATCGCCTCACCCCGGGCGAATCGTCGTACTTCACGGGCGATTTACATGTACGTCAACGGTCGCTTGGTGCGCGACAGGATTGTACAGCACGCTTTATTTGACGGCTACGCCCAGCGCCTGGTCAAAGGCCAGTTCCCGGTGGCCGTCCTTTTTATAGTTGTGCCCTTTGACGAAGTGGATGTCAACGTACATCCCACCAAAAATGAAGTCCGTTTTGCCCGCCAAAAAGAGGTGCACGAGACCGTCAGAAAAACGGTGGTGCAAACCCTGTCTGAGATGGACCGACCCGGTTGGGGACCGACCGGCGCTTCAGACAAATCCGGGACGGAAGTCGGAAGTCGGAAGTCGGAGGTTGGAAAAAAGCGGTTGGATTTCGGAAGGCAGAAAATGGAATTCGGAAGGGGGAATTCGGAATTCGGAAAAAACAGAGTAGAAGCAAGGAATTCGGAATGGAAACCGGTATCAGATGATCAGGATCAGGCACTAGATATCGAGCATCCGGCACCGATGACCGAATCCGAAAGCCGCGGTTCGCACCCCGCACCCCGCGACCCACACCCCGCAACGCGAC
>Ga0056115_1000137_pt1 | contig 37511 bp, 27 predicted proteins | sample WorMetOlspDAHAB1_FD_77007 | JGI IMG/M metagenome (GOLD analysis project Ga0056115, IMG submission 77007) | Marine gutless worms symbiont microbial communities from Max Planck institute for Marine Microbiology, Germany - Olavius sp. DAHAB.1 ...
CATAATTATAATGTAATATCAAATGGTTATTATATAATTAAGAAGTAATTTAAGAAGATTTTAGCCCGTTTCACAAAAATTGTTGCCTAAAAAACAACCCTTAGGTTGTCGGACAGGCTCTATTTGTTAAGGTATTGGAAAAATTTTAACGGATCGTCACGGCTGGAGAAATATTCATGGGTCAACTCGCTCCCATACACATCGATACGGGAATCCATTACGGGACGGATTCTGGGTGCTAAATGATGGAGAAGATAGGCACCATCAGCATAATCGTTGAAAATTGTGCCCTCATAATCCTGGTCGACTAAAAAATTAACCGATTTATAGGGCAGGCGTCCGCCAAAACCCCAGCCGATCCGGCGATGGGTGGTTTTGTCATAGGGAAATCCGTAGATCAGCGTCGATGCCAGGATAAGCGTAAACAGCGCTGTCTCGACAATCGGAAGACGTTTGACCGGCAGCGACCCGGCCCGGGTGTCGGCAACCGCAAGCCAGGCGCGGACCGTGATCGGAAAGCCCAGAATGCCGATGAACGACACGAAACGTATGGCCTGTAAAGTTATCACAGTCACGAACAGCGCGAAGACCGCATCCAACAGCGGCCGTCGCTTAACGCTTAAGGTCAACCCCAACCACATCATAACCGCTATGGAAAACACCACTTCGATTCCATAGGCGCGGCGCATATACTTGTCAGCCAACGGACTGCCCCATTCATAGACGAACTGTTTGATATAGTCGCTGGCTAAACCGATGGTCAACGAAAATTCCATCAACTGCAGACCATGGGGGTTAATGAGGCTTGCAACCAGACAGGCAACCGTCAGTGCTGCGAACTTTGCCACATCAGATCCGGAATAGCTTTCTCCGGTTGACCAGGAAGGAAATAGCGCCAGCAATGCGGTCGTCCCGGTCATCATCACTCCCAGTACCAGCGCAATCATGTACCCTCCGTGCAGGTTGGCCCAGAAGATCTGCAGGGGGACGAGTACGATCAGGTAACGCAGGTGGCGAGCTCGACGCCAGTGCTCAAGACAAAAGATCCAAATGCACAAAAACAGCAGGGTAAAAATATGCGGCCTGACAAATACCCGTTCGAGAATTATGTAAGCCGCGAGCGCCAGCAGAGGAGCTGTTAGAATAAAGCTGCGCGCCCGCTTTTCCAGACTAAACCAGAGCAGGAGCATCATGGCCAGCATCATCGATGCACGAAACACAGACAGGGCCTCGCCGCCACCGAGTTTATAAAGCCCCAGAAAAATAAGCGCACTGAGCCATTCATGGGTTAAATGGGACCGGCCGGCGGCAACTGCCGAATACTGATCTACATTTGTAATCTCTCCGCTGGCGACGATGTCACCGGCCACCCGCAGATGCATCCAGATGTCGGCATTTCGTATCGGTCGGAAGGCAGCAGTGGTCCCCCAAACGAATAATAACACCACCGGCACGTAAAAAAGAAATTTTCTTAGGCGCGGCGTGAGTCGGTGTTGAGGTTTCTGCAGATCGGCAGCAGAAATATCGGGCAGCAGCAGTAAAACCACCAGCAAAACCATGAAAATATTGCGAATCAGCAGGAGCAACCCGGGCAGAAATTGCAGTTCGATCAGATTCGGGTAGAACAAATAGAATATCACGATACTGATCAGATTAACGACAAACAGGTGCCAGCCGATACGGCTGATCCGCGAATTGTGATGATGGGCCAGAAAAGCAGCTAAGGGACAAACCCACAAAAGGTATTGCGGCAAGAAAATCTTAGAGGTCACCAGCAGCGCCAGGCACGTGGCCAGTAGGCCCTTGATCAACCAGGCGCCGCGCGCCGCCGCATCCCTTTGGCGCTGTATCATTCGGGCCGCATAAATAGTCAGGATCACCAAAACAATTATCGAAAGGATCCCGCAAACCGCGGCCCCCTGGTTGCTGAGTTCCCCGCTCAGGTGAATGGCCCGGTGCGTGAACTCGGTGCCCAACTCATAGCCGAATATTTTCGCTCCCACCATCAGGATACCGGCCGCCGTGCTGTCAAGCTGGATACCGCGTTCAAAATGGTATTGCACGATATAGCCCAACGGCCGCCCGGACAGGATGTAAAAGGGTAGGTACAGCACGCCCAGACCCCCGGCTAAAACCGCGGCCCGCGGCAGCAGGGTCCGAGCAAATTCGCTGATTTTCAAAGGGCCTCTGGGTTCAGCTGTTTCATCTCGACAAACTATCCCATACCACCACAGCAAAGGAATCCAGACGACAACAGTGAGGTTGAGCCAGATACCGGTCGCCAAGAGGATGTCAACCAGCAGGGCTTTTTTGCGCAAGGCAAAATAAACCAAGGCCACCAGCAACAGGCCCATAACCAGGTCGTAGTTTTGAAAAAGCAGACGCCCGAAAACGGCTGTAAACAGGATATATGTCAGGCACAGCAAGGTGGATTCATAGCGTTGCACCATATCCGGTTTAGCAACGCCTCCGCGAACCAGCGCCGGAATGCGCCAGAAGACCAGCAGGATACCCAGGTCCACCAGAAGCATTAGCCCGGCAAAAACATAGCCGTATACAATTGGCGCTTCAGTAAAAATTCGCGGCAGGGCAAACAACGCCAGTGCGCCGGGGGGATATTCAACGATAAAGTCCGCATAGGGCCGATAGCCATCCAGCCAGTCGCCGGCCAATTTCAAATAGCTTTCAATATAGTAATTCGGGCTCAAGCCCCAAATTACATAACCGCGCACCGCCAACCAGACCGCAGCCACAATCCAAACGCGATAGGTAGCTAAAAATTTAACCGCCGACTCGTTAAACAGCGAATTTGTCGAATCCGTTGGCTGTAATTCCTCTATTTGATGCTCACTCATGGGTGTTATCTACTTTCTATAAAATAATCTACAGGTCGATCACGTTTTCTTGCTCAGGCCCTTAGCGGTACCATATCGCCAATTTGTTGTCGATGTTAACCCACATGCGTTGATATAAAAGGGTTCAGGTGTCAGGGAGTGGTAGTGCTGAAACACTGAAACCTTATATGAAACTACATCGTTTATTACAAAAATGTAGTTTCTTTTTCGATCAGACTGGACGCTGGCGGCCAGCGGCGGTGCTCGTGTGAAACTACATAGTTGGAACCGTTAACAGATTGAACGTTCGATGTTCATTAGTTTCTCTTTTGATTAATCCGTCCTTTTCGGTGTTCCACCGCGGATCCGGGTTCTGCAATTGAGCTACATTTGCCTTAAATAACGCAAATTTTTTAACAGCACCGGGATAGGCTCCTGATTGTCCACGGGCAGCAAACTGACTGTCTGGTCGGTGGCAACGCGTGGCAGCCGGGGTTTATGGATGATAAGCCCGGGATGGGCCTTTTGCAAAAAGTCGCAAAGGATTTCACCGGCCATTTTGGCCGCGGCATATTCGCCCATATCCAAAGGCAGTTGATCAATCGCGGCCGAGGACGGATAGAAAACCTTGTTCAAGCCGATAGCCGGGTCCGCAAGCGCTTGAACCGTCCGCAGCAGCCCGGTGACATAATACTTGTTAAAGACGGCAAAACGCTGTGACGAGAACTTGCCTTTGGCTGCACCGAAAATATATGATGTCGCGAAATAATATAAATACAGCGGTTTGGAAGGATTGGCGATCTTTTCCGGCAGCCCTGGTGGTGGTTCCAACACATTCCAGGCAAGGCAATCCGCACTGCCTCCCCGGGCAACAATTTCTTCGACAATGCCTTGGGCATCCTGTTCGCCGTGACAATAGGTAAGGATGACCTCAGCGCCGCCGGCCGCCAGAAGTTTGGCGGCGACTTCCCCAAGCCCGCGCGATCCGCCAACAATCAGGGCCTGTTGGGTTGAGAATTCTTCCGATTCAACCTGGCGGCAGACCTCTGTAAAAGCGGGTTGTCTTTGGGGCAAGGGACGCAGGAAGGCTTTTAGCTGTCCTTTCATCTCCGGGGCTTCGACATCCAATGAGACCAGGGCCAGTCGCCGGCTGCAATCCGTAACATGGTAATTCAGGCGCGCCTCGCCGTCACGCTCGGCACCAAAAACCAGATTGAGGCTTGAATAAATTGATCGGTGTCCCGGACATTCCATGCCGACTAGCCGCGTCGTCGCCAGCAGAACGGCAAGCTGCATCGGTGGCAGTACCCGGATGAGATTGGGGAAAAGCCGGGCGGCGAGGTCTCCGTTAAAATACAGGGCGACGTTGCCCGAAGCGGCTGCCAACTCTTCTATAGAGCGTTTGCGGCATGTTCCCGGTCCCGGAGACATCTTGGGCAATGCGTCCGTCCGCTGCTGCCGTAAAGGGTGCCAGGTAATTTCAATCCAGGCCGCAGGCGTGTTGTCGGTCTCCAGGTGGACTGCAACCTGATTTTCATCCAGCAGGGTAACCCGGCAGTCAACGGCCTGCCCCACGCCGATTCCAGCCTTAAAATTGGCTTTGACGGTCCGAAGTTCCAAAGGCTGTGTCCGGGACTTCAAATGCAAATCCAGACTCCATAACAGGGCATGCAGTCCGTGCACAACCTGGCGCCCAAACACCAGACGCCTGGCGAACACGGGATCAAGATGCAACGGGTTGAAATCGCCGGAGAGTTTGGCGAAGGCCAGCTGATCGTCAGAAGTAAATACACGCTGTGTCGTCATAAAGGAAACCGTCCGGAAAACCTTCGAGTCACAAATCAAAACTTATAACACGTTCGTTATCAAAATATTTGTTATTTGTTTTTTGGTGCTTGAAGTTTCTAATACCTAAAGATTCAACTTTTATTTAACTATCCAGTTTCATTTTTTTCTGTAGTTATCGGACGCAATACTAGGGAATACCTCTATATGCTCGGGCACCGGAAAAGCTTGCGTTCCTTCCCAAACAAAACAGTCTCCCTGTCGCTGAAATCGAGGCGTTACATTTTTAAAAAAATCCAGGCACGGCTTATTTTTGGCAGTGGCAATATATTGGGCGTACACATTTTTGATTCCAATGGCCTGGGCGTGGTGAATCGCCGTGGCCAGCATGGTTTCTTCTATATTGCGTCCCAGCACCCGGCAACTCAGAATGAAATCCACAATTTGAGCGCGTCGACCCTGGGCTGCCAGACTGACGATACCGGTCAGACCGGTGTCACCGAATTTATCAGAGACGCGCAAGGTCCAGAGCCGGTGATGTTCCTGCCGGGCCCAACCCATAAGTTCGGCTTCCGACATTCGGCGGGTGGACAGGTTCATTTGATTGGTTTTGTTCAGCAGTTGCGCAGTCCGTTGCAGATTGGCGAGATGAAGTGTTTCAACCTCAACCCGAATCCCCAAACGCGTTAACCATTGCGCCAAGGAAGAGACTGTTTTTCTCAATTCCCGGCGCTTATTTTCTGAGAAATACATGCTGGTCCGGATCTGGTCTTCCCGGCTGAGAGAAGGTAGTTCAAAACACCGCAGATTGAGCAGGGCCGACGGATAAAGCAGCGGATCATCCGGCCAATCCGGCACCAAGACCTCCGGCAGACACTCTTTGACCCGCGCCCGCTCAACGGGATTGTCGTCAATAAATACAGCCGACTGGGGCCCAAGATTCAATTCGGTCAACAAATCGATGATATTTTGAACTTTATCCTGCCAGTTAATACGCCAGCCGGCGAAATCTGCCATCTGGAGCACCATTTCAGGGTGTTTTTGAATCGCCTCCAGCGCAACCGGTTCTTCATTTTTGCTCACAATTGACAACAGAATTCCTCGATTCCGCATTGATTTTAAAGCGTGCTGTAAATCTGCATAGGCCTCCCCGTTGTGATGATGCCCTCCCAGGACAAGATTCTCCCACCCCGCATCGCCGACGATGCCGCCCCAGAGGGTATCGTCCAGATCGAGAATGATGAGTTTGCGCGCACAGCCAAGCATTCCGCCCAGGGCGGCTTTGATATCCGCAGCGGCGGCCTTGAAAACTTCGTTGCCGAACGGAATTTTTCCCAGATACCAAAGTTTCGGGCTGAAGGCCTGAGCCCCTGTCTGCGCAATCCAAGACTCGGCATTGAGAATATAAATGTTGGAAGCCTTATCCAGATTCTCAGCCAGCCTGAGATTCATCCGCATGATGGTGTTGGTCAGCCCGATTTCGGTCTGGATGTCAAGCACCCCGAAGACGTTTCGATCGGACGGCAGCACCCAGGACGGAACAAGGGTATACTTCACCCGTTCACTCATATCTGCCAGCAGGGCACTATACTCATCCACCTGTTGAAGCACCTGCTGCAGTGGAACTCGTTCATAGTCGAGAAGCGCCTTAAACGCGGCTACAACGGATTGGGGCCGGGTCCAAATGACGGCGAAATCCGGGGCATCCTGCCAACAAGCCAAGTCCCGGTTTAACAGGGTGGCGACCGGTTGCCCGATTGGTGTGCTAATCGGCTTGATTTCCGGAAACCCGGGGTCATTGGCCACATATCCGGCAAAATTCTGCAGATTAAAGTCTGAGACTAGCACACATGTAAAGGGTTGTTTATCCATCATTTTATTCATTCAGCCGCAGCCGGATATAATCGGCAAGTGTGCCAAGGGTGCGGAATACCAGATTGACCTGTGACAGGGTGCGGTCATCGGTCAGCAGAATGGGCCGGTTAAGTTCGGCAGCTGTCTTCTGTTCCGTCACGGCGATTAAATTGATCAGTCCGGCTGAATCCAATTTTCCGGCATCACCGATCAGCGGCGTCTCCATATCTTTTGCCAGGTGCTCATCCGGCGGTCGCAGCTGGTTGAGTTCTTCGATGACGCTAAACAGCATTTGCATGATTTTATCGTGCAGTTCCACCCGGAATCTCCCCGGTTTAAAAAAAATTAATAAAAAGCAAGATCCCCATCCCCGCCTTGCAGGCGGCAGTTTGACAGGGAAATATCGGCCAGGGCTTTTGACAGTGAGAACCCTCTCGATTTTTTTTTGGCAGACCAACAGGGACAGCCAAGCGCTGAAAACCCGGCAACTAATAGCTCGTCAAACAGGCTGAGGGTCCTCACGTTCATTGCCAGCGCCTGATGGAATACTGCGGCGGCGGCCGCAGCGGCATGCCGGCTCTCACAATAGGAATACAAAACACTCATCCGGTCATCACGCACTTTTAGCAGGAAAAATCCGATCATTTCAGATTGGTTCTCAAACACCTTGACGCCCAGGTACAAAAACCGGTTGGCGCGTGACGAAAAATAATATCTTTTGCTCACCGCATCCTTGTGCGGCGCGGATATTATCCAGGGGTTATTCATGATCCAACTGAGATCGGACTTTTCTTTGCGCGTCAGATCGTGTTGGTGATGCCGTTGTATGAAACGGCCGGTTTCTTCATCGATAGCCGAAATATATTCGAAGGTCAGATCCCGACACGGGTCGTGATATCGCTGCCAGATAAAACTTCTAAAGCCCCCAACCGCATCCATCACGAAATTGAAAATATCAAACAAGCCCCGGAATATCTTCATCAGCGGGAATTTGCGAATGATATATCGGGTAGCATTTAAACGCAATCGGATATCCAGTCCCTGCAATGGTTTTATGGCCATAAATTTTTGAGAAGCATCCAACGCTTTTCTAGCCTCCCGGGAACTTCCGGAAACACCGACATACTGGTCATAGGCGTTCAGGGCGCTAAACAGGAGCAGGGCACCAACGCCTGTGGTGGCACAGGTTGGGTCAACCCACCAGCTTGTTAACCAGCCCAATTTGTAGCCGATGTCATCGGCAAAAATTATATCGGGTAGAATCCCAAGATAGCCAATCACCTGATCATCCCGATAGGCAACCAGCAGAACCGGATCATCCTCATCAGCCCGCGGATTGCGGCAGTATGACAGTGCCCGGTGTTTGGTTATCGGCAGGGTTGGGGTCTGCCAGAAATCCTCTGATATCAGCGCCGCCTTTAAATCGTTGACGGTAAACGTTTTAATTTCCATCAGTTTTCGGTTATCAAAGTAGCTAGACTTTTTCCTATACTGCGTTCGGAAAAAGTGGCCCCAGCGGGGCACCTTTGGCGCAGTTTTTAGAATTTAGGTGTCAGGTGTCAGGTTTCGGGTGTCAGGAAACCGAGGTGCTAAATCCTGACACCTGAACACTGACGCCTGAAACCTCTTATATCAGCCATGTGGGTTAACATCGACAACAAATTGTCGATATGGTGCCGTTAAGCGCCAAATCCAATCCTATGATGAGCCGTTCAGTGTTTATGGTTCTGGGTTGAAGCGCCATAACCGGCTATTAAACGGGCTGAGTATAGCGCAACGGGAATGTGTGTCAAGCCGGAAGGGATTAACCACGGGTAATGTCAACATAATTTCTAAATTAGCTGTTTAATTGGTGCGACCCTGGTGCTAATCATCCACCAGGCTGTCAATATCCAGCCGACCGAGCACCTGGGTGCTTTTTCCGGGCCGGGCGGCGAAAAATTTATTTAAACCGAAAGATTTAAGGAGCGGAATTAGTTTTTCATTATGCTCGTTGAACGGGAAGCAATATAATTCAGGTATAAACCCCAGGTTGTCAGCCACCCATTTTATACACTGTTCGGTGTCATACTTGATATATTCTTCCCATTCCGATATGGATCTGCGATTCAGCAAACCGTCCTGAATATGAAAACCCTGAAACGCAATTTTGGACCGGACGCTCAAATTCTGTCACCCGATTTGGGAGGAATTCTGAAACCGCTCCAGTTTCCATTTGCTGAGCGGCTTTCGCTTGCGAGCGTGGCGGCGGGCCAATATGACGTCATGCAAATGGCTGTGGACACCGATCTGCACGTTCGGCTTTGCCGCAAGTTCCTGAAGCTCTTCGATGGTCATGAAGTGATCGAACCGCTGTTCGATAAAACTGCGGTACATATATTTTTTTGGTTTCAAATACGGAATATATTGACCGGAAAACATGCTTCGTGCTGGCCCGGGATGGATAAACGAGGTGGCGATAAAATAGGTTAACTTCTCAGGGTGATCCTGGTACAGCGGGTAATAATAGTACTGGGAAAAAAGCCCGTCATCAAACGTCAACCGGTATTGATCCAGATTCAAATCAAAATATTCCGGGCGAATGTCATGTATCATCAGGTATTGCATAGTTTATAGGTGGCAGGTGTCAGGGGGTTGAGGTGCTATAACCTGAAACCTCTTATGAAACTACATCGTTTATTACAAAAATGTAGTTTCTTTTTCGATCAGACTGGACGCTGGCGGCCAGCGGCGGTGTTTATATGAGACTTCGTCTGTTCTGGCTACTGCAAAGATTGAACGTCGAACATCGAACGCCCAACATCGAACCTTCAATTCCTTATAACATGTTGTCGGAAAAAATCCCTTAAGGGCCTAATTCAAGTGCGTTAATTCTCTCTATTTGGAGCCCGCTGCGGCCGTAAACCAACCAGTGAAGCTGATAGGAATTAAGGATCGCGGGCTCTCCGGGCAGAAACCGGCGGCCGCAAATGTAGTAGATCAGACTTTTAACGATTCCTTCGTGAGTTACCACCAGTAGATTCTGGCCGGGGTAGTGTTGGGCGGCTTCCGCCAAGGTCGCCTGGCTTCTCTGCCACACGCTGCGGCGAGATTCCCCCCCGGGCGGACAAAAATCCCAACCGGCATTTATCTGATCGTCGAGCACCTGCCGTGCTTCGGCTTCAATCTGCCGGACCGTCATTCCCTCCCACTGCCCCCAATTTTGCTCTTTGAGCCGGGAATCAATCGTCAGTGGAACTTTCAAAATGGCATTGATTATTTCAGCGGTCGCCCGAGCACGGCCGGCATCGCTTGCCAGCATGCGGTCCCACGAAAACTGCACTAAAATCCGCCCCCAGCTTGAGGCCTGCTTTTGCCCGTCAGCGGTCAACGGAGAATCGCTGTGTCCCTGGATTTTTTTTTCCCGATTCCAGACTGTTTGAGCGTGGCGCATTAGAGCAAAGCGGGTTGTATTATTTTGATTCTGCATTTTGGGTGCTCTGCGCTGAGGTGGACCGAGGTTAAGAAATAATTTTCCCATGCCACAAATCATACAAAAATTTTCGCCATGGCACGATACGAACTTTTCCGACTTTTCGTTCTTTTTTCTCATTACAGATGACAAGAGCTTTGCGGGGTGCATAGGTCTCTATAAAGACGTTAAGAGGTCGCAAGGCCTTGTTTTCGATACTGCTGGCACCTTTAACTTCAATGGCAATCTCCCCCCCTCCCAGGATAAAGTCAACTTCCAGGCCGGATTTTGTCCTCCAAAAATTAATTTCATAGTCGATCTCATTGTAGGAATTGTGGGCGGTTAATTCCATGAGGATGAAGTGCTCAAAGGCTTTACCGAAATCAAGCCCTCTTTCTTGTCCAACGTATCGTTTTGTTATGGTACCGGCCACACCCACATCAAATAAGTAGAACTTAGATGTTCGGCTGATAACCTGTCGGTTTTGTCGCCTTTTAAAAGGCGCGATGAAGTCGCCCAGCAATGTATCCTTAAGGATTTGATAATATTCTTTAACGGTTTTTGAATCAACCCCGCACTCACGGGCAATATTGGAAAAATTAGTAAGTTCACCGTGAGAGAATCCCATGGCATCAAAGAATCTTGAAAAGGCGGGAATATTTCGAGTTAGCCCTTCATCAAAAATTTCTTCCTTCAGATAGTCTTGTGTATAAGCCCTTAGAGATTTTTTATACGTATCCTGGAAATAGTGGACTGGTATCAATCCCCGATTCAAAGCCTTCAATAAATCCAGCTTATCTAATTCTGCTGTAACAAAAGGAAACATTTCGTAACGCCATGCCCGACCGCCCAGTAAATTAGCCTTACCCCTTTTTAATTTACGAGCGCTGGAACCGCACAATATAAACCGCAACCCTTTATTCTCTATCAGCCAGTGTACTTCGTCCAAAAGTTGAGGGACTTTTTGAACTTCATCCAGTATAATGGGAGGAATTATCGCGTTTTCATCTTTTGCGAGTATCTGTTCTCGCAATAAAGATGGTTTCTTGGAAAATTCTAAAAATAAATCGGTTTTAAGGAAATCATAAACAAGGCTGTCTGGAAATTTGGCCTTTAAATACGTCGATTTTCCAGTCTTTCTCGGACCCCACAAAAAAGCTGATTGGCGAAGTGGTAGATCAATATTCAGAATTCTTGGTTGAATCTTCATTTGGGGATTTGGCTCCGAAGAAGTTTAACTTTTTCGGAGTTTATTCCGAATCGGTAAAGCAGTCAAGTAAAAACTAACATCGATTTTTTACAATCGTGTTTAGCGCTATATCAAGCTCTTGATAATTTTTATTTAAATCATGATATTCCCGCACATAAGATTTCGCGGCGCAGCCCATCTGCCTGCGCAAATCTGTATCGACCAGCAGGCGTCTGATAGCATCCACAAACGGCTCCATGGCATACATAGGCACCAGCAATCCGGTCTTGCCATCGGCAACCGCTTCCGGAACTCCGGCATTGTTAAAAGCAACCACTGGCAGCCCGCAGGATTGAGCTTCCAAAAAAACCATTCCCAATGATTCTCTAATGCCTGGGAAAACAAAGATGTCGGCCGCACTGTATACGCGATACATATCCGGGCGCGGTATTTTTCCTAAGAATAGGACTCGATCCCCCACCTGCTCTGCGGCCAGCTGCTGAAGCCTTTCTCTTTGTTTGCCGTCTCCGGCGATGGCCAGTCGAAATTGTTGCCCCTGTCGAAAAAGCTTGCCGCAGGCTCGAATCAGCCAGCTGAGCCCTTCGGTTTTAACATCCGCTCGGAACATGGCGGCGGATAAAATCACGGGTTCATCCCCGGTGTTCCATTGTCGGCGCAGCTGCGACCTGGCCTGATCATCAAAATCAAAATCGCCCGGGACGATGCCCGGTGCCACATAAGCAACCCGATTCTCGGGCAAAAGGCGTTTGAGATTGAGCAGATCGACGGATTTGTTGGTGAAAACCTGATTGGCTTTGCAAAGAGTATTTTTGTTGAGATAAAATCCGGGCTTGGCTGTCCACTGGCGCCGTCGCTTGGTGGAATATATGCCCTGGAACAGGACATACGGAATATTCAATTTTCCGGCGACCGCGGGCCCCAGCAAATCCGGCGCCTTGTAATAACTATGATAGGTCAGCCACAAATCAGCGGGCGTGACCGAAAATTTTTGGATAGCCTGTCTTTTTTCCCAAATCAATTTCAGCCACAGCCACGGTTTCCAGTAGATCCAGCGACAGCGCAAATTACTGGCCGGACAAACCTGATGGCCCTGCTGCACTAAAAACTCGAATATTCCAGTGGCCGTTACCAGATCGCCGGAAGGATGAGCATGATCGAGGGGCTTGAAAGGCGTATAATATAAAATCTTCATACTGGTCTTTCTTTAGCCGGCAATGGGGATTGTGAAAATTCCAAGCACCAAATACCAAAAATCAAACAAATCCCAATACTCCAAATCCAAAATTCAAAACAAAGGATCCATCTACAGTTATGCCCAACGACTTCAGGACAGGCAGGCCAGGGTTGGCGAAGTGATAGAATGAAAAGGCAGCGCATGTTTTGGTCATTGAATATTGTGATTTGAGATTTATTTGTAATTTGATGCTTGAGATTTGGAATTCAATTTCCAAGAATCTTCTGAAATTCCCAATTGAAACCCTAAGTCCTAAGCACCCGGCCCTAAACCTTCACTCCGATATACTTCAGCAAGTTCCTGGATCAACTGCCGGTTGTCAAATTCCTGCACCACGCGCTGTTTGCCCGCCGCAATGACCCGGTTTCTTAGCTCCCCATCGGTCAGCATGCGCAGCATGCTTTCTGCCAGTTTAACCGGCTGGCCGGGCGGCACCAGCAGACCGGTGTGTTCATTTTCCACCAGCTCCGGTATACCCGAGATATCAGTCGCAATCACCGGCAGTCCCATGGCCATGCTTTCCATCAACACGTTCGGGATGCCGTCCCGATCTCCATTGGAAGCAACTTCACAACCCAGCACAAAAAGGTCGGCCTTCTCATAATGCTCCAAAACCACATGGTGGGGTTGGGTTCCCAGCAGTTCGGTAACGGCCCCCAGGTCCAGTTCGTTGATAAGCGAAGTGATTTTTTCGCGGTCTTCACCCCCGCCGATATGCGTGTGATGCAAGGAAACCCCCTGATCGCATAGAAATCGCAGGGCTCGGTAGATTGTGGACAAACCCTTTTTGGCGGTGAGACGCGCAACGGTCAATATCTGTAAAGGGGGTACGGGTAGTCTTGGGCTTTCATTATTGACGGAAAAAAGTCGGATATCGATTCCATGATAATTGCGATGAATCGGGGTTGGGTATCCGTCGGAAATTTCACGGAGATACTTTTTATTGTACTCAGTGCAGGTAACCACAAACCGCGACAACCCGATCTTTTCGCGAATTTGCCTGGGGTCCGAGGTATAGATATCTTTGGCATGGGCCGTAAAACTAAACGGAATGCCGGTCAATCGGCTGGTAAACATGGCCACCGAGGTCGGAGAATGGGCAAAATGAGCGTGCAGATGGGTCACCCGGCTTGCCGGCAGCAGTCGATGTACCAGGTAGCCGGCCTGCAATAGGTGCTTTAAAGTGGCAGATTTCCGCGTTCTTAAAAATCTACGATAGGCCGTCTTAAGTGCAGCACCGTAAAGGCCCGGTATTTTAGCAGCCAGGCAGAGATTATGATACAGCAGCCGCGGCAGCGGTTTAATAAGGGTTTCAGGCAGATAATCGACCGCTGCCCGAATTTCTTTGACGCTGTCGTGGGTAAATTTTTCCCGCGGCTGGCGCATGGAAAACAGGTGAATCGCAAAACCGCATTTTTCAAGCAGACGAATTTCATTGGAGATGAAAGTTTCGGAAATTCGGGGGTAACCCTTCAGGATCATTCCCAGAACCGGGCGCTTGGATTGGCTCATAACTTGTTGTACCTGAATTCACGCAGGCGCTGTTGCATTGTTTCGATGCCGGTCAGCCGGAACCGGGATATAGCGTTGTGGTAGGGTTCGGGATTTTGCAGGAGAGCGATCAGTTTTTCGTGCAACAAAGCGGGAGAAAAATCGCCCCAGGGGATGAAATCAACCAGATTTTGCCGATGGAAAGCCCGGGCACGAATAATCTGCTCCTGGCGGGGCGTTTCCCGCGGGATGACCAGACTGAGGGTCCCCTGGCCTAGAATTTCACACAGGGTATTGTAGCCCCCCATGCTGATAACGATATCGGCCGCCGCAAATATTTTCTCCATCTGGCGATAAAAATGGTAGGTCCGGATGCCCAGCTTTCTGGCGCGTTTAAAAACATCACGCCGTTCCAGCTTCGGCATAAAAGGGCCGGTGATCAAAACACTCTTAAACGGCAGGCTGCTCTGATAAGTTTCAAGGGCTGACAGGTACGTATCCATGACCCGGTAGCCGTCCCCGCCGCCACCGGTGGTAACCACGACCAATCTTTCACCTTTTTTTAGACCAAGTTCTTTTGTAACGTGGCGCACCGCGTCTTTGCCGGGTACTTTACGGGGAATATAGCCCGTAAAATGCATCTTCCGGCTGATGGCATCTGAAATTTCATACTCCTTAATCGGGTCGTAAAAATTTTGAATCCCATAAATCCAGATTTCACTGTAATGCTGCTCGAGGTGCTGGTAGACGCGCTTTTCCTGCCAGTCCTTTTTTACTGACTCGGCATCATCCATAATATCGCGCAGCCCGAGAATAGACCGCGTGTCGGGTCGGCAGCGGCGAAGCCACTGTAATGTGGGCAGAACCTCTTTTTTGAGCCCCAGAGGTTCCTTGTCCACTATAAATAGATGCGGTTGAAAGGTTTTAGCAGTGGCCGTGATAATGTTTTTTCGAATATCCAGGGCATGACGCACGTTAATTTTAATGGATAGCGGCAGGTATTCATCGTTGGTCTTTTTTATCATCCCCGGGATCCGGACAAAATCAATTTGTTCCGGAAATGAAAATCGGCCGGCGATGGGCGAACCGGTCAGAATCAAAATATTGATGCGCGGTCCCAACAAATGCGATGCGATCGCCATGGTTCTACGAATATGCCCGAGTCCATAGGTGTCGTGCGAATACATCAAAATATTATAGGTTGAATTGCGGGCCATTCTCTTTCTCGATCGATGCTGATTCCTGTTGATACAGCCGGTCTTAGGACCTGAGAAACACGGGATAATTTTTTAACGCATTCTCTATAACACATCAATCGAATCGCATCAAACATTCCTGAAAATTATCCTCAAATTCTTTGCTTTATGGCACGATTTTGTTATATGAGAGGGTTATCTTAAAAAGCCGGACTGGAATGTTGGAATACTGGAAAACACGAAACTTTTTTTTAGTTTTTTTCGTGCTTTCGTCATTTCGTGCTTTCGTGATTTATCTTTTATGGTTCCGGCTTGTCCGGGATAGGAATACCGTGAATGAAAATTGAAACCCAGCGCTTCGTCGATCGCTATGTCGGCACACTGATTTGCAGAATTTTTTCTTTGTATTATCGGTTAGTTAATAAAAAATCCACTACCATCGAACCTCGACCTGGACCTCAACCTCAACCCCAAAAAATACTCATCATCCTGTTGTCGGAAATGGGCGCTCTGGTCTTGGCCTACCCGATGTTTCAATATCTAAAGCAAAAATATCCCCGGGCCGAGCTTTATGTGATGCTATTTGAAAAAAACCGGGAGGTTGTGGAATTGATAGGAATCGTTCCGCCGGAAAATATTATCGCCATTAGAGACGATACCATGCAAAATTTTACCCGGGACACGCTGACCGGATTGTCCAAAATGCGAACGCTTAAAATTGACACGGTCATCGACTGCGAGCTGTTTTCAAGAATCAGCAGTATTCTGGCCTTTCTCAGCGGCGGCGCCGTGCGGGTTGGATTTCATCCCCATACCCAGGAGGGTCTGTACCGCGGCAATTTCATGAATCGACCCGTCCCGTATAATCCCTATCACCATATTTCCCGGCAGTTTTTAACCCTGGTAGACGCTATCGATTCGGTGACTCATCCCAAAGCTAAACATGAAGTGACGAATCAAAAACTTGAGATTCCCGCAATCCGGCTTGAAGCGCAGGAAATTGATGATGCAAGAAAAAAACTATTTGCCAAGGCTCCGGAACTCGAAGGCAAAAAGATCGTACTCATCTATCCCGGCGGTGGTCTGCTGCCCATTCGGGCCTGGCCCCTTGAAAACTACTGTATCCTGGCTGAAGCATTGCTTAAACGGGAATATGCCGTGGGTATTATCGGCCTGGCCCAGGACAAGGAGATCACCCGCGCGATCCTGGCGCGCACCCACAGTCAAAGTTGTGTGGATTTAACCGGCTATACCAAAACTATCCGGGAGTTGATGTTGATTTTTCATTTTTCCGCTCTGTTGATCACCAATGACGGCGGACCGGGACACTTTGCCGCCATGACGCCCATGCCGGCAATAATTTTTTATGGACCGGAAACTCCGACCCTGTATGGCCCCCTGGGTAATAATGCCCGGAATATATTTCTGAATCTTTCATGCTCGCCCTGCGTCACCGCCTACAATCACCGCGATTCCCCCTGTGACGGAGATAATTTGTGTTTGAAAAAAATAAATCCGAAGGAGGTGCTTACCCAAGCTTTGGAGATCTTGGAAGAACCGAAGGTTCAGGGTTCAGAAGTTTAGGGTTCAGAGGTTCAGGGATTAGAGGTTAAAAGATTAGGGATTTATGTCAATCCTATATATTTGCCCTACTAGGCGCTTATCTGGCTTTTCTGACAACATGTTGTAAGAAACTGGAGGTTTCACGTGTCAGTGTTCAGGTGTCAGTACTTAGCACCTCGGTTCCCTGACACCCGAAACCTGAAACCTAAATTATAGAAACTGCGCCAAAGCATGCCCGCAGGGGCTACTTTTACCAAGCGCAGTCTCGGAAAAAGCTTAGGAACTTAACACAACCCTGAACGGTGAACCCTGAACCGTTGAATATAAATTTCATGCAACAAGATAAACGCGAAACATCCCAACAAACCTATCGCACCCTATTTTGGCTTTTTCTAACCGCGATCACCGCCTTGCGTCTGGTTCTGGCCGGCAAATTCGGGCTGGGTGTCGATGAGTCGCACTATTTATTATATTCGCGCCACCTGGCCTGGGGATATTTCGACCACCCCCCGATGGTCGCTTTTCTGGCTGCTTTGACCTCTATTTTCGGCGACAGTGTGTTTCTGGTGCGGCTGGGACCGATTATTTGTTCAGCCGTCAGTCTGGTCCTGCTGAGATATCTTGCATTGGCGCTTTACCGGGACGAACGGGTTGGATTCTGGGCGACCGTTTTATTGCATTTGATGCCCTACCAGCACCTGCTGCTGCCGGCCTTGCTGCCGGATGCCACCTTGAATGTTTTCTGGTGCGGAACCCTGCTTGCGGTGTGGCACGCCGCAAATTCCGATAAATGGCCAATGTGGATCCTGGCCGGACTGTTATTCGGGGGCGCACTGCTGAGCAAATACCACGCGGTATTGCTGGCATTATGCCTGTTGGGCTATTTTATCACCTCAACCGAACATCGGTTCTGGCTGAAAAAGATCCAGCCCTATGCAGCGGTTATGATCGGCCTGATCGTATTTGTGCCGAACATTCTCTGGAATGCCCGGCATGGCTGGATTTCTTATTCGTATCAATTCGGCCAGGGGTCCGGTGACGACCTTGATCCCGGCAAGTTCCTGATCGCCATCGGCGGACAGCTCGGCGCCTGGTCGCCCATAATTTTTGGACTGCTGATCGCCGTATTTATCGTCATTATCCGTCAATCCAAAATCAGCGCTGCGGATCGCTTTGCCGTCTGGACCAGTGTTCCGCTTTTCGGGTTTTTCTGCTTAATGGGCCTGACCAGCAAGATTTTACCCCACTGGACATCGGCGGGCTGGTGGACCGGGTCCATCGCGGTTGTGCTGCTGATTATGCAAAAAATCCAGCTCAGCCCATCCACCAAACGCTGGCGTCGCTGGTCCGCAGCGGCCGCTGCAACAGGGTTGGTGATGACCGTCTTGCTTTATATGGCCCTATTTCAGCCGCTTGTCGGCCCGGTCTACAACTGGGCGCGGGCTGTTTCGCTGAGCCTGAATCAAAAATTTCCGGCTCTAAAACCGCTGGCGCCCTTCGAACCAGACCTTGACATCAGCAACGAGCTTTTCGGCTGGCAGGAAATCGCCCGGCAGGTGGAAACCATTCGGACGCAGATGCCGCACCCGGCAACCACCTTGGTTTTTGGCCATCGATTCCATTCGACCAGCCAGCTTTCGGTGTATCTACAACCCGCAACCGTGGCGACGACCCTGCACTATAAATTCAACCAATATCGGCTCTGGTTTGCGCCTGAAGATCATGTCGGCTGGGACGCCTTGTTTGTCGTTGATCATAAACGCCACCAGGAGCGTGCCGGTCGCTACCGGTCGCTGTTCAGCAAGATGGACCCGCAGCCGCTGGAAATCAGAATTCTTCGCCAGGGCCACTTGGCTCAGCAACTAGAAGTTTATCGATATTTTGGATTTCTGGGAAAATATCAGCCTTAGGGAGATAGGTAGTTATGGAGAAACGAACACGAATAACATTGTATCCCCGCAACGCAGCTATCCGGCTGTCTACAATCGCAATTTTTTTAGTCGTCGCGCATTTAATCACGATATGGATGCCGTACCTCCTGGATGGGTTCGAACACGGGCTGGTGCGCGTGCTGTTTAGCCTTTTTTTTATTGACGGCGAAGGAAACCTGCCGGCAATATTTTCGACCTGCCTGTTTTTGATAAACGCTGTCCTTTTTCTGATGGTATGGCAGGCGGCCGGGCCGGCCGGCGATTCCCAAAAGATCTGGCTGGTGCTTGCCATTGTATTTGTCTTTTTAGCCCTTGATGAATCCATTTCGATCCACGAGCGATTAATTGATCCCCTTCGCCAGGCACTGGATGCTACCGGAGTCTTCTATTATGCCTGGATTATTCCTTACGGCATAGGTGTCCTGTTATTGGCGATAGTTGCGATTCCCGTCTTTTGGCGAATGCCAAAAAAAAATCAGATTTTGGTTCGGCCTATCGGCCGCGATCTATCTTTTTGCAGCAATTGGATTGGAAATGGTCAGTGGAATGTACCTGGTCATGATGAATGAGAACAAAGATATCGTCTGGATATTGATGGTAACACTGGAAGAATCATTGGAAATAGCGGGGTTAATAATTCTCGTATATGCACTATTGTTGCTGCTCCGCAATACGTACAATGGATTTATGATTATTATGCCCGGCCCCGACGATGCGCCTTCGCAAGCGGCCAAGCAATGAACCGGATACGTCGGATGAAACTTTATCGAATGATGAATGTCGATTGACGAATTATGGATGTCGCTTCGCTCTGCTATTTTTAACAAATAAAATAGAAAGAATTCCTTAATTCGACATTCATTATTTGCTTTTCGCTATTCGCTTTTTCCTGAATCCTTAGCCCCGGTCCGCTTCATCATCTTTTCCGCCTTTTCCAGGTTTCTTTTGGCCGGCGTGTTGTGAGGATCCAGTTGCAAAACGCGCTGCCACTCTGCAACGGCAGTATTCAATTTTCCTTGCATGGCGTATGCCATCCCCAGATTATAGTGGGCCATCACCATTTCGGAATCCAGCTCATTTACTTGGACATAATGTCGGATCGCCAGATCCCATAAGCGCTGCTGCAGATAAATGGTGGCAAGATTAAAATGGGCTTTCACGGATTCGGGATTGAGCGCAACGGAGCGGTTAAAATATTCCAGGGCTTGCTTCAGATCGCCTTTTTGGTGATAGACAAGCCCCAGGTTGTAATAATTTTTATGGTCGCCGGGATAAAGCTCAATCGCGATCCTGAATTGCTCGGCCGCTTCATCCGGCATTCCCCGGTTCAGGTAAGCCATGCCCAGACCGCCGCGCGCAGTCAGGCTGTTCGGTGATTTTTGAACCGTATTCGACCACAGCGTATAATTACTCTGCCAGACCGGGTTGCGCATAATCGTTGCAGCCGAATAAAGACTGAGAATAATGACTATCGGTATCAGGGTCACCATGTTTACGGTGGACGGAGGGCTGAAGTATTTCTTAGCGGCCGCACGTATCGCGGCCGGTATCACCAGGCAAAATCCGATGGCCGGCAGATAAAGATAGCGCTCGGCCAGTGGGTGAAAGATTTCGATCAGATTATACACCGGAACCAGGGTTATCAAAAACCATCCGATTCCGAAAAAAGTCGGTTTCGAATATCGGTAAATAAAAAAACCGAAGCCGATCAGCGCCAGGCAAACCACCAGGCCCGCCAGATTCCAGATATCAAAAAAACCGCTCGGATGCGAATACACATAATCCGCATTTAGATTGACGGGGAGCAGGGTCAGCCGGATAAAGCTGAAGATGTGGCCGGGCAGGTAAATGATCCTTTCAAACAGACTGCCGGCAGAAGTTTTAAGGAACTCCCGGGGACTAATTAAAATGAAAAACCGCACGCATATATAAAGCAGGCTGACGGCCATGTATCCGGCATACACTGGAATTCTGTTCCGGACCATCTTCTGCAGATCTTTGAAATTCGCTGTATCCCGGTCGGCATCTCTCAACACCAGATCGTAAAGCAGGATGATGGCCGGCAGGGTGATGGCCATTTCTTTGGACAACAGCCCGAGAGCGAAAAAAACTAAAGACAGGGAATAGCCTCTGATGCCGGCAACTAAACTCTCGCTTTTGGTTCGGATGTAAAATATCAGGGCCAGCAGGAAAAACAGGGTTGTCAGAAGCTCATCATTCCAGGCTATACAGTTTACCACTTCGGTTAACACCGGATGGCAGGCAAACAACAGACCTGCAGTCAGGGCCGGCAGACGATGCTGCAGGACTAAAACCGCCAGCCAGAATACCAGAATAGTATTCAGCATGTGCAACAGCAGGCTTACCAGATGATAATAAAATGGATTGAGTCCGGCAAAGGCATACATTAAAAAATAGGATAAGGTTGAAACCGGCCGGTAGCTGGCCTCGAGGCCGGCAAATTGATAATAAGACTGGCTGAAAAGGGAGGTGAACAGGCCTCCCGGTTGGCTGATATATTTATTTTCGACAATGACACCGAAATCATCAAATACGAACCCATTGGACAAAGAATTAAGATAAACGGCTAGACAAAGAAGTACCAGCACAGCAAACGGTAGCGATTGTTGCATTGCCGTCGAAGTCTTGGCGGTGGTTTTGGCCGCTGCCTGCCGGGATTCGGCGTTTTTCTTTGTTTTTTTCTGATTTTTATTCGATTTCAATTTCAAATCATGCTGCCATGCACCGTGGCGGTTCTAAAGGAATTGTGATAAATTAACAGGAAAAAAACTATCGCCTCGTTATGATTGATATTCATCACCCGTGGAAGTAGATTCCAACCGCGAAATAAAAAACCAAGCTCCCATTATGCCGATTGTCATACCGGCAACCACATCCGATGGATAGTGCGCGTTGCTGAGCACCCGGAAACTGCCAACCAGGAAAGCATAAACTAGCGGTAAATAACGGCAGGCCGAATATTTTGAATTTAGGAGCAGATAAAACAGGAACATCCCGGAAACAAAGGCGTCGGCTGAATGGCCCGAGGGAAACGAGTTGTGGCGAAACGTAAAGGATAAAAAGAGGAATTCCGGATAGTCTCCCGGTCGGCCACGCCCCACCACAACTTTTATAATTCGAACCAGCGCAAGTGCAAAAACGAGTTGGGTTATAACGTAGGTGACCAATAGCCTGATCAAATATATGTTTTTTTTTATCAGGGCATACGCAAATATTACAACAAAGACCGCATAAAATGGAATTAACGCAAATTCGGTAATCCATTCGGTAATATTGTAGTAAGGCTGCTGCGCAACCAGACTACGTGCAGCCAGCCAAATCGGCGTATCGAAAAAAAAGAGGATGATAGTGGTCAATACAAGTATGAAAATTAGAATCAATCTTTGCTTTATCATTGTGGGGCTGTTTCCTCCATGCCTGATTATCAGAGCTTTTTTGCCTGCACTAAACTTCACCGATCAGAGAAGCTTCATGTCGTAAAATTGCAAATACAAGATATGAATCCACCGAATTTTAATTAAGCAGCATTTTAGAGTATCCACAAAACGCGTACAATCTTGCAATATGTTATTTTCCAGGTTGGATTAATTTTCGGTTTTCACATGCTGATATGCAAGAATGAGTCGATTTGAAGTTAGGAGCGTCATATTGCTCTGCCGCGCTGACGCGACTATAATCTGGTCTGCTGGGTCTTTATGAAACATTCCCGGAAGTATGGTGGATTCAAGCGCGATATCTACTGATAAAGGGATAATCTCAATAAATGGTTTCCGAGTGGCTTGAACAAGCCACTCTCGGACAGGGATTGAGAGTGTCAACTTGTCTAATGAAACCTTCTTGGCTACTTCCCAGACGCTGATGGCTGAGATATAAAACGGATAATTTTCCGGTTCCAGGAGCGTGGACAAAATATTGCGCGGGATACTCTGATGACTCTCAACCATCCAAATCCAGATATTGGTGTCCAGCAGGTATTTCATTTACATGCATCCCAGTCATTTTCACCCAAAGGCTGTTCCCAATCCGCTGCATAGGTGACTGTACCATGGAGACAATCCAGAAAATCATGAGGGTCAATTTTTTTTGGTGGCTCAGGCGGTGTTACAATTGCAACAATTTTACCACGCTTCGTAATCTCAATTGTCTGGTTAAGGTTTGCGACATCACGAATGATTTTAGTACATTTTGTCTTAAACTCACTTACAGATATTTGCATGACTATTACTCCTGACTGAATGACTATAGATTAAGACCATATTAATTTATAGGTAAGCTTAATACAAGAATATTATTTATTTTAATTTTTGGGCCAAGACCAGAACGGATAATAGTTAAAAACCGACAGATGTCCAGAATAAGAAACAATCGACTGAAATAGTCTTGACTAAACCCAATCAATCATACATTATTTCCGAAAAATTCCGTCGGATGGGTTTGGATTGAAAACCAAAAACAAGAATTAACGGTGGACGAAAAGTCAACCGTCAAGGGTCAAGAAAAGTATAGATAGGGTAGCAAATGGAATTCGAACCGGTCATTGGGCTTGAAGTACATGCCCAGTTAAAAACAAAAACCAAAATTTTCTGTGCATGTTCAACCGCTTTCGGCGCGCCCCCCAACACCCATACCTGCCCGGTATGCCTGGGAATGCCGGGCGTTCTGCCGGTGCTCAATAAAAAGGTGGTGGATTATACGCTGCGCATGGCGTTGGCCACGAATTGTACCATTACCCGGGAAAGCCGTTTTGCACGCAAAAATTATTTTTATCCGGACCTGCCCAAAGGATATCAGATTTCCCAGTACGAATTGCCCATCGCCGAGCACGGATTCATCGATATCGAGATTAACGGCGGCCGGCAGCGCGTCGGAATAACGCGCATCCACATGGAGGAAGATGCCGGCAAACTGGACCATGACCCCGATCGACCGGTCAGTATGGTGGATTTTAACCGCACCGGCGTTCCCTTGATGGAAATCGTCAGCGAACCGGATATTCGCTCTGCCGATCAGGCCGGGGCCTACCTCAGACAGCTTAGATCCATCGTCCGCTATCTGGCGATCTGCGACGGCAATCTTGAGGAGGGTAGTTTCAGATGCGATGCCAACGTCTCGATCCGGCCCAGGGGCCAGGAGAAGTTAGGTACCCGCACCGAACTTAAAAATTTAAACTCCTTTAGACATGTGGAAAAAGCCTTATTGTATGAAATCAGCCGCCAGCGGGAAACCCTGCTGGACGGTGCCCAAATTGTTCAGGAAACCCGGCTCTGGGATCCGGAAAAAAATAAAACGACCTCCATGCGCGGTAAAGAGGAAGCTCATGATTATCGCTATTTTCCCGATCCCGATTTGCTGCCCCTGGTCATTGACCGCGACTGGGTCCAACGCGTTGAAAAAAGCCTGCCGGAACTTCCCGACCAGAAAAAGCAACGCTTCATGGAGGAATTCGACCTGCCCGCTTATGATGCGGGCTTGCTAACCTCCGACCGCGAATTGGCGGATTACTTTGAAGCGTGTGTCCGGCGGTCCCCCCAGCCTAAATCGGTCAGCAATTGGGTAATGGGTCCTTTGCTGGGGCTGTTAAACGCCCAGGATAAAAGTATTGCCGAGTCACCGGTTTCTCCGGAGGATCTTGCCCGTCTCCTGGCGCTGATTGAAAAGGGTGTAATCAGCGGCAAAATTGCCAAGACCGTGTTCGACGACATGGCTCAGACCGGCAAACCGGCGAAACAAATTGTTGAAGAAAAAGGCCTGGTTCAAATAACCGATACGGATGCCCTTGATCATGTGGTTGCCGAGATAATTTCAAACAATCCCAAAGAAGTTGAGGCCTACAAGAACGGCCGAACCAAATTGATGGGATTCTTTGTCGGCCAGGTGATGAAAAAAACCCGCGGTAAAGCCAATCCGAAGTTGGTGAATGAAATCTTGAAAAAAAAGCTTAAATAAAGCATACAGAAAACTTGAGAATTAAGGATAATAAGCCAAAGGATGTTTCCGGTGAAAAAATATACAACCGCCAGAATATATTACATCGTAATTTGCCTTTTTATGATCGTCTTATTCAGCGATATTCGTTTAAACGCTGCCGAGCCCAAACGCATTGCCTTGCTGCCGTTTAAAATCAACTCCGCCCAGGATTTGTCATTTTTAAGGGATGGTATTTTTGACATGCTCACCTCGCGCCTGACCCAGGAAGGCCGGGTGGCGGTGCTCAGCCGGGAACAGGTTGATGGGGCCATTCAAGCCGAGGCCGCATCCGACAAGATAAATGAGGCCACGGCCCGCAGGATCGGCACCCGTCTGAAGGCCGATTTCGTACTCTTTGGCAGTTTGACGGTGCTGGGCGAAAATGTGAGCATCGATGCCAAAATGGTGGACGTTACCGGTGCCAGACCGACCATGACATTTTTCGACCAGAGCCAGGATCTGGGTGCCGTCATTACCAAAATCAACCTGATTGCAGCCGATATCAATGACAAAATATTCGGCCGGCCCCAGGTCGCAGCGCCTGCTAAAGCACCTGCGGTCACTGCCCCCGCCCCGGCTGCCAAGCCGGCGGCTCCCAAAAAATCCAGCGTGCATGCCCATCCGGAAAAAGTCCTCCAGGATGACGGCTTCATCACCCAGGACCAAACCGAAGATACGCCAAACCTGGGGGGAATCGATCGCAGCGCAAGCCGGAAATCCCAGTCGCGGTTTTGGAAAAGTGCCAGTTTCAAGCACCGCATCAATGGGGTTACGTTAGGGGATGTGGACGGCGACGGTCAAATTGAAACCATAGCGGTCACACCCCATGACGTGATCATTTATCGTTCCGGAGGCGGCGCATTTCGCAAAATAGCTGAAATGAAACAAAAAACTAACCAAAATCTGATTGGCGTTGACGCCGCAGACATCAATGAAAACGGATATGCTGAAATTTTTGTCACCAGCCTGAATGCCACCCGCGAGATGGTCAACTCGTTTGTCGTTGAATATGACGGCAGGCAGTTTAACAAAATAATCGAAAAAAGCCACTATTATTACCGGGTGTCGGATACGTCCGGCCGCGGCAAGATTTTACTGGGCCAACGACCCAGAGCCGGGAAACCATCGGCCGGTGCAATCAATGAATTGCGATGGCAAAATGGCGAATACATCCCCTTCGATCCCGTCCCTGCGCCGCGCAATACAAACCTTATGGGAGTCGCGGTCGGCGATGTCTTAAACAACAGCCAGGAGATGGCTGTGGCCTACAAGGAAAACGATCATTTCCAGGTCCTCGATTCATCCGGCCAAAGTCTCTGGGACAGCGGCGAACGTATTGGCGGCAGCATGATATGGGCCACCATCCCATGGGACTACCGGGGGCAGGTCATAAACAAATGGTATTATCCCCTGCGCCTGATGGTTTGGTACAACCCGGCCAAAAAAGAAACGGAAGTCATTGCCATTCAAAATCACGATTTGACCGCCAGTACCTTGAAGGAGTTCCGGTATTTTAATAAAACCTATCTTGCCGGCTACATCTGGGATGGTGTCGGTCTGGGACCCAGCTGGAAAACCCGCCAGCTCACCGGATACATCCAGGACTTTAACGTGGGCGATTTTGACAATGATGGACAGGATGAACTCATCGCCGCCCTGATTTTAAAAGAAGGACGGGTGGCCCTGGTCACCGAAGCCAAAAGCACCATTATCGGCTATGAGCTTTCCAGCCCGCAGCAACCGGAGTCTTAGGCAGGGAAAAGCTAGGGGCAGCTTACCCGATCTTTATCGAAAGGATAACAAAACTAATAAATTCCAAAACTCAAGCACCAAATTACAAATAATTCTCAAATTAAGCAGGTAATTTTCTTAACTTCGATTAATTACGTGATTAAATGGAGGAGCCCTGTTTCCAAACACTTCAGGGCGATTGCTGCCGCATCTCCGGGGGCAGCAATTCAGGGTCGTAGGAGAATAAATACCGTCTATCGGTTTCCAAAAGCAATTTCGTGGCTGGAATATAATTAAGATATTGATTAATCTGGAGATTTTGTTGTGATTTTCTCAAAAGAATCAGCGAAACTCCGTATTTGTCGAGGTATTGGAAGAATTTTTGGGGGTTTTCCCGACTGATTAAATATTCCAGGTATAACTGTCTGCCATAGACATCGATTCGGGAATCCATTACCGGACGAACCTTGGGGTACAAATGATGGATGAGAAACGCGCCGTCCCCGTAATCATTAAAGATTGCGCCTTCAAAACCTTGCTCTGCAATAAACGCGGTCTCCTGATATGGCATGCGCCCGCCTAATCCCCAGCCGACCCTGCGATGTTTGGTTTGCCCGTATGGAAAGCCGTAAATTACCGTCGACACGATCAAAAGTCCGAATAGCGCCGTCTCGAGCAGGGGACGGGGTTTGATGTACAGCCGGTTGATCTGTGTGTCGGCTACTACCCGCCAGGCGCGTACCGCGACGGGAAAACCCAAAATACCAATAAACGAAAGGAACCGGACGGCCTGCACGGACATCACAGTTGCCACAAGGGCTATCACCGCATCCAGAAGCGGTCGCCGCCTAACGGTTAAACCCAGCCCCAACCACACAAACAGAAACATGCCAAGCATCGCCTCGCGGCCATATGAATGCGCGTACTGCGCTCCAAAAGGACTGGCCCATTCAAAGACAGCTTGCTTGATATAGTCGCTGGCAATTCCCATGGTCAGCGAAAATTCCAGCAACCGGGGGCCGTTGGGATTGATCAGGCTGACGGCCAGACAGGCAACTGTCAGGACGGCGAAGGCTGCCACGTCGGACCTGGCATAACGTTCGTCTTTTGACCAGCCGGGACGCAGTACGAGAACAGCCGTGACCCCGGTCATCACGGCCCCCAACACCGGTGCAAATATGAACCCGCCGTGCAGATTGGCCCAGAGGACCTGCAAGGGCACAAGTATGATCAGGTAGCGCAGCCGGCGCTCGCGCCGCCAGTGCTCCAGGGAAAAGACCCAGACACATAAGAAAAGCAGGGTAAAAATATGCGGTCGTACAAACACCCGGATGAGAATGGTGAAGGCCGCCAGTGCCAGCAGAGGCGCGGCCAACGTAAAGCTGCGATCCTTTTTCGCCAGACTGTACCAGAGCAGGAGCAGCATCGCCAGCATGACGGCGGCCCGGAAAACTGTCAGCGCCTCGCCGCCGCCGAGTTTGAAGATCCCCAGAAATATCAGGCCACTGAGCCACTCGTGAGCCAGGTACGGCCGACCGGAAGCAACCGCCGAATACAGCTCAATCTGTGGGACTTCACCGCTGGCGACGATATCGCCGGCCTCACGCAGCAGCAGCCAGAGATCGTTTGAGCTGACCGGGCAAAACGCTGCGATAATCCCCCAGACGAACAACATGCCTACAGGGACCTGGAATAGATGATTACGGATTCCCAGCGGTATCGGATACACCGGCTCAGGCGCAACAGCGGCCGGTGGTTCTGGCGCCAGAAGTGAAATCACAATCCAGATGACCAACCCGCTGCGAAACAGTGAAAGTAGGGCGGGCAATAGCTGTAATTGTTCAAGTTCGGTGGGATAGAAAAAAAACAGGATCAGGGCCAGCAGGTTGACGACTAACAGACGCCAGCCGACAGTGCTGAACCGCGGATGATCGTCATGAACCAATAAAGCGCCCAGCGGAACGATCCACAACAGGTATTGGGGCATGAATACCCTGGAAGTTGCCAGCAGCCCCAGAAGTGTGGCCAGCAATCCTCTGAACAGCCACACGCCGCCAGCACTGTCATCGGTCCGGCTGTTTATCCTTCGTGCGGCGTAAACGGTGACGATCCCTAAAACGCTTATCGCCAGAATTCCGCAAACAACTGCCCCCAGGCTGCCGGGGGGCCCGCTCAGGTGCATCGCCCCGTGCGCAAGCTCGGTGGAAAGTTCAATCCCGAATATTTTGGCGCCCAGCATGAGGATGCCGGCCGCTGTGCTTTGGAGTTGGAGGCCGGGCCCAAGGTAAAATTGCACGATGGCGCCCAGCGAGCGGCCGGACATCAGGATAAATGGTAAAAACAACACGATCAGGCTGCCGGATAGAACTGCGGCGCGCGGCAGCAGGGCCCGCGAAAAAGTGCCGATTGCGAACTGTTTTTGAGATCTGAGCCCGCCAGCCCCGCGGACCAAACCATACCACCACAATAACGGTATCCAGGCCAGCACCGTCAGGTTGAACCAGATACCCACCGCCAGCAGCACGTCAACCCGGACCTTCTTTTTGCCCAGGGCCGCGTGGATCACCGCGGTCAGCAGCAGGGCCATGATCAAATCATAGCGCTGTAACAGCAGGCGGCCGAAAACGGCGGTAAACAAAACATATATCAGGCACAGCCAGGTCGATCGAAAGCGCTGCACGGGATCGCCGTAAGCTTCACGACCTGATACCCGGGCTCCAATTCGGACCAACAGCAGCAGGATTGCCAGGTCTGCCAGAAGCATCACCAGGGCAAATAAATAACCGTAACCGGCGGGTGCTTCAATAAAAAGACGCGGCAGCGCGAACAATACAAGTGCACCGGGGGCGGCCTCGAATTTAAAGTCCCGATAGGGCGCGAAACCGTCCAGCCAATCGCCGGCCAGTTGATAATAGTTTTCAACAAAAATATCCGGATTCAAGCCCCAGATGGCATAGGCCCGGGCCGCCAGCCAGACCGCTGCCACAATCCAGAAGTGGTAGGACGCTAAAAATTTGACCCCCGACTCGGTCAAAAACGATGTATCAGAAAGCGCGGATTGCGCCGGCTGTTCCTTGGGTTTGGGCATGGAGTCTTAACTTAATATTATTGGGCAACTAATCTTGCACAATGAATTCTTTTTTTCAAGAATTCATCAGTTATCCATAAAAAAACCGGGGCCGCAAGGCCCCGGTTTTTTTTATTTTTATTGCAACTAAGCGCTTACGAACCGCTTAGAAGTTGATCTGCCATTTACCACCAAGGTAAAATTTGCTGCCGGCATCATCGCCAGCGACATTGTTGGAGTAGTCATAGTAGCCAACTTCAGGAATGATGTAGACACCCGGTGCCAGGGCAATCACAGACTGCACATAGGCGGCCCAGGGAGAGGTGTCTCTTTGAACGCCCTCGTCGGTTCGGTCACTGCGGATGCCGAAACCAGCCTCGAAGCTGAACATGTCGCTGACTTTCAGAGTACCCACCAATGCAGCCTGGGCGGTGTAGGTGTCATTCGTATCATCGTCGCCATCCCACTGGGCCAGGCCGCCCTGCCCCCCGTAGGTGCCGGTTCCGCCGGCAGTCCAACCGGCATTTCCGATGTTCTGGCCGTAGCTCACAGCCGCTTTAAGGGCACCGGGACCGAAGTTCCAGCCGATGTCGCCGCCGATAATATAAGAGGTCACATCGATGTCATCCGTGCCGGCACCAGTTCTGGTGGAAAGCACGTCTGAAATGCAGTAGTACTGCGCGCCACCCATCAGGTTGAAATTCCAGGAGTCAAAACCCATGCCCCAGCCAACTTCGAGTTTGGGCAGGATCTCGTCGACATCACCGTTGGCGGAGGTTGTGAGGGTAAGGTCGGTTGCAACTACTCCGGTTACTGAGTCGGTTGCAGAAGCAACAGCCGATACGGTTGTGGTCATGCAGGCCAGATGGCCGCTTTCCATATTAACCAGAGCAATATCGAAATTGCCAAAGGAAAAGGTGATTTGACCATGACGACCGCCGTAGTTGGTACCGGTGCCGAGCAGACCCAGATCGGAGTCAAATACCTGACCGGAGATGAACTGGGAAGTCGGGGTGTAGTCTTTGCCGACTTTCAGTTTGCCGGCGCCAAAATTCCAGACACCGTAAATACGACGAGAGGAGACGTTGGACTCGTTCATGCCCATTTCGACCTGGGCGCTGATGTTTTCGGCCTTGATGTTGGCGCCGAAACGCGAGTTCCCCTGGAGGTCCCACTGCAGGTCGGTATCTTCAGAACTTACACCTGGGGCAGCGTTGTCTTCAATATCTTCGGAAACAAAAAAGGTTGCCATACGGGCGTTGCCGTAAAAATTCCAATCCACTGCCATGGCCGGTGCCGCAAAGCATACCAGCGCGACTGCTGCGATAAGTATTGTAAATTTCTTCATCTAAATTTTCCTCCTTAACGGAAATTTAATTAATGGTTTGCCTAACAATAATTCAACAGAAACAAATTTAAATTAGCCTAATAATTTAAATTCAGGTTTGCCTTGTCGTGCGTGGGTTTACACCTCCTTTCCAGGCAGAATGTACCCGCATCAGCAGTTTGGGGCCTGCGCCCCGCCTAATAGCCTAATATTAGTCATCTTTTTGTTGCTGATGATGGTATTTTTAAGAATAGTAGACTGTAACCGGCCTAAAGTCAAGGTTTTTTTTAATTTTTTCACCGTTTTATCTGGTGGATTTCATTCGCCCTCCATTGGTTTTTGCTTGATCCGGATCTTCGATAAAGTTGGTGCAAGGCGATAAAATTAGTATTATTTTTTTTTTGCTTGAGCACCGCATGCACCGTTTGGGATAATTTGGCCCGGAATTTTTAGTTTTTTGATACAGTTCAACTTCGAAGTGCTACGAATTAGCCCTTTTCGAAAGAATACACAGAGAGGCCAAGTCGCTTTAATTTGGCCTTGAATTTTCGATCAAAAGTCGCCACTGAAGAACCCCTGGTTTCCTGGCAAAGTGCAGCAATTATTGCAACGCCGTAATCCGGCACCTTCTCTGGCCAGAAGGTGAAAAGCGTTTTCAGGCTAAGTTGATGAACAATCTCAACACCCGGCAGGTAAGCAAAAGCCTTAATGATGTCTCTTATTTCAGCTTTGGGGGTACCATACACAGTGTCCATCACATACACAAATTCAGTCAGGACATTCTGGGCGCAGAGCACCCTGACCTTCAACCGAGACGCAAGTTCAAGCACCTTGGCAATTTTATCCTGTTGATCCGGATTTCGGTCTGTGATGAAAGATATCAGCGCATTGGTATCGATAATAAGAATTTTCACCGGTATTTTGTTATCCTGTCCTGACGAGCCTGTTTGATGTCATCCTCAATCTTGCCAGGACCTGTTTTAATTCGATTTCTGTATTTCAGAAATTTTTTTTGAACCGGTAGAACGACTATTTTACCCCTATCGATCTTCCATTCCAAGGTATCGTGAATAGAAAGCTTGAGTCGCTCGCGAACATCTTTGGGTATAGTGATTTGAAACTTTGCAGTAATTACGGATTGCATGGCTGGGACCTCCTGATTTCTCCTTACAAAAATACATTATGGTAAGGAAGTCGATTCGTCAAACAATTCTTTTAATAGATTTCCCCAGCTTCTCAGTTTCCCAACGCAGCCAGATGGGGCGGCCGGGGTGCGGGTTGCAGGGTGCCTCAAATAAGATGTTCAGGCCTTAAGAACTTTCGCGCCGAGTCGCTTTTCCGATTCGGAAATAAAAAATTAGCAAAATGATTGCGAATCCTATTCCAATGATCGAAAGAATAAACCCGATTTTAAAACTTTGGGGGTTGTAATTGAACAAAATATTATTAACACCGGCTTTTAATACGCCCGCCCGAAACGCGATGTTGGCTTTATAAATTTTCTGTTTTTCTCCATTGACGATCAGCTCCCAGCCTGGATAAAAAACATCACTGATGACCAAAATCCCGTCGCGGTCCGTTTCGATAACCGCCCGGACCTGATTGGGATTTGGGTAAGAAGCCGGCTGATGAATAACGAAGTTGACCGCATCGGTCATTGTAAATCCTTCCGGCGGCTCATCCAAAATAACAGTTTCGGAAAAATCAAATGAATCACCCACAAAGCGCCTGAATATGCTTTGTTTCTGATCAATCGAATCCGACGGCATAACTGAAAATCGGGGGACCATAAAAATGCTGGGGATCGTTTCCTCAACCGCCGTCAGCTGGACCGACCACCGCCTGCTGTCCAGGGCCGCCATTTTCTGATATTTATCCACCAATCGAGTTTCAAGATCGACGGGCTCACTTTCTTTTATTGAACTGTTCCTGAAGTGCAGCACATATTTTACATTTAAAAATTTTAAGATTTTAAGCTGCAAGGGATACGGCAATCCGCGAAATCCGCTGAAGTCGGAATAATTTTTTATTTTCAAAACACCCTTGCCATCGGTTCGAAACAGATGCTGTGTCAGACCGGCTTCACCGGTCAACGCTTCAAGGCCGAGGTATAACTTATGACTGTCTTCGGTCCCGTAAGCATATTGCTGAAATTTATCGGTCAGGGCCATCAGCCTCTGATTTCTGCGGTTTGCGGCCATGGTATCGATGTACCCGGGTTCCATAAAATTCACCTGCTTATCCAACAATGCAACCCCCATGCCGGCATGGCCGATAAGATCAATGGCAGTCAAGCATATAGCGGAGGCAATCAGATATTTTTTCGGCATTTTCCCACACAAACGCCGCCAGAGGACAACACACATAATAACCATAATAGATGTGCTGAACCACACCGTTCGGCCAAGTCTGGGGATATGGTTCCCATGAGATAAAATTGATGTCCCGGCAATATTTTCTACAACGCTGCGAACATTCTCGAGAGACCGGTTGGTCGCCGGCCGTACGGTTCCAATGATTTTTTCAGCTATATCCGGCGATAAGTTCATCACAACGGCAAATCCTAAAAAAACGGATACCCCTACACCCAAAGTCACCGTCGTCCATCTGTTTTTCCTTCGGGTGCGGTCTCCGGTGCACTGCAGCAACCATCTCAAACCCAGCGGTGCAATTACCGACAGAGAGACTGTACAGAACAGAAGGCTGCTGGCAGGCCAGCGGAACTTATCAAACCCGGGAACGTACTCATAAAAAAAGTTGAATACGGGACTGTAGTCTCCCAGCGCAATCATAAAAGCTAACGTAAAGCAGATCAGAAAAAAGATGAAATAATAAAAGGCCACCGACAGGTTGCCGGGTCGTGTCCTTTTCACCTTGAGAAACAGCAATACAGCCAGCAGGCAGAAAACAAATGGTATGAGGCCGATATAAAAACTTGAGGCCCAGAACTCATAGGTCGAGCCCCAGTAGTTTTTATATCCCGGCCAGCCGAACAAATACGGGTAAAGGAAGGTCAGGGTATGAATCGGATGCAAAGATGCCAGATGGGTCTTGGCATCATAACCTGCCTGCGACCGGACTGATTGGGTGAAAAGCTCGTAGGTGGGTGCAAATTGAATCATTACGATCAAAAAGGCTAAAACCCCGGCTGCGATCAAATATTTGACGGATGGCAGAACAGCCAAGGTCTTTTTTTCCCTGATGTAATGAACAAAGACGAGAAAGGCCAAAAAAACCATACATAGAAGCGCCGTATAATAAAAAGTCTGGCTATGACCGGCGAAAAATTGAATGGATATTGCCAACCCCAACAGTACGGCTGATAACCAGGACGGCGTCAATACGTTGATACGCAACAGGGCCAGTATGGCCGGTATCCAGGCCAGGGATGCAAACTCGCTTAAAAATTCTATCCGCGAAATTGACAGACCATTCAGCATATATATCACACCGCCGAAAAAGCTTATCCAGTTGCTGTTGACGATCGGTTTGATAAAGGCATGCATAAAAAAGCCTGCCAGAAAAAGATGAAGAAAGATAAACAGGGTATAGGCCTGATGAAAATTCAGCAGGTAGTAAATCCAGTTTAGCGGATAAAAAAATGCTGACTGGGGGTTGGCGATAAAAGGCTGACCGCAGTTTGAGTAAGGGTTCCAGAGGGGGATGATTCCGTTTAGAAGATTTTCTTTGGCAAAAGCATATAAAAAGCGAAATTCGAAGAAGGTGTCACGTAAGACCAGGGTTTTTCCAAAAAACAGCATGGGTGACACACATATGGTACTGATCAGAACAAAGCCGCCGATGATCCATGCATTCTGATTCTTTTCATATGACGTCATTGTTTCTAACCGGTATTGATTTTTGGTTATTGGCCGCCGCCATTTAATTACAATAACGGCTCAAAAGATAATCAAAATCCTCTGAGGATCTGACATTCTGCAGGTCTTGATCGGTTTTGATCAGGTCACAGTTCTTAAAGCCCCTATTGAACGCTGTTTCGAGCCATTTGATCGATTCGGATACCTGATTTTGCTTGGCATATAAACTGGCTACGAGATAATGAATTTGATAGTTATCAGCCTGCAGCCGGGCCTGTTGCTGCAGGGTTGAAATAGCCTTTTCATATTCTTGCATGCTGGCATAGACAAAAGCCAGGTTATTCAGGGCCTGGATACGATCGGGTTCTATGGCTAACGCTTTTTGATATTGTGCAACCGCTCGGTCATATTTTTGCTGCCGGGCCAGCAGGTTGGCCAGATTATAATGAGCGTCGGCATTTTCAGAATCGCCCGCCAGAGCTAGTGAATATTGCTCGGCGGCTTGGGCTGTTTTTCCCTGATCCTCAAAAGCAAGGCCTAAATTGTAGTGCACATCGGGATTGGCGGGCTGAATTCTCAAGGATTCGGAATAATGACCAATGGCCTCTTGCAGTTTGCCCTGGGCCGACAATGCATTGCCCAGGTACCGGTGGGCGACGGCATTTTCAGGGTTGATCTCAAGGGCTGCCTTTAAATGTGTTACGGCTTTTTCAAGCTCACCACGCTGCTCAAACAGCATCCCCAGAGCCTGGTGAGGTTGCGGGTGTTGCGGTTGTTTTTGGGCGGCCTCGGAATAATAGGCAATCGCTTCGGCAATTTTGTTCTGCACAGCATAGGTATAACCCAGATTGATGTAAGTCGGTATAAATCCGGGTTTAAGGCGCAAAGATTCAAGGAAGCGGCCGATGGCCTCATCAAAGCGCTGCTCCTCCCGCAGTTGCTTTCCCAATTCGTTGAGTGCCAGGTAGTTGCCGTCCGTCACCTTGACGGCATGGGTAAAAAGCGTCTTGTGGTTCTGCCAAACACCCACCTGAATCCAGGTGGTTGCAAGGCATACCACCAGCACAACCGCTGCCAGGCCGGCAGCCGCAATCCGGCGGTATTGCCACCGAGCCATCAACTCGGGCACGCCCCAGGACAACATGACAAATATTCCGATCAGGGGCACATAGCTATACCGGTCCGCCATGGCAAATGCACCAATTTTTACGAATCCAATTACCGGCACCAGCGTTCCCAGGTACCATAGCCAGCCGACGATATAAAAAGGATACTGCCGTATGTACCGAATGGCAAACCCGGAAATCAACGCCAGGACAAAAAAGGATCCGCCAACCTGCCACCATGGGAAAGCATCGGGAAATGGATAGAAACAGGCGAGTTTTTCAGGCCACAGCATTTTACCGATGTACTCGGTGTAAGAAACCAGTATATTGGCAACTCGGGTTTCCAGGGCAAGTACGGCTAACGATTTTATTCTGCCCTCGCCTTGCTGGGCGAAATACGTGACGAAAATTGCGACTGTCGCAACCACGAACAGGGGTATTTTTTCTCGAATTAAGGCAACCGCCGAAAGACAGGCAGATTTAACTGATGTTGTATCCTTAAACCGGTTGAGGGGCCAAAAATCCAGCAAAAGCAGCACAAAGGGAAGCGTCACAAGCTTCGGCTTGGCCATGAGCCCCAGAGTTAAAAATAAAACAACTGTCAGATAGGTTTTGCAGCCCGGCCGTTGGACATAAATGCCATAGCTCAAAATTGTCAGCATCCAGAAAAAAGTGCTCAGTACGTCCTTGCGCTGGGCAATCCAGGCTACGGATTCCACGTGCAAGGGATGCAGCGCAAAAAGTGCGGCCACAAAACCGCTTTGCCACACCGATCCGGTTGCGCGTTTTAGAAAGAAAAACAGCAGCATCGTGCTGAGGATATGCAGCAACAGGTTGGTAAGCAGATAGCCGCCGGGATTCAGTCCGAACAATTGGGTGTCCAGCATCAGTGACAGCCAGGTTAACGGATGCCAGAATTCCGCCATGGTTGTGGAAAAGGCCCATGATAGGCCTTCAATAGAGAGGCCGGCCTTGACGATTGAATTATCGGCCACATAACGCTGGTCGTCAAAGTACACAAAATCGTGGTTCAGCATTTGTCCATAGACAACGGACGTGCTGATTATCAAAAATAAACAAACGACCCAGGTGGAACGTTTTTCGACAACAGCTTTAATGTGTGGCGCGATACTGTTCATGCTGATGCTGTTTAAGCGCAAGATACCTCTGCGTGCCATGCCTTGTCTGATAGAATGGAACAATTAAGTGATTGCGATTCAATCCGCTTTGAGCCAATTCTCGACTTGGAGGCCCGCAATTTTTGAAAAATGACGGGTATTGGTTGTGACCACCGTGTATTGATTTGCAAATGCCGAGGCGGCAATCAACACATCTTCTGTGCCTACAATCAGGCCTGTTTTTTTCAGGTTCAAACTATCCGTTTAAACGACTTCTCCAGCGTTCTCAGTTCCCAGCGCAGCCAGGTGGGGCGTCCGTGGGGGCAGTGCGAGGGGTTGTGGCAGTCATCCAACTGATTCAGCAGGCCCTTGATCTGCTTGTCGGTCAGGGCCTGGTTGGCCCGGATGGCACCGTGACAGGCCATGATCATGCGGCATCTATCCAGGGCTTCCGCCAGGCCGGGCGCAGCGCCGATCTCGGCAATTTTTTCAACAATTTCGATGATCAACGGCTTCACCTCCTGCTCGGCCAGAAGCACCGGTACGGCCTTAACCACGAAGGTGTTGCCCCCGAAAGGCTCGATCTCCAGCCCGAGTTCCATTAAATCCGGCAGGATCCTGGCCAGGATACCGGCCTCCCGGAAGCCCGCTTCGATGGTTTCAGGCACCAGCAGCCTTTGGACAGATGGTTTACGGTCGGCTGAACGGGCACTGAACCGTTCAAAAAGAATGCGTTCATGGGCGGCGTGCTGATCAATTAATATCAATCCCACCTCGGCCTCGCAGACGATATAGGTGCTGTGCAAC
>Ga0056115_1000138_pt1 | contig 37135 bp, 30 predicted proteins | sample WorMetOlspDAHAB1_FD_77007 | JGI IMG/M metagenome (GOLD analysis project Ga0056115, IMG submission 77007) | Marine gutless worms symbiont microbial communities from Max Planck institute for Marine Microbiology, Germany - Olavius sp. DAHAB.1 ...
CGCCCGCGGGCGTAAATTTCACGGCGTTCGACAGCAGATTAAGCAGGATCTGCCGCAATCGGATCCGGTCCGCCTGGACAACCATGGGCTCCGGCGCCGGCGCGCATGTAAGCGTCAGACCGGCCGCCGCCATCTCGGAGCGCATGCGTTCGGCCTCCGACCGCAACACCGCGCCCACGTCCAGCGGCTCCAGGTAGAGGACCAGCTTGCCGGCATCGATCTTGACCAGGTCAAGAATGTCGTTGACCAGGTCCAACAGCTGCCTGCCGCTGTTGCGAATGTCGTTCGCGTATTCGGTGTAGTGCGGGTCGCCCAGCGGCCCGAAGCGGGCGTCGCTGAGGACTTCCGAGAATCCGATGATGGCGTTCAGCGGGGTCCGAAACTCGTGGCTCATGACCGCCAGAAAATCCGACTTGGCGCGGTTCGCGTCGTCGGCGCTGTTGCGCGCGCGGACCAGTTCGTACTGGGCCTCGGCATGGTCCGTGACGTCGGAGTAGGTGGTGACGAAACCGCCATCCGGCAGAGGGCGCCGCCACAGCTCGATCACCCGTCCGTCAGGCCAGCTTTCCTCGAAGCGTTCCTCGGGCTGATCCCGGTAACGCCGCACCACGTCGCCGATCAGCTGTTGCCGTTCCTCGTCGTTCATGTCCCAGCGCGATATGGACCATTCTATATAGTCCTGCACCGGCCGACCCGGCTCGCGATAGTCAGCAGGCAGGCCGAACATTTCGATGAAGCGACCGTTCATCAGCCGGACGGTCAGGGTCTGATCGACAACGCACACGCCCTGGGCCATGCAGGACAGCACCGTGTCCAGCAATCGCGCCTGATCGGACCACGGGGACGCGTCCGTTCGATTGGTTCCGTTGATTGACCCGCGTGTCGACAGAGGCATGGCGCCCGCTCTTAATCCCCAATGGGCCCGAGGCGCTGTCCGGATGGTTCGGGGTTCCCCGAAATGCGTCGGGAACAGGTCCTTTGATCGGGCCGTCGCATCATGCAATGGCCGCATTTCCAATGTGTTAACGATAAAACGGCCGGTGCGGCGATCCCGCGGCAGGCTTACAGCCGCCCCTCCTCCACCGCATGGCAGGCCACCAGGCTGCCGTCTCGTCCGACCGGCTCGGGGGTTTCGCGTCGGCACCGCTCTTCGGCGAACGGACAGCGGGGATGGAAGGCGCAGCCCGGCGGCGGATCGATCGGGTTCGGCACCTCGCCACGGACCGGTTCGCGCTGGCGGCCCGACATGTCCAGGTCGGGGATCGCATCCAGCAGCAGCAAGGTATAGGGGTGCCGCGGCCGACGGAACAGGGTCTTGGCATCGGCCACCTCGCACAGCCGGCCCAGATACATGACCCCGATTCTGTCGGAGACGTGATAGACGACGGCCAGGTCGTGGCTGATGAACAGATAGGTCAGGCCGAGCTTCCGCTGCAGATCCGTCATCAGGTTCAGGATCTGCGCCTGGACCGAGACATCCAGCGCCGATGTCGGCTCGTCGCACACGATGAACTCCGGGTCCGACGAAAGAGCGCGGGCGATCGAAATCCGCTGTCGCTGGCCGCCGGAAAATTCGTGCGGGAACTTGTCCCCGTCCGCCGCGGCAAGGCCGACCTGTTCAAGCAGCTCGCCCACACGCGCCTGGATCTGGCGCCGATCCGTCAGGACCCGGTAGGCCCGCAACGGTTCGGCGATGATGTCGCGCACCCGCCATCGCGGGTTCAGACTGGCAAAAGGATCCTGGAAGATCATCTGCAGGCGGCGACGCACTGGTGCCATATCGCGGCGGGCCTTCGGCCCTCCCACGGGCATTCCGTCGAACCGGATCCTGCCGCCGCTGGCGTCGTACAGGCCCACCGTCAGTCTTGCCACGGTCGACTTCCCGCATCCGGATTCCCCGACCAGGCTGAAGGTTTCGCCCGGCATGATCGAAAAGCTGATCCCGTCCACCGCCCGCAACGTCATGCGTGGCGACCCTTCCAGCTTGCGCACCAGCCATGGCTTGGAGACGTCGAAATGCTTGTAGAGACCGTCAACCTGGACAAGCGGGTCCCGGTCGGCGCCGGCGGTACGAAGATCAGCCATTTGCCGCCTCCCCCGCGCCCTGTTGTGCAAACCGCCAGCACGCCGCTTCGGCGTCCGACCCGGCAGGCATGAGTTCGGGTCGGTCGCGATAGCACCGGTCCTGGACGACAGTGCAGCGCGTGTTGAACGGACAGCCGGGCGGTATCGCGGACAGGCCCGGCATCGTCCCTGCAATCTGGGTCAGCCGCTCCACATCGTGCCCGACCACCGGGATCGCCCCCATCAGACCGCTGGTATAGGGGTGCTGGGGATTCTGCACCACGTCGCGAACCGGACCGATCTCGACGATCCGCCCCGCATACATCACCGCGACGCGATGCGCCGTTTCGGCGATCACGCCCATGTCATGCGTCACCAGGATCACGGCGGTGCCATGTTCACGGGCCAGCCGCTTCAACAAGGCCAGGATCTGCGCCTGGATCGAAACGTCCAACGCCGTCGTCGGTTCGTCGGCGATCACCAGACGCGGATTGGCGCAAAGGGCCAGCGCGATGACGACCCGCTGGCGCATGCCGCCCGAGAACTCGTGCGGGTAGGCGTCCACCCGTCGCTCTGGTGCCGGAATACCAACCTCGGCCAGCAGCTCGACGGCGCGTGCGCGGGCCTCCGCCGGGCTGACGTCCAGGTGAGTCAGGATGGTCTCGCTAAGCTGCCGCCCCACCGTGTAAAGCGGATTGAGGCTGGTCAGCGGGTCCTGGAACACGGCGCCGATACTGCCGCCGCGGATCCGGCGCAGCGCCGCCTCGCCCAGATTGTCGATGCGCCCGCCATCCAGACTGACCGAACCGCCGGCGATGCGTCCGGGCGGTTCCAACAGCCCGATGATCGCCGCGCCCGTCAGCGACTTCCCGGCCCCCGATTCCCCGACCACGCCCAGAATCTCGCCTGGCTCAACCGCGAAGCTCACATCGTCCACCGCGACCAGCGTGCCGCGCCGGGTCGGAATCTCCACACGCAGGTTTTCCACATTCAACAGCGCCATCGCCGTCAACGCAGTTTGGGGTTGAGGGCGTCGCGCAGCCAGTCGCCCAACAGGTTGACCGACAGAACCAGCAGAACCAGGGCCAGCGCCGGGAAGAAAGTGATCCACCATTCGCCCGAAAACAGAAAATCGTTCCCGATGCGGATCAGCGTGCCCAGCGACGGCGTGGTCGGCGGCACGCCGACGCCCAGGAAGCTCAGAGTCGCCTCGGCGATCACCGCCAGCGCCAGGCCGATGGTGGCCAGAACCAGGACCGGCCGCATCACGTTGGGCAGGATGTGCCGCAACATGATCAGCGCCGGATGGATGCCGATCACCAGCGCCGCTGCGACGTATTCCTTGTTCTTTTCCACCAGCGTCGCGCCCCGGGTCACCCGGGCGAACTGGGGCCAGTCGCTGACACCGATTGCAAAGATAACCACGTAGATCGCCAGATCGTCGTGCAGTTCACGTGGCAGGATGCCGCGCGCGATGCCGTCGATCATCAGGGCAACAAGAATTCCCGGAATGGTGAGCTGCACGTCGGCAAGGCGCATGACGGTGGCGTCGAATATGCCGCCCAGATAGCCGCTGGCCACGCCAAGCCCGATCCCTATGACCATGCCCAGGAAGACCGCGGCGAATCCCACCAGAAGCGAGATGCGGCTGCCATACATGATGGTCGACAACATGTCGCGCCCCTGGTCGTCCGTACCCAGCAGGAACCGCGGGTCGCCGTCGGCGGTCCAGACCGGCGGCGTGAAGCCGTCCATCAGGTCGATGGAGGCCGGATCGAACGGGTTGTAGGGGGCCAGGATCGGCGCCCCGAAGGCGCCGATCAGGAACAGGCAGGTGACCACGCCGGCCGCAATCGTGATCTTCGACTTCAGGAAGCTGTGGGTCAGGTCGTGGTCCAGGACCCTGCCCCACACTGTGGTGCCGCCCTCTTCCTCGGGCGTGTCGTCGGGTCTTAGCGCGTCCTCTGCCATGCCCCTAGCCCGGCCGGCCGGCGGCAACGGCCTTCTCGACCCGCAGGCGCGGATCGACGACGAAGTACAGAAGATCGACCACCAGATTGATCAGGACGAACAGGAACGCGACCATCACCAGGTAAGCCGCCATGATCGGAACGTCGGCGAATTCAACCGCCTGGATGAACAGGAACCCCATGCCCGGCCATTGGAACACCGTCTCGGTGATGATCGAAAAAGCGACCAGCGATCCGATATTGAGACCGGCGATGGTGATCACCGGAACCAGCGTATTCTTCAGGGCGTGGCCGAAATTGATCGCGCGGTCCGACAATCCCCGGGCCCGGGCGAACTTGATGTAATCGGTTCGCATGACTTCCAGCATTTCCGCCCGCACCAGCCTCAGAATGAGTGTCATCTGGTAGAGGCACAGGGTCACGGCCGGCATGATGATGGACTTCCAGCCCGACGCGGTGAGGAAACCCGTGGACCACCATCCAACGTCGACCACGTCGCCGCGTCCGAAGGACGGCAGAAATCCTTTCAGCGTTACTGAAAAAACGTAGATCAGGCCAATGCCGATGATGAACGTGGGCAGCGAAACGCCTACCAGGGACGTGGTCAGCACCAGTTTCGACAGCCAGCTTTCGCGGTTGATGCCGGTATAGACGCCCAAGGGAATCCCGATCGCCAGCGCCAAAACCGCGGAGGCAAAGACCAGCTCCAGGGTGGCGGGCAGGCGTTCGACGATCAGTTCGTCGACGGGTCGTTTCAGACGCAGCGAAAAGCCGAAATCGCCCTGCACCACGTTCGCGACGAACCGACCGAACTGCACCAGAACCGGATCGTTGAGGCCCAGCTCGTCGCGCAGGCGCTCGCGGTCCTCCAGGCTCGCTTCCTGGCCCACCATGTTGTTGATGGGGTCGCCCACATAATTGAACACGACGAAGGCCAGCGCCGCGACGACCACCATCACCGCGACGGATTGCATCAGGCGTCTCAGCACGAAGGCCAGCACCGACCAGGTCCCCCGAACACACCTCAAACGGCGGCCCGGGAAGACCCGGGCCGCCGCAAAGGATCACCCTACTTGAAGCGCGCCCAGCGGAACTGGGGCGTATCGTTCGCCACGATCGGCATGTCCATCTTGTCGCTCAGCGCCCAGGCGATCACCTGGTGATGCAGCGGCAGGTAGACAATGTCCGCGTTGGCCTGTTGCCAAGCCTGGTCGATGATACCGGTCCGCTTGTCCAGGTTCACCTCGACCGCCATCTTCGCCGTCAGGTCGTCGACAGTGGCGTTGGAATAACCTGTGGCATTCCAGCTTCCCGGCGTCTTGAACAGAAAGTCGAAGACATACTGGGAATCCAGCGTCGGAACGCCCCAGCCCAGCATGTAGAAGTCGGTGGTCCGCTTCTGGATTTTAGGGAAGTGCTGGCTTTTCGGAATCGCCTCCAGGTTCACCTTGATGCCGATCTTCGCCAGCATCGACACCACCGCGACGCAAATCGCCTCGTCGTTGTTGTAGCGGTTGTTGGGGCAGTCGAGACGAACCTCGAACCCGTCTGCATAGCCGGCATCCGCCAAAAGCTTGCGCGCGGCGTCGGGGTCGTAGTCCAGGCGACCGTCAAGTGCCGCGGTGTGGCCGTGCACGCCCGGCGACGTGATCATGCCGGCCGGCACCGATTGCCCACGCATCACCTTCTTCTGGATCGCGCCCACGTCAATCGCCTGATACATGGCCTGGCGAACCCGCTTGTCGGCGAAGGGATTCTTGCCCTTCACGTTGGACGTCCGCAGTTCGGCAACGCCCTGATCCATGCCCAGGAAGATCGTCCGGATCTGCGCGGTCTGGACAACCCTCAGCCCGTCGACGGAATCGATCTTGTTCAGGTCCTGCAACGGCGGATCCAGAACGAAATCAAGCTCGCCCGACAACAGCGCGGCCACCCGGGTGGCGGCGTTCGGGATTGGTGTATAGACGATCCGGTCTACGTTGTGCGGATCCTGTTCCAGGCCCCACCAGTTCTCGTTCTTGACCAGGATGGTCTTGGAATCGGGCTCGCGCAGCTCGACCTTGAAGGGCCCGGTGCCGTTGGCGTTCCGGACCGCGTAGGTCTCCTCCTTGTCGGCATAATTCTGAGGCAGAGTGACGTTATGCTTCTCCGCCCAGCCCTTGTCGACGATGAAGATGTTCGTGAGCTGGTTGGGAAGGATCGGGGCCGGTCCCTCGGTGATGATGTGGACCGTGTGGTCGTCGATCACCTTCACCTCGCGCACCGCCTCGATATACTCCTTCATGTCTGACGATTGCGCCTGGGCGCGCTGGAAGCTGAACACCACGTCCTCGGCCGTGAAGTCTTCGCCGCCGTGGTATTTGACGCCCTGGCGCAGCTTGAACTCCCAGGTCGTCGGGTCCTTCGCCTCCCATGACAGCGCCAGCGACGGCTCCAGGGCCATTGACGCGTCCCGGGTCACCAGGGCGTCATAGATCTGCCGCGCCATGGTGGTGGTCGGCCCCTCGTTCTGGGACATGGGATCGAGCGTCAGGGCGTCGCCCTGGGACGCCCATCGCAAAGTGTTTTCCGCCTGCGCGGCCGGCACGGCCATGGCGGCGACTGCGCCGATCGCGGTGGCGCAGAGTGCTGTTCGAAGCCTCATTTCGGCATCTCCCTGTTCTTGCTTGTCCACAAAGCGGCCGCCTGGCCGCTCCGCACTGCAAATGACGTTAGCGGAAGCTGTTTTGGCGCGCCAGTGTCCTGATTTCCGAACGGTTGCCGTTGCGCCGCCTAAAGGGCCGTCCCTGGGGATTCAGGGGATTAGCGTTCTCCATGGGATCGTTCCAGATGCAGGCATCTGATAAACGGTTGCTTTCTCAGGCTTCTAGACGCACGATCCGGCCTCAGAAAAGCCGGTACCGCTCCATGTGGACGTTCCGTCCCATTCCCCGGATGCGGCACCTGAACCAAGAGCACATCTGAGAAACGGGGAGATAACCGTGAAAAGACAGATCCTCAGCACCGTTATCGGCGCTGGCCTGGCCGTGTCGATCGCAGTCGCGGCGGAGGCCAAGACCTTCGTCTATTGCTCGGAAGGCAGTCCGGAGGGCTTCAATCCGGCGCTTTACACGTCGGGCACCTCCTTCGACGCCTCCTCGCGCCAGCTCTTCAACCGGCTGGTCGAGTTCGAGCGCGGCACGACCAATATCAGGCCCGCACTGGCCGAATCCTGGTTCGTCTCGGAAGACGGCCTGGAATACACCTTCGCGCTGCGCAAGGGCGTCAAGTTCCACACCACGGCGAACTTCACGCCGACCCGCGACTTTAATGCGGACGACGTGCTGTTCAGCTTCGGGCGCCAGCGCTGGGAAGATCATCCCTACAGCAAGGTCTCCGGCGGCGACTATCGCTACTGGGGCTACATGAGCATGACCGACCTGATCAAATCGATCGACAAGGTCGACGATCACACGGTCAAGTTCACCCTGACCAAGCCGGAATCGCCCTTCATCGCCAACATGGCGATGGACTTCGCATCGGTCATGTCGTCGGAATATGCCGACCAGATGATGCAGGCGGGCACCCCTGAGCAGGTCGACCTGGAACCGGTGGGCACCGGCCCATTCCAACTGGTGGCCTATCAAAAAGGACGCCGTGATCCGTTACAAGGCCCACCCGGACTATTGGGAGGGCAAGGCAGCCATCGAAAACCTGATCTTCGCGATCACGCCGGACAACAACGTCGCGTACCAGAAGCTGAAGGCCGGCGAATGCCACCTGATCCCCTATCCGAACCCGGCCGATCTTCAGACGATGGAGGCAGATGCCGATATCAACCTGATGAGCCAGGAAGGCCTGAACGTGGGCTACCTGGCCTTCAACACCGAAAAGAAGCCGTTCGATGACGTGCGGGTCCGCCAGGCCCTCAACATGGCGGTCAACAAGCAAGCGATCCTGGACGCCGTGTTCCAGGGCGCCGGCAGCATCGCCAAGAACCCGATCCCGCCGACGATCTGGTCCTATAACGACGAGGTCCAGGACTATCCCTACGATCCGGAAAAGGCCAAGGCCCTGCTGGCCGAGGCGGGCGTCACGGACCTGAAGACCGACATCTGGGCAATGCCGGTACAGCGGCCCTACAACCCCAACGCCCGGCGGATGGCCGAACTGATCCAGGCCGACTGGGCCAAGGTCGGCGTCCAGGCCGAGATCGTCTCCATGGAGTGGGGCGAGTATCTGACCCGCACGAAGGAAGGCGCGCACCAGACCATGCTGTTGGGCTGGACGGGCGACAACGGCGACCCGGACAACTTCATGTATGTGCTGTTGGGCTGCGACGCCGCCGAAACGGGCGGCAACCGCGCCCGCTGGTGCGACAAAGAGTTCGACGACTTGCTTCGCAAAGCGAAGCAGATCGCCGACGTCGACACCCGGACCGACCTCTACATGCAGGCGCAGAAGCGCTTCAAGTCAGAGGCGCCGTGGATCACCATCGCCCATTCGGTGGTCTACAAGCCGGTCCGCAAGGAAGTTGTTGACTTCAAGATCGACCCTTTCGGCGGCCACGTCTTCTACGGCGTCGACCTCCAGTAGCCCCCGTCGCCCGACGGAAATGACAATGGAACGGGAGTGGCCAACTTAGGCCTCTCCCGTTTCTCGTTCTTGGATTACCATTGCTCCCATGCTTCGCTTCGTCGCCAGCCGATTGGGTCTTCTGATCCCCACTTTCCTGGGGGTCACGCTGGTGGCGTTCAGCTTCATCCGCCTGATTCCCGGCGACCCGGTCGAGGTCATGGCCGGTGAGCGCGGCATCTCGGCCGAACGCCACGCCGAACTGATGACGCGTTTCGGTTTCGATCAGCCATTGTGGAAGCAGTATGTCGACTTCGTACTGAACGTGCTGCAAGGCGATCTTGGCGTTTCATTCATCACCAAGAAGCCGGTCCTGACCGAGTTCTTCACTCTGTTTCCCGCGACCATCGAGTTGTCGTTGTGCGCCATTCTCTTCGCCGCCGTCATCGGACTTCCGGCCGGCGTGATCGCGGCCGTTCGCCGCGGCTCTATCTTCGATCAGACCCTGATGGGTATTTCGCTGACGGGATACTCCATGCCGATCTTCTGGTGGGCCCTGCTGCTGATCATCCTGTTCTCCGGCATCCTGCAACTGACGCCGGTATCCGGCCGGATCAACCTGCTCTACTTCTTCGACGCGACAACCGGGTTCATGTTGATCGACTCCTGGCTGTCGGGACAGGCGGGCGCATTCAAGTCGGCGGTGCGGCATCTGATCCTGCCCACCATCGTCCTTGGGACCATTCCTATGGCGGTGATCGCGCGGCAGACGCGCTCGGCCATGCTGGAGGTCTTGGGCGAGGATTATGTGCGCACGGCCAAGGCCAAGGGACTGGCGCCACGCCGGGTCATCGGGCTGCATGCGCTCAGAAACGCGCTGATCACCGTGGTCACCGTCATCGGTCTGCAGGTCGGCGTTCTCTTGGCCGGTGCGATCCTGACCGAGACCATCTTCTCCTGGCCGGGCATCGGCAAATGGATGGTGGATTCGATATTCCGCCGCGACTACCAGGCGGTCCAGGGCGGTCTGGTGCTGATCGCCGGCACCGTGATGGTGATCAACCTCCTGGTCGATTTCCTCTACGGCCTGATTAACCCCCGTATCCGGCACACACGCTGAGCCATGGCTGAAACCACACAGAACGGGTCATCCCGAACCGAAGGCAGTGTCACCGCGCAGCATCTGCGCGAGTTCTGGTTCTATTTCAGCGAGAACCGGGGCGGTGTCATCGGCCTGGTTGTGGTGCTGGGCGTCGTCTTCATGGCGCTGACCGCCGACGTGATCGCGCCCCACGCGCCGCACGAGCAATATCGCGATGCGCTATTGCAGCCGCCGGTCTGGGAAGCCGAGGGCAGCTGGGACTTCATCCTGGGCACCGACGCGGTCGGGCGAGACCTGCTGTCGCGCATCATCCACGGCTCCCGCTACTCGCTGGCGGTCGGCGTGATTGTCGTCACCCTGTCGCTCAGCTTCGGGATTTCAATCGGGCTGACCGCGGGCTTCTTCCGCGGCGCTTACGACACGGTCGTGATGCGTCTGATGGACGTCATCCTGGCGATCCCCAGCCTGCTGTTGGCGCTGGTTCTGGTGGCGATCCTGGGGCCGAAGCTGTCCAACGCGATGATCGCGATTTCGGTGACGCTGATGCCGCACTATGTGCGGCTGACCCGCGCCTCGGTGATCAACGAACGGACCCGGGACTATGTCACGGCCAGCCGTGTCGCCGGCGCCGGCAAGCTCAGGCTGATGTTCATAACCATCCTGCCCAACTGCATGGCGCCCTTGATCGTGCAGGCGACACTGAGTTTCTCGACCGCGATCCTGGATGCGGCGGCACTGGGCTTTCTCGGCATGGGCGCCCAGCCGCCGACGCCGGAATGGGGCACCATGCTGGCCGAGGCGCGAGAATTCGTGCTGCGCGCCTGGTGGGTGGTGACCTTCCCGGGCCTGGCCATCCTGATCACCGTCCTGGCGCTGAACCTGCTTGGCGACGGGCTACGCGACGCTCTGGACCCCAAGCTGAAGCGGAGCTGACATGGGCCTGTTGGAAATCCGCAATCTGAGCGTCGAATTCCAGACAGCGCTGGGTCCGTTTCGCGCCGTCGATTCCATCGACCTGACCGTCGAAGAAGGCGAGGTCCTGGGCGTTGTGGGCGAGTCCGGCTCGGGAAAAAGCGTCACCATGCTGGCCATGATGGGACTGCTGCCCTGGACTGCGAAGATCACAGCCGACCGGCTGAACTTCGGCGGCGAAGACCTGTTGACCGTCACTCCGCGCGCCCGGCGACGGCTGATCGGTCGCGACCTCGCGATGATCTTCCAGGAGCCGATGACCAGCCTCAATCCATGCTTCACGGTCGGCTTCCAGATCACCGAAACCATCAAGACGCACCTGGGCGGCACCAGGGCCGAACTAGACAAGCGCGCTGTGGAACTGTTGGGCCAGGTCGGAATCCCGGCGCCGGAAACCCGGCTCAGGGCCTTTCCCCACCAGATGTCCGGCGGCATGAACCAACGCGTCATGATCGCCATGGCGATCGCCTGCAACCCGCGCCTGTTGATCGCCGACGAGCCGACGACGGCGCTGGACGTCACCATCCAGGCCCAGATCCTGGACCTGCTGCGCGACCTGCAGCGCGACCGCGGCATGGCGCTGGTGCTGATAACCCACGATATGGGTGTGATCGCCGAGATGGCCCACCGGGTGCAGGTGATGTATGCCGGCCAGCAGGTCGAGGTCCGCGACGCCGAACGCCTGTTCGACGAACCGCGCCATCCCTACACGGCCGCGCTGCTAGATGCGCTGCCAGAACGCGGGGTCGGCCATGCGCGCCTGCCGACCATCCCGGGCGTGGTTCCCGGCGCCGGTGACAGGCCGACGGGATGTCTGTTCAGCCCGCGCTGCAAGTTCGCGAACGCCCGCTGCCGGGCCGAACAACCTGGCCTGACGGATTTCCACAAAGGCCGGGTCCGCTGCTTCACACCGCTGGAGGCCGGCGTCCCGACTGAAGGCGCGCCTGGCGGAGCGGCGGCATGAGCGGCGAAACCGTCATCCGCGCAGAAGATCTCGAGCGGGACTATACCGTCAAACGCGGCTTTTTCGACGAGGGCTTGGTCCGCGCCGTCGCCGGCGTCAGCTTCACGCTGGAAACCGGACGCACCCTGGCGGTGGTGGGCGAATCCGGCTGCGGCAAGTCGACCCTTGCCCGGCTGGTGACCCTCATCGAACCGCCGACGTCCGGCCGCCTGGAGATTGGCGGGCTGGACGTGGGCACGGCAGCCGCGTCGGAGCTGCGTGCGCTGCGCAAGACGGTCCAGATCGTCTTCCAGGACCCCTACGGCTCGCTTAACCCCCGCAAGCGGGTTGGCACCATCTTGGAAGAACCGGTCCTGATCAACACCGACATGGACGCCGCGGCGCGCCGCAAGGCCGCGATGGAGATGATGGAGCGGGTGGGACTGCGGCCCGAGCATTACAATCGCTATCCGCACATGTTCTCCGGAGGCCAGCGCCAGCGCATCGCCGTGGCCCGGGCCTTGATGTTGAACCCCAAGGTGGTCGTGCTGGACGAGCCGGTCTCGGCATTGGATGTCTCGATCCAGGCCCAGGTCTTGAACCTGCTTGGCGACCTGCAGGAGGAATTCAACCTGGCCTATCTGTTCATCAGCCACGACCTTTCGGTGGTGCGCCACATCGCCGACGACGTGCTGGTGATGTACCTGGGGCGCCCGGTCGAGCATGCCTCTCGCGACACCCTGTTCGCCGCGCCCCAGCACCCCTATACCCGTGCCCTCCTGTCGGCCACGCCGGTCGCCGACCCGGCGCGCCGGCGCGACCGGATCCGGCTGTCGGGCGAACTCCCCTCGCCGCCGGACCCGCCGTCCGGCTGCGCTTTTCATCCGCGCTGCCCGCTGGCCAATGAGCGGTGTTCGGCGGAAAGACCGGAACTGCTCTCGCTCAACGGCGCCAGCACCGCCTGCCATGCGGTAGAGGAAGGGCGGCAGGATGCCGTGCCGAAAGAGGCAGCTGCGGGCTGAAGCCCAAACGAGACGACCGAAATACTAGAGTGTTGCAAGGGGATGAGCTAAAGCTCCCCTGCAGCCACGCACAGACGTGCGCGCAAAGAGATCTAGAGGCACAACTATGAGTCACATGAGCGGCATTCCCCGGTTGTTGGCACTTCGATGCCAGGTCCTTCTCCTCCTTGCCGCCGCATTGTTCTGCCTGCCGGCGGTAGCCGCGAAGGCAGACACGGCGGACTGGGCCCCGGTGTCGGTCTGGGTTTGGGATCCCCCCTTTCGACACGACCAGCCCGCGAACCCGGCAGCAATACGAGGCGGTCGAGGTGGCGTCCCGCGAGTGGAAGATCTGTGCCTCTATCCCTCATCTCAAAGACGCCTATTGGCTGGGCGTGAATTACGGCCTGGTCGACGAGACCAAGCGGTTGAACGTCTCGCTGAAGCTCTTCGAGGCGGGTGGCTATGGAAATCTCGATACGCAAATCAGGCAGATCGAATCCTGCGTTGAAGATGGCGCCGATGCACTGATCGTCAGCGGAATCGACTTCGAGAAGTTGAACCCCACGCTGGCGAAAGTGCATGCCAAGGGCATTCCCGTGATCGATCTGATCAACGGCGTCTCGTTCCCCGATCTCGCGGCGAAGTCCCTGGGTGACTTCTATGACAACGGCTTTGCCATCGGTCAGTACATTAGTTGACCTTCACAGGGGTTCCAAGGATCCGGTCAAGGTTCTCTGGTTTCCCGGCCCGCAGGGCGCCGGCTGGGTCGCCCGCGCCGAGGCCGGATTCAATGATGCCATCGAAGGCCAGGGGATTGAGATCCTGTCGACAGCCTATGGCGACACCGGCAAGAAGACCCAAGCCAAGCTGGTCGAGACGGCCCTGACGGAACACTCGGAGGTCGATTACATCGTCGGCACGGCGGTAACGGCAGAAGCAGCGGTAGATATCGTCCGACGCCAGCGTCTCAAGGGCCGCACCGGCATTCTGGCCTACTATTTCAGTCCCGGTGTCCATCGCGGCCTTCAACGCGGCACCATCGTTGCCGCGCCCAGCGATCTGCCGGCGATCCAGGCGCGCATCGCGCTGGATCAGGCCGTGCGTATTCTAGAAGGCAAGCCGCACCTGCAGCACGTGGGGCCCGAGGTCATCGTGACCGACCGTCCCACCCTCAAGGACTTCGACCTTTCGACGTCGCTGGCGCCCAAGGGCTTCAAGGCGACGTTCGACGTCAACTAGGCGACCTGCCACGTCCCATGAACGCGAGCATGAACAGACTGAAGACGACTGCGGTGATTGCGCTGGTGCTGGCCGTCGGCATCGGTGCCGCATATATGGCCAGCAAGGAAATCCGTACCCAGGCGGAGGTGGTTTGGGACAACAGCGCCGATGCGGAAACCCGCCGACTGACCGGTACGCTGATGCAGTGGATCGAAACCACGCTGACGCCGCTCCATGCCCTTGCGGCTTTGTTTCAGAGTTCCGAACAAGTCTTCGATGCCGAGTTCTGGGATACGGTCACGCTTTTAGAGGAGAACCAGGGGGACTTCTTCCCCTCTTCCCTGGTCGTCGCGCAGCCGGCAGGCTTTGGCGACTTCGAAACTTGGGAAGTCGTCTATTCCGTTGAGTATGAGGGACGCCTGACACCGGGGCCGACCTGGGCGAAATCCCGGCGTTCGCGCGCGCCGTGGCAACGGCGCAGGAAAACCCAGGCCAGACCGTCATCGGCAGCATCTATCGGGATGAAGCCGGAACCGTTTGGCTCGTTCCGGCGATCGCTGTGGAACGCGACGACAGACGCAACATCGTCCTGGGACTGATCGATCTCACCCAGATGATCGACGGGTTGTTTGAGGTCCAGGCGCCGGCCGGCCTGTACCTCAGGCTGTTCGGGCGTACAGGTGATCAGTCGGACGAAGACTTGGGCTTGCTGCACGGGCCGGAGCGCGCGGTTCCTGAGACCATTGCGACCGCGACCATCCGCAGCGTCGCCGGCCTTGCAAGCTTCCACTTCCTCTGGGACGCAACATCGGTCTTCGAAGGCGGCGGCAGATCGCAGCTTGCCGACATCGTGCTTGGAGGCGGCGCAGTTGCCGCAATCCTCCTGAGCCTGTTGATCGGCACGCTGATGCGGCGCACCGAAAAGATCCAGCGCCTGGTTGGCGCGCGAACGGCAGAGCTGAACGAAAGCCGGAACGTTCTTCAGACAATCCTGGACAACATGCCGGCTGCCGTCTTCCTCAGAGACCTCGAGGGACGGTTCCGGCTGATAAACAAGCGCTATGAGGAAATCTATGGTGTGCGGTCGGAGGATGCCGTCGGCAAGCAACTCCATGACATCCACCCTGAGGAGCGGGCCGACAAATTTATGGCCTACGATCAGCAGGTCATGGATGCGGGCGCCGTAATTGAGACCCAGCATGAGGTAACCGTCGACGATGACAGGATCACGCTGGCCGAGATCAGGTTCCCGATCCGTGGCGAGGACGGATCGTTGAGCGGATATGGCGGCGTTGAGATCGATATCAGCGAGCGCGTCAGAAGCGAAGAAACCGCCCAGCGGCTGCGCGAGGCCATTGAGGGCTTCTCGGACGGCATCATCCTTTTCGACAAGGACGAGCGCGTCATCTTCACGAACGAGATCTATCACGAGCTGTATCCCACCTCACCGCCGCGGGACGAAATCGTCGGCTGGACCCAGGAAGCGCTGCTGCGGCGGATCGTCGATGCGGGTCTGATCTCGGCCCCCCAGGCGACCGCCGATCCCGAAGCATGGATCGCGTCCCGCCTGGAGGCGCGGCGAAAGGATCGCTTCCTCAGTTTCGAATCCGTTCAGGAAACCGGTCGCACCTTTCTCATTCGCCAGCGCCCGACATTCGACGGCGGCATGATCGTCGCGCACACGGACATCACGGACCGGAAGGCGGCGGAACTGGCCATCGAGGGGCAGCGCGCCCTGCTGGATGACATCATTCGCAACCTCCAACAGGCTGTTCTCCTGTTCGGGCCGGACAGAAGACTGGTTGCCTGGAACGACAAAATGCCGGAAGCCCTCGGCCTCGATCCGGAGATGCTGCGTCCGGAAACAAAAGCCTATGACATCGGTCTTGTACTGGCGAAACGCGGCATTTACGGAGACGGGGTTCCGGAAGAGCTTGCGCGGGAGCGGACGGAGAGTTTCTTTGCCAAGGACTCGCGCATGGACATCTCATACGGAGACGGGCGGGTCTTCGATGTCCAGAACCGCGTTATGCCGGATGGCGGGGTCTTGCGGACTTACACCGACATCTCGGAACGAAAGCAGGTCGAACAAGCAGTCGAGGCGCAACGGTCACAGCTCGACAGCATTCTCCGCAACCTTCAGCAGGCGGTTGTCCTGGTCGACAAAGACCGGAAGATCGCCGCCTGGAACGACCAATTCCCTGAAGCGCTTTGTATCGACGAGGAGACCCTTAAGCCGGGCTTGCCGATTTACGAAATCGGACTGATTCTGGCCAAGCGTGGCGTCTTTGGCGACGGCGACCCGGAAGCCCTTGCGCAGCAGAACGTCGACCGTCTCTGGGCGGAAGTCCTCCGCGCGGACCTCTCTTTCGACGGCGTGCGCAGCTTCGACGCCCGCAGCAGCCTGATGCCGGACGGCGGTCTCCTCATCACCTATTCGGACATCACCGAACGCAAGCAGGCGGAGCTGGCGATTGAAACGCAGCGTGCCCGGCTCGACGAGATCCTGAACAACCTGCGCCAGGCCGTGGTCGTCTTCGATGAAGACCAGCGACTGGTCGCATGTAATGCGCAGTATCCGGAGATCCTGGGTCTCGACGGATCGATGCTTCAGACGGGCCTGCCGATACACGAGATCGTTCTGACCCAGGCGAAACGCGGCGACTACGGACCGGGCGATCCCGAGGCGCTCGCGCGCAGCCGGCTGAAGACGCTGTGGACGGAGCATTCCCGTGGGGACATCTCGTTTGGCGACGACCGCAGCTTCGACGCCGACAGCAGCATGATGCCGGACGGCAGCCTACTGATCACCTATACGGATATCACCGAGCGAAAGCGCATGGAGGAGGCGATCGAGGCGCAGCGCGCGCTGCTGGACGACATCCTTAACAACCTGCACCAAGCCGTGGTCCTTTTCGACAAAGACAAAAAGCTCGTTGCCTGCAACGCCAAATACCCGGACACCCTGGGGATCGACGAATCCATCCTTCAGCCCGGCCTCCCAATCCTAGAGATCGCGCACACTCTTGCAGAACGCGGAAACTACGGGCCAGGGAACGCAGATGAGCTTGCGCAGAGCCGTGTCAAAAAGCTCTGGGCGGAACACACTCGCGGGGACGTCTCGTTCGGGGACGAGCGCAGTTTCGATGCCGACAGCAGCCTGATGCCCGATGGCGGTCTGTTGATCACCTATACGGACATCACCGAACGCAAACGGATGGAAGAGGCGCTCAAGACAAACGAAAAACAGCTGCGCCATATTCTCGAGAACAGCCCGGTCGCGATTGCCATCTCGGTCGACGACAAAAGCGAGGACGACGGAATCATCGAGTTCGCGAACGGCCGGTTCGTCGACATGCTGGGCTTCGATGCGAAGGACATCGGTCACGTTCGCACAAGGGAGTTCTTCGCCGAACGGGAAGGCCGGGAAGAACACGAGATGCAACTCGACCAGGGGCACACCCTGGTGGACATGGAAAACCGGATCAAGCGGCAGGACGGGACGGATCTTTGGGCGTTGATGTCGATCAGCCCGATCCAGTTTAACGACCGGCAATCCGCGCTGATCTGGCTCTATGACATCACCGAACGCAAACGGGCAGAAAAGGAACTGGCCGAAAAAGAAGCCCAGTTGCGCGCCGCACTCGTCAACATGTCGGACGGGATTTACGCGGTCGACAGCGACCTGAGGTTCGTCCTCTACAACCAGCGCGCCATGGATATGTCGGGTCTTCCGCTGGACGAGGTCGGCGTTGGATCGTCCGTTGAAAAAGTGATCCGCATGCTCGCCGAAAGGGGCGACTACGGCCCCGGCGATGTCGAGATGCACGTCAACAAGCGACTTAGCATGCTGTCCGACGGCAAATACCACGAGATGGAATTCGTGACCCGGGCCAACGACCGCGTGGTCAATTTGCGCAAGTCTCCGCTGGCAAACGGGGGCGCGGTGGTGCTGCTGGCCGACGTCACGGAACGCAAGAAGCAAGAGGAACGGTTCCGGTCTCTGCTGGAATCGGCCCCCGACGCCACCGTGATCGTCAACGAGGACGGCGAAATCGTCCAAACGAACCTGCAGACCGAGAAACTCTTCGGGTATGAGACCGCGGAACTGTTGGGCCAGAAGGTGGAGATCCTCGTCCCCGAACGCTTCCGCAAAAAACACCCGGGGCACCGCGAGGGCTTCTTCAAGAAAGCCGGTGTCAGGCCCATGGGCGCTGGACTGGAGCTCTTCGGGCGCGCCAAGGACGGAAACGAGTTCCCCATCGAACTCAGCCTCAGCCCGATCGAGACGGACGAAGGCCTGCTGGTCTCCGGCGCAATTCGGGACATCACCGAACGCAAGAAGGCCGAGCAGGAACTGCGTCTTGCCAAGGAACAGGCGGAGTCAGCGCTTGCGGAATTGAAGAAGACCCAGGTTCAGCTCGTGACAAACGAGAAGATGGCCTCGCTGGGCCAGCTTACGGCGGGGATCGCGCACGAAATCAAGAACCCGCTCAACTTCGTCAACAACTTCTCGGAAACATCCGTCGAGTTGCTGGTCGAACTCGCCGAGGCGCTGGAACCGGTCCAGGACACTTTCGATGAAGATACCCGCGACGATGTGGACGATATCGTCGAAACGCTGAAGGGCGACCTCAAGAAGATCAATCACCACGGCAAGAGGGCCGACCACATCGTCAAATCGATGCTGCTGCACGCCCGTGGCGATGCGGGCGAGCGCGTTCCCACATCCGTCAACGACCTGGTCGACGAGGCATTCAACCTCGCCTATCACGGCGAACGGGCGCGGGACAAAGGCTTCAACGTCACCATGGAACAGAACCTGGACGAGGCTGCCGGCGAGGCCGAGATCCTGCCCCAGGATATCACCCGGGTGCTGGTCAACCTGTTCGGCAACGCCTTCTACGCCGTCAAGGAGCGGGGCAAGAGCGCAAGCAACGGCGGTTACGAGCCGACGGTGACGGTCTGGACCAAGGACAAGGGCGCGGACGTGGAAATCCGGGTGCGCGACAACGGCACCGGTATGCCGAAAGAGGTCCGCGAGAAGCTGTTCGAACCCTTCTTCACCACGAAACCGACGGGCGAAGGCACCGGCCTGGGTCTGTCGATGAGCTTCGACATCATTGCCCAACAGCACGGCGGAAACATCGCAGTCGACAGCGAACCCGGCGGCTTCACGGAATTCGTGATCAGCCTGCCCCGACGCGCGCAACAGCAGGCGTCGCTGGCTCAAGAGGAGAAGTCTGCATGAGCGTTTCGATCCTGGTCGTCGACGACGAACCCGACGTCGTCGATCTGTTCAAACGGCGGTTTAGAAAGGAACTCCGGCGGGGCGACTATTCCATGTATTTCGCGGAGTCGGGCGAAGACGCCCTCGGACAAATGAATTCGGGAATTCACCCGGAGGTCATGCTGATCCTGTCGGATATCAACATGCCCGGCATGAACGGTTTCGACCTGTTGAAGGAGGCCAAAGCACTGTGGCCGGACCTGCCCGTTGCCATGATCACCGCCTATGGCGACGACGACAGCCGCCGTCAGGCGCTGGAGGCAGGCGCGACCGATTTCCTGACCAAGCCGGTCGACTTCGACGAGCTGAAATCTAAGATCTCTCACATGATCGCCGAACGGAGGAATTAGGGCATGACGGCCAAGATCCTGGTGGTCGACGACGAGGTCGACCTGCAGGAACTGATGAAGCGCAAGTTCCGGCGCGAGATCCGGCACGGCGAATTCTCATTCGAGTTCGCCGGCGACGGCGTCGAGGCGCTGGAGAAGATCCAGAACGACCCCAGCATCGATCTGGTTGTCAGCGACATCAACATGCCGCGCATGGACGGCCTGACCCTGTTGGAAAATCTCGAGGATTTCGAGAACAACCTCAGGACCATCATCATTTCCGCCTACGGCGACATGGAGAACATCCGCACCGCGATGAACCGCGGCGCCTTCGACTTCGTGACCAAGCCAATCGACTTTCACGATCTCCTGATCACGATGAAAAAGACGCTGGATCAGCTGGACGTCTTCAAGGAGGCGGTCGAGCACCGCATGGCGGCCGAACGCGCCCGAGGCAACCTGGCACGCTATTTCTCACCGAAAGTCGTGGAAACGCTGGCCGGTCGGGACGAGCCCTTCGGCACGCCGCGCCAGCAGGACGTCGGCGTCCTATTCACGGACATCCGGGATTTCACGACCATCTCCGAGACGCTGTCGCCCGCCGAAGTCATGGAGATGTTGCGCAGCTTTCACGGCCGCATGGAGGAGGCCGTGTTCGAGCATAACGGAACCCTTGAAAAGTTCATCGGCGACGCCATCCTCGCAACCTTCGGAACGCCGGATACCGGCCCGCAGGACGCAACCAACGCGTTGACCTGCGCACGCGCCATGCTGGCCGCGCTGGACGCATGGAATGCCGATCGCACCGCCGCCGGCGACCGTCCGATCGGCATCGGAATCGGTGTCCATTACGGGCCGGTCGTCCTTGGCGATATCGGCAGCGAACGATCGATGGAGTTCGCCGTCCTCGGCGACACTGTCAACAGCGCCAGCCGACTGGAGGGATTGACCCGGTCGATCGACACCGATCTTGTGGTCAGCCGCGCGCTGGTCGACCGCGTGCGCGAGGAGGCCGGCGACGGCGCGCCCGCGGTCCTGGAAGGGCTGGAGGAGGCCGGCGAACAGGAAGTCAAGGGCCGCAGCGGCAAGATCCCCGTCTTCGCCCTGCGCCGCCGCGCGGCTGCCTGATCCGGACAAGATGTCGTCGGTTGTATCGCCTTCCTGAAAATCACTCATGGTTGCGTTGACGTATCTCAATGAGGACTTAGCTGGTCCGGATAGTCTGGCCCCGGACCAAAACGGGGGCGGATATGGCGCGCAAGGAAGATTGGCTCGTTGCCAAGCAATCGGTGCTTCTGGCAAGCGTGCCCGAGGATCTCGTCGAGACGATCCTCTCCCACTCCGAAGCCCGCTCTTTCGATCGCGGCACGACCAACTTCTTACAGGGCGAGCCGGCGCACAGCGTTTATATCGTCCTTGAAGGCTGGGTGAAGCTGTTCAGGGTCAGCCCGAACGGCGCCGAGGCGGTGGTCGGTGTTTTCACCAAGGGCCGCAGTTTCGGCGAGGCAGCAGCATTCCGGAACGACGTCTATCCCGTTGCGGCGGAGGCTGTCACGGACACCCGGGTCATCCCGGTGCGCGCCGGACTGATCCTGGGCATGATGGAATCGCGGCCCGAACTGTGTACGGCGATGCTTGCGTCGGTCTTCAAGCATCTGCACGCGCTGGTGGCCCAGGTGGAGCAGCTCAAGGCGCATACCGGGGCACAGCGGGTTGCAGAGTTCTTGCTGGAACTCTGCCCCGTCCAGGACGGCGCCTGTGCGGTGACGTTGCCTTACGACAAGGTGCTGATCGCCGGCCGCCTGGGCATGAAGCCGGAAAGCCTGTCTCGCGCCTTCGCCCGGCTGCGGGACATGGGCGTCAAGGTCAGCCAGAACCACGCGGCGATCTCCGACGTTTCGCGCCTGCACGCCTATGTGGAGGAAGACCGTGCGACGGCCTGGAGCAAGGCGCAATGACCGGACGGCTGGACGAGGTTCTGGGCGCAATCGACGAGGCAAATGCCGCAGACCCCAACCGCGAAACCGATGAAAACGGAGAACCGCAGCCTGCCGCCCTGCTTTATGGCACGCGCATGACGTCCGAGCTGGCGCGGGTCTTCCCCGATGCAGGCGAGCACCTCCAGATCGCCGCGCGCGGACAACATATCGAACGCTGGAAGACGCCGCGGGAGAGTTATCCGGAAGGACGCGCCGGATACCTCGCCTGGCGCAAGGCCCAAGCCGCAACGCACGGGTCGCGGGTCGCCGGCCTCATGGCGACGGCCGGGTACGATCAGGACGCATGCGATCGCGTTGCCGCCATGCTGCGCAAGGAGGGCATCAAGCGCGATGCGGAAGTCCAGATGCTGGAAGACGTGATCTGCCTGGTCTTCCTGCGCTGGTACTTCGCCGACTTCGCCAAGGACAGGGACGGTCAGCAGGTCTACGGGATCGTCGCCAAGACCGCCCGGAAAATGTCGGCGGAAGGACGCGCCCGCGTGGCCGCGGAGTTCGACCTGCCGCCCGAACTCGCGCCGGCGCTGGCGGTGTAACAGACCTGCGCCCGCGCCTCAGGCGCCGACCAGGTGCCGATAGATGTCCGGCAGGGCAACGACTAGCCGATCCGGGTCCGGAATGACCGCATATTCGCCGCGCCCGAATATGCGCGGGAACCAGGACTTGCCTTTCGCGTCGATGGCGATCCCGAAGACCGCCTGACCGGCCCGGCGCGCCTCCCGGATCGCCATGCGGCTGTCCTCGATTCCGTAGCGCCCTTCGTAATGGTCCAGGTCGTTGGGCTTGCCGTCGGTAATCACGATCAAGAGCCGTCTTTGCCGGTCGTGCGTTGCAAGATCGGCCGACACATGGCGGATGGCAGCCCCCAGTCGGGTATAGAATCCGGGGCGGATGCCTGCAATCTGCGCCTCTATAGCGGCGGTCATCGGGTCGTCGAAGGATTTACAGCGCTGCACGAAAACCCGGTCGTGGCGGAGCGACGAGAAGGCATGAATCGCGAAATCGTCGCCACAGGCGTTCAGGCCCCAGGCGAATGCCATGAGCGCTTCGCGCTCCACCTCGATAACGGCGCGTCCGGTCACCGCGCTTTCGGTCGATCGCGACGCATCCAGCAGGATCGACACGGCGAGATCACGCGCCTCGGTTCGGGAAGAGCGCCAGATCCGATTGGATCCCCGGCCGGTGGCCAAGAGGTCCACGCGGGATCTGACCGTCGCCTCCAGGTCGAGGTCGTCGCCGTCGGGTTGGCCCGGCAGGACGATCCGGCGCGGACGCAGGGCTTCGAACTGGCGTTTCACCGCGCGGATCCGACGCCTGGCCCGGGGATCCAGCCGCAGGTCCTCGATGTCTTCCAACGGTTCCGCATCGCTGACCAGCACCCGGCAATAGTCGGGCAGGTAACTCCCGCTGCGGACATTCCATTCCGGATAGATGTGCTCGCCCGAGATGCGCTCGCGGTGAACATCCTCCGGCGCGAGATCCAGATGCAGCTTCAGGCGCGCTGCCGGCGCCTTGGAGATCTGCCCCAAGGTCAGTTCGTCCTGGTCATCGGCGGCTTTCTTGGCGCTGTCGGGGTCGTCGTCGTCCACCTTTCGGTTGAGGTTCAGGAACTCCGCCCAGGACAGGACGGCCTCGAACCGGTGCAGGATCAGGCTGTCCCGGCGCTCGGCCTCGTCCGACTTGTCGCGCCGCGCCCGGTGCACGCCGTCTTCGGCTTCTTCCGCATCGCCTTCGGTGTCCGGCGGCTCGAAAGTGGCCTCGGCGCTGAGCGCAAACGGGCGCAGGTCCGGCCACAAGGGCACGGGCATAAAGGGTCGATATCCGCGCGGCGCCTGGAGGCCATCGAAATCCGGTTCCGCGGACGTGACCTGCGCCAGGAGATCTGCCGCAAGCGGCCCGGGATCGGCGTCGTCACCAAGCAGCGCCAGGACCACCCGCTCGATTGCGCTCTCCCAGCGCGGCAAGACGCGCTTTGGACGCAATGCCCGACACCCAGCGGCCAGGCCTTGGAACAGACCGTCGAGACCGGGGCAGTCCGCAACTGTGTCGTCGATCATGCGCCGCGCCGCGCTGAGGGCGCGCAGATCGGCGCGCAGGGGATCGTCTTCCGCGATCAGGCCCGGCGCATGGGCCGCAGTCGCGGTCAGCCAGAAATACAGGGAGAGATTGGCGTCTCGCTGGGGGAAGACCGCAATGCGCGCGGGCAGCCGCAGCACCTCGCCGTCCAGGGACGGTCGCGCAAGACGCTCCTCCGCAGCGCCCAGGCGGCGGCGCAACGAAAGCCGGTGCCGGCTGGTCTCGAAGGCCGCCTCCCTGATCTCCACCGACCGGTCCCCTCCCAACCCGCGAAAGAACACCGCCAGCCGCGCGCGCACGTCGTCCAATGCGACCGCGGCATCCTCGTAAACTTCAGGGGCGTCGAGCTGGCTGGCAATGGCATGCCAGAGTTTCCCAACGGTTTCTTCGGGCTCCCAGGGTTCGAAGGATTTCCCGGACATGGACGGCGCTAGCCCAGGACGGCGGTGACGATGTCCTGAAGGCCGCGTTTGACATCATCGTCGTCTGCCAGAGGCTCGATCATGGCGACTTGCACCGCGCGATCGACGGACATGCCCTGGTTGATCAGCGTCGCGCAGTAGACCAGAAGGCGCGTCGACACCCCTTCCTCGAGGTCCTGTCCCTTAAGTCCTCGGAGCTTTCCGGCAAGCCGGACCAGCGGGGCCACACGGCTTGCCGGCAGGCCGCTTTCGGTGGCGACGATGTCGGTTTCCTGCTCGGGCCTCGGGAAATCGAACTCGATCGACAGAAAGCGCTGCCGTGTCGAGGGTTTCAGCGTCTTCAGAATGTTCTGGTAGCCCGGGTTGTAGGACGCGACCAGCATGAACCCGGGCGCCGCCGCCAGTTCCTCGCCGGTCCGGTCGATCGGCAGAATTCGTCGGTCGTCCGTCAGCGGATGCAGGACCACGGTGACGTCCTTACGGGCTTCGACTACCTCGTCCAGGTAACAGATCGCGCCCTCGCGAACGGCGCGGGTCAGGGGGCCATCGACCCAGACCGTCTCGCCGCCCTTCAACAGATAGCGCCCAATCAGATCGGCGGCGGAAAGGTCGTCGTGGCAGGCGACAGTGTGCAATGGCCGGCCCAGGCGCGCGGCCATATGGGTGACGAAACGCGTCTTGCCGCAGCCGGTGGGGCCCTTCAGCAAAAGCGGCAGGCCGTTCGCATGGGCGGCGGCAAACACCTCGCACTCGTCGCCATGCGGCGCGTAAAAGGGGGCTTGCGCCCCCTTAAACGTCTCGGCCTCGGCCATTCGCCCTACTCGGCGGGCGCCTGCTGCCGCTCGCCGGGCACGATAAGCTCGGTACGCGGCACCATGACCGAATAGAAGAACAGGATCGCGCCGATGACCACGATCAAACCGGCGCCGAAGCGCATCAGGTAGAAGATCTCGATCTGGTCCTGGACGTCCATGAAGTAGTCGCCGACGACCCGTTGCAGGTGGGTCTGGATCGTGCCCGCAAACGTCAGCACGAAGGTCATGAAGGTCATCCCCCCGGCCATCAGCCAGAACGACGCCATGTTCAAGACCTGGTTATAGGGATCGCGGTTCTTCAGGATCGGATAGGCGTAGGTGAAAATCGCCAGGTTCAGCGACACGTAAGCGCCGAAGAAGGCCAGATGCCCATGTGCGGCGGTGATCTGCGTCCCATGGGTGAAATAGTTGATGCCGTGCAGGGTGTGCATGAACCCCCAAACGCCGGCGCCGAAGAACGCCAGCGTCGCGCATCCCAGCGACCACAGAAGCGCTGCCTTGTTGGGATGGTCCCGACGGCCCTTCCAGACCATGACGAAGGCAAAGGCCATCATCAGGAAGAAGGGAACGACCTCCAGCGACGAGAAGATCGACCCGACCCATTGCCAGTAGCCGGGGGTGCCGATCCAGTAGTAGTGGTGCCCGGTCCCGAGAACCCCGCTGATCAAAGCGGCGGCGACGATCACATAGAGCCACTTCTCCACGACCTCGCGGTCCACGCCGGTGAGCTTCAGCAGCAGGAAGGCCAGGATCGAAGCCATGATCAGTTCCCAAACGCCCTCGACCCACAGATGTACGACGTACCACCAGTACATTTTGTCGATGCTGAGGTTCTCGGGGTTGTAGAACGCGAACAGGAACAACAGTGCCAGACCCCACAGGCCAAGCAGGAGTACGTTGGTGATCGTGGTCTTGCGGCCTTTCAGGACCGTCAATGTGATGTTGTATAGGAAGATCAACGCGGCAACGACGATGCCTGCTTTGACCCAGAGGGGCTGTTCCAGGAACTCGCGTCCCTCCTTGCCCAGGAAATAGTTCCCCTGGAAGAGGTTGAAGACGTAGGTCACAACCACACCCAACGTGCCGACAACCAGGATTGCGAGCTGGATATAAGCCAGCATTGGCGAGTGGATTTCCCGCTCCGCCTCCTCGGGAACCAGGAAATAGGCCGCGCCCATGAAACCGATGATCAGCCAGACCACCAGGCTGTTGGTGTGCAGCATGCGCACGATGTTGAAGGGCAAGACTTCGCTCAGGAAGTTCGGCGAAACATAGATCCAGCCGGCGAGCAGCCCCCCCAGCACCTGGATCAGGAACAGCAGCAGCGCAGCGAGGAAATAGATCTCTGCGATCTTTTGGGTTTGATATTTCATGGCCTGTCTCTCCTCAACCCGCTTCGTTCGGCGGCCAGTTCTGGGTGTCGATCGTGTTCGTCCACAAGAGGAAATCGGACAGGTCGCGAATCTCCTGGTCCGACAGGTTGAATTGCGGCATTTGGCGACGTCCCTCAATGCCGGTCGGCATGGATTCCATCCAGGCCTTCAGGGTCTCGAAGGCCGCCTCCGGATCGTCGGCCACGCCCCATCGCGTCATCACGTTCCCGACCTCGGGCGCAAAGTAAGCCCCTTCACCCAGAATCGTGTGGCAATTGATGCAGGAATTGATTTCCCAGACGCGCTTGCCACGCGCCACGTTTTCCGTGAGCCCTTCTCTGTCGGTCGACTCGTTCAAGATGTAGAAGTGGCTGTGGGCCGTCATGCCCACGAACACGACGATGAAAAACAACGACCCGCCATAAAAGATGTTGCGGGCCATGGATTTCGTCAGAACCTCGCGCATCGCGCTCTCCCACGGAGGATCATTTCGGATCGATTCAGAATGATAGCAGCATTCGGAGCCAGCCTTAACGAAAGTCAAGCGCGCCCGGCGCGTTCTTAATCCAGGACTTTCAAAGTCGCCTCCGGATGGGCGGCAAGAACTTGATCGATTCCCGTGCGGGGCATGACGCAGAAGGCGGTGGACAGGCCATCGGCAAGGGCGGCGCTTGCGGCCGAGACCGAAACGGTCCGCCACCCGCCGCCCGGCCGGCCGGTTCTGGGGTCGAGGATATGTCCGACGCGCCCGGACCGGTCCAGCAGCGTGCCCATGGGCGCGGATGTGGCAAGCGCCCGATCTTCAAGGTCGACACGACCGATGGTTTCGCCGTCGGGCGCCGCGATGTCGGCGCGCCATGCCCGATCGTCCGGGTGCCGTCCCAGCGCGGTAATTTCACCCATGTCGATCAGGACGCTGGTCAACCCGCGGTTTCGCAAAAGTCCAGCGACCCTGTCGGCGATGTAGCCCTGCGCGATCCCGTTAAACGTCAACGCCATGCCGGCACGGGCGAAGCGGACGCTGCGGTCGCCGATCTCCACATTTGCCCAGCCCACCAGCCCGCGGGTCCGCGCCAGCTCGTTGCCCGACGGTAGTCGCGCCTGCACGGCCGCCGCCGCATAGATCTGCCAAAGAGGCTGGACCGTCGGATCGAACGCGCCCCGCGTGGCGCGGTGGAGATCGTTACACAATCGCATCAACCGGACCATGTCCGCGGGCGGGGCGTCCAGGCGGCCGTCGCGGTTCAGTCGGCTGAGCGCGGATGTCTCCCGGTACAGACTGAATATGTCCTCAAGCCGTGCCACTTCCGCTTCCACCGCGGCGAAGACGGTCCGGACGGATGCATCGTCAAGGCCGACCAGCGCCATCGACGCCTGGGCACCCATCGCAGTGCCGGTCCAGCGGGCGACGGGCGCGCTTGCCCGCGCCCAGACCGGAAGCGACGCGGCGACCGCGGCAATGGTCACAAAACGACGCCGGGTCAGGCCTTTCCGAAGACGCCCATGGTCGCGGGTCATGGCTTTCCACTCCCGAGGATTTGTGCGCCGGCTTTCCTGGCCGCGCGCCCCTTCAGAACGACGCAGGTCTTCACGTCGTGGTAGATCATCTGGCAGCGCAGGCACAGGATGCACTCGTTGGGATTGATGCGGCCGATCGGGTCGATCGCGCCGACGGTGCATTTCTTGTCGCACAGGCGGCACTCCCGGCCGCATTGCGATCGGCGTCGCAGCCAGTCGAACAGCTTCAGCTTGGCCGGGATCGCCAGGGCCGCGCCAAGCGGACAGAGATAACGGCAATAGAAGCGTTCGATGAACAGGCCGGCAACCAGGATGGCCACGACGAAGGCGACGAAGGGCCATGCCCGCACAAAATGCATGGACATGGCGGTCTTGAAGGGCTCCACCTCCGCCAGCACCAGCGCCTGTTGCATCGAATAGAAGGACAGGCCCAGCAACGACACGAACAAGGTGTACTTGATGACCCAGAGACGCTCCTGGATGACGAACGGCACCCGAAGCTGAGGAACCTTCAACCGCTGCGCCACCTCGTTTGTCAGTTCCTGCAGCGCGCCAAACGGGCACAACCATCCGCAGTAGACGCCGCGTCCCCAGAACAAAAGCCCCAGCGCCACGAAACCCCACAGCATGAAGATGATCGGCTCCATCAGGAATGTCTCCCAACGGAAACCTGTCAGCAGCGATTGCAGGAAGGCGATCACATGGACGACCGAGAGCTGGCCGCCGGCGATCCAACCCAACCAGACCAGGGTCACCGTCAGAAACGTGATCCGCCCCCAGCGCCATAATGCGGGCCGCCGCACGAACGCCTCCTGCAGGAACAGGATCGCCGACAGCGCACACAACATCAGGGCAACGCCAACGATCTCGCCCTGCTTCCGCTGCCAGGCGGCGACCCACAGCGGTGCGGCTTCGGGCAGCGGAACCGGAGCAAGGATGAACCGGTCGGGCAGGACATAATCCAGGGACGTTGCGAAAGAGACGTCGCCGCTTTCCGTGTCGCGGCTGGCCGTGACCGCGACCTGAAACGGCCGGGTCGCATCGAACCCTTCGGCCGGCAAGGCGAAGACGCTGATCTCCTTGAAGTCGGGGGCATCGCCGACCGCCAGGCGGTCGATTCGCCGGTATCCCTCGGCTGTCAGTTGAAAACGTTTGCCATCCTGGGTCACGCCGATCCGGTCGAAGACGCCCCCACGGCGCCAGGCGGTTCCCCGGTGCGAATGCAGACCGCGGGACGCCACGAACAGCGCGGTCTCGCCAGGCGCGAGGGCCGCCGTCGCACGGGTGTAGAGTTGTTGGCCCAGCAGGCTGCGCCCGACTGTCGGGGGATCCAGGATCCCGACCCAGAGATCCAGAAAAGGTGAATCGCCCGCAGGCGGCAATGCCTTGGCCCCCGCCAGGGCCTCGCGCGCCTGATCCAAAGTGACCGTCGTGCGAAGCAGAGCCTTTGCATCTTGCAGGTCCTGCCAGGACATTTCCTGGAACCGCGTTCGGTCGATGCGCCTCCCCGCCCCGCCGCCGTCATGCGCCAGCGCCACCGTTCGCGCCGTGCGCAGGATTGCATCGCGGATAACGCCGGTCGAGACGGTCGCCCCGGAAATGATGTCCGGAAGGTCCGACCGGCTGTCCAGATCTCTGGATCGTTGCTGCGTCAGATCGACACCGCCGAATGCATCGACGTATCGTGCGATGTCGGCGGTGGAAATGCCCAGCGTCAGGATCGGCTCGTTGTGGCGCATGAGTTCGGCGCCAGCGATCCGATTGTCTTTGGTGACCGCAACCAGCACATCGATCGGCCTTCCCGAATAGCCGACCGATTGCGCGATCTCCCATGTCGAGGCGATATAACCCAACAGACCGTCGGTATCGGAGACCGACCACCGCGGGGTGTCCCCCTCAAGACGTTCGAGCCGAACCACGCCGGGACTGGCAAACAGGCGCTGTGCCTGTTCGACATCCGGTTCGGAAACGGTGGTGACGTCTTCGGGCAGCAGCGGCCCGGCCGCCTCTGCCGCGCCCGCAAACGCCGCGAGGATGCCGGTCAGAACCGCCGGGATCAGGACCTGGAACGGGCGCATTCGAGGCTCCGGTTGTCGCACCGCAGAGCCTGGGTCCGGCGCGGTCGAAATTCCTTAACGAAAGTCAAGGAAGCCACGTCCACTCCATGCATGAATTTCAGTGTCCCACTCGTGCAACGGAGAAACCGGCATGGACACGCTTCGCGAAATCCGGAGTTTCGCACTCTCAGCAGGCCTCGCGCTTCCTCTGGCGCTGGCCACGACAGGGCTTTCCGCCCAGGACAAACCCAAAGAACATGGTGACACACCGGCGGCGGCCTATGAGCCCAGCATGACCACGCTGGGACAGATCCAGGTCGAGATTCCGGGACGGAAGCCCGGCGACCCGGTCATCACGCCATCGGAATTCCAGTCGGCCAGCACGCTCTATTTCGAGCGGTGCGCCGGCTGCCACGGCGTGCTGCGGAAGGGCGCGACGGGCAAGGCCCTGACCCCCGACCTCACGCGCGAGAACGGCTACGAATACCTGCGCGATTTCATCACCTACGGCTCACCGGCCGGCATGCCCAACTGGGGCACGTCGGGCGACATGACCGAAGAGCAGATCGACACAATGGCGCGCTACCTCCTGATCGAGCCGCCGGCGCCGCCGGAATTCGGCATGGCCGAGATGCGCGAGACCTGGAAGGTCCTGGTCGCTCCTGAAGACCGGCCCACCAAGAAGATGAACGATATCGACATCGACAATCTCTTCTCTGTGACGCTGCGCGACAGCGGCCAGGTTGCGTTGATCGATGGCGCGACTTACGAGATCCACACCATCGTCGAGACGGGATACGCGGTTCACATCTCGCGGATTTCGGCGTCCGGCCGCTACCTCTTCGTGATCGGCCGCGATGCGTTGATCAACATGATCGACCTTTGGATGGATCCGCCGGCCACCGTTGCACAGATCAAGATCGGCGCCGAGGCGCGCTCGGTCGAGACGTCGAAGATGGAGGGCTGGGAAGACAAGTACGCCATCGGCGGCAGCTACTGGCCACCGCAATACGTGATCATGGATGGCGACACGCTGGAGCCGCTGAAGATCGTCTCCACACGCGGCATGATCTACGACACCCAGGAATTCCATCCCGAACCCCGTGTCGCGGCGATCGTGGCGTCTCACTACCGGCCTGAATTCATCGTCAATGTAAAGGAAACCGGCAAGATCCTGCTGGTCGACTATTCCGACATCAGGAACCTGAAGGTCACCACGATCGAGGCCGAACGGTTCCTGCATGACGGCGGTTTCGATTCAACCAAGCGTTACTTCCTGACCGCGGCGAACGCGCGCGGCAAGATTGCCGTGATCGATACAAAAGAAGGGACCTTGACCGCGCTTCTCGAAAGCGAGGGCGAGACCCCGCATCCTGGTCGCGGCGCGAACCTAAATCACCCGACTTACGGACCGGTCTGGGCAACTTCCCACTTGGGTGACGATACCGTTGCCCTGATCGGAACGGATCCCGAAGGCCATCCCGACCATGCCTGGAAAGTGGTTCAGCAGCTCTACGCGCTGGGCGGCGGCTCGCTGTTCGTCAAGTCGCACCCGACGTCCAAGCATCTTTACGTGGATGCGCCGTTGAACCCCGAGGCCGAGATCTCCGCTTCCATCGCGGTCTTCAAGGTCGACGAACTGACCCAGGACGAGCCGGAGTACACCGTTCTGCCGATCGGCGAGTGGGCCGGCATCGCCGAAGGACAGCCTCGTGTCGTCCAGGGTGAGTTCAACAAGGAGGGCACCGAAATCTGGTTCTCGGTCTGGAACGGCCGTGACCTGGAGTCGGCCCTGGTCGTTGTGGACGACCGGACGCTTGAACTGAAACAAGTGATCAAGGACCCGCGCCTGATCACGCCGACAGGCAAGTTCAACGTCTTCAACACGCGCCAGGACGTCTACTGACGCATGTGAAGCGGGGCGGCCTCGGTCGCCCCGCCTACCCCCAACCTGCCGGAAGAGGGGAAGACGCGATGAAACGACCAGGACGGGTCTATTTGGTTGGCGCGGGACCGGGCGATCCCGAGTTGTTGACCATGAAAGCCGTCCGGCTGTTGAGCCGGGCTCAGGTCGTCGTCCACGACCGTCTTGTCTCGCCCGAGGTCATGGCGCTGGTTCCGCCGTCGACACGCTGCATCGATGTCGGCAAGGCGCCCAAGACACACCCGGTTCCCCAGCAACGAATCAACGAAATCCTGATCGGCCTGGCGATGGACGGTCTCACCGTCGTGCGCCTGAAGGGTGGCGATCCGTTCATTTTCGGGCGCGGGTCGGAAGAGGCCGCCGCGCTGACGGCTGCGGGCATTCCGGTCGACATCGTTCCCGGCGTTACCGCCGCCCAGGGCGCCGCAGCCGCCACCGGGGTGCCGTTGACGCACCGCGGATTGGCCAGCGGGGTGCGCTATGTCACCGGCCACTGCCGGCGCGACCTGCCGCTGGACCTTGACTGGGAGGGCCTTGCCGACCCGGAGACGACGCTGGTGGTCTATATGGGCGCGGCGAACATCCCGGAGATTGCGACGCGGCTGATCGAGCAGGGTTGCGACGCGTCGCTGCCGGTCATGGCGGTCGCCAGCGCAACGACGCCCCGCGAACGCCATCTGATTTCCAGGCTGGACCGCATCGCAGCGGACATTCAAGACGCCGCGTTGACCGGCCCGATCCTCTTCGTGATTGGCCAGGTCGTGTCGCTCTACCGAACCTGCCCGGACGAAGTTCTACGCCGTCTGGCGGCGCATTCACTTCCGGAACCCGCCTGTGCGTAGGTCTGCCGCCATGGCGCTCGGCACGGCCCTGGTCTTGGCCGCCGGGGGCGCGCAGGCCCAGGCCCTGCCCGCCTCGCGGACCGCCGAGCTGGAACGCCTGGTGATCCAGGATTGCGGTTCCTGCCATGGGCTGACCCTGAAGGGCGGCCTTGGACCCGACATCCGCCCTCTGACCCTCGAAGGAATGGAGCCGGAAAGCCTCGCCGCCATCATCCTGGACGGCGTTCCCGGCACGGCGATGCCGCCCTGGCGGCCGCTGTTGAGCGAGGAAGAAGCCATTTGGATCGCGGAGTTCCTGCTGAAGGGAGAAGCCAGATGACCCGCACGATCGCTTTTTGTCTTCTTGTCCTGACGCTTGGCTTCACCGTCTTCGTGCATGGAAGCCGCGCGGCGGACTTCCGCGCCACCGGCGACCTGGGCGTCGTGGTCGAACGTGCCAGCGGCTCCGTCCTGATCGTGGACCAGTCCGAACGCGCGGTTGTCGCCCGGGTGGAGGGGCTCGGCGACCTGTCGCACGCCTCCGTCGTGTTCTCGCCCGATCAGCGCTTTGCGTTCGTGTTCGGGCGCGACGGCGGTCTCAGCAAGGTCGATCTGTTGACACAGACCGTTGCCGGGCGGGTCATCCAGTCCGGCAACGCGATCGGCGGCGCGATCTCGGACGACGGCCGTCTGGTCGCGGTCGCGAATTACGAGCCCGGCGGCGTGCGGGTGTTCGACGCGGACACGCTGGAGATGGTCGCGGATATTCCGACCGGCTCGAAGACGATCGGTCTGGTCGACGCACCCGGACGCCGGTTCGTCTTCACGCTGTGGGATGCGGGCGAGACGTGGATTGCCGACCTATCGGGAGAAACGCCCGAGGTGAAGCGGATCGAGGGCATCGGCAAGAACCCCTACGACGCATTGATCACGCCCGACGGGCGTACTTATATCGCCGGCCTGTTCGGCGAAGACGGCCTCACCGCCATCGATCTCTGGGAAACGCCGCCGGCGCCGCGCAGGATTCTTGAAGGTTACGGTCGCGGCGAAGAACCGCTTCCGGTCTACAAGATGCCGCACCTGGAAGGCTGGGCGCTGGCCAGCGGGCGTTTCGTCCTGCCGGCGGTTGGCCGCCATGAAGTGCTGTGGGTCGATTCGCGCACCCTGGAGGAAACCGGCCGCACGGCGACCCACGGCCAGCCGGTGTTCGCCGTCGCGCGGCCCGACGGCCGCCAGGTCTGGGTGAACTTCGCGCACCCGCTGAACGATACCGTCCAGGTCATCGACACGCCGACCGGCGAGGTCGTGCACAGCCTGAAGCCCGGACCGGCGGTCCTGCACATGGAATTCACCGCCCGCGGGCATGAGGTCTGGGTATCGGTGCGCGATGCGGGGCGCGTGCACATCTACGACACCCGCAGCTTCGAAAAGCTGGGAGAGATCGAGGCGGAGAACCCGTCCGGGATCTTCTTTACCGCGCGGGCGCATCGGACCGGACTCTGAGGAAATGGTTGTCACCCTCGACGCCACCGACCATGCCCTGCTTGACGGCTGGCAGCGGGATTTTCCGCTGGTCCCCAAGCCCTTTACGGAGATCGCCCGACGCCTGGGCATCTCCGAGGCGGAAGTGCTGGACCGGTTGCGGTGCCTGATGGCAGCCGGGGCGGTCAGCCGGATCGGCGCGACACTGAGGCCGAACACGGCCGGCGCCAGTACCCTGGCCGCAATGGCCGTGCCCGATCTGGAAATCGAACAGGTCGCCAACATCGTCAACGCGGAATCGGGGGTCAACCATTCCTATCTGCGCGAAAACCAGTGGAACCTCTGGTTCGTGGTGACCGGTCCGGACCGGGACCATGTGGACGCGACCCTGGCACGCCTGCGCAAACGCACTGGGCTGACCATCCTGGATCTGCGCTTGGTGCGGCCCTTCAACATCAGCCTGGCGTTCCCCTTGGACGGGCCCGGGCGCCTGCCGCCCGACCGGACGGAGGTCGATGCCGGCGCGCTGCAGGCGGGCGACCGGGACATCATGCAGGCGCTTTCCACGGGACTGGCCCTTGTGCCGAAACCTTTCTCCGACCTCGGGCAGGAACTCGACCGTCCCGAAGACGAGATCATCGACCGCATCGGCGCGCTTGCCGCCGCCGGCATCCTGTCGCGGATCGGCGTCATCGTGCGCCACCGGGCGCTGGGCTGGCGGTCGAATGCCATGGTCGTCTGGGACCTGCCCGCCGAGCGGGCGGAAGAAATCGGTCCCCGGCTGGCCCAGATCAAGGGAGTGACGTTGTGTTACCAGCGTCGGGCCATCCCCGGGGTCTGGCCCTACACGCTCTATTGCATGATCCACGCGCGCTCGCGCGCCGAGGCATTGGGCGTGCTGGACAATGCGTGCGACGAACTGGAGATCGGGTCTGTTCCGCACCAGGTTCTGTTCTCGATCCGCTGCTTCAAGCAGATGGGCGCGCTGGTTGCCGCGCCGAACGGAGCAGCCGCATGAGGAAACCCACATACCAGGCGGATGCGGTCGACCGGCGGATCATCAACGCCCTGCAGGAGGGTTTTCCCGTTTCCAGCCGCCCCTATGCCAAGGCTGCAGCGCGGATGGGACTGGAGAAAGCAGACCTGATCGACCGCCTGAAGCGGCTGCGCGAGGGCGGGGTGATCACCCGTTTCGGGCCCTTCTTCGATGCCGCGGCCTTGGGCGGCGCCTTCTGCCTGTGCGCCATGGCCGTGCCAACCGATCGCTTCGAGGCGGTGGCCGCCGCGGTTAATGCAAGGCCGGAAGTGGCGCACAACTACGAACGCGCCCACCGGCTGAACATGTGGTTCGTTCTGGCGACCGAGACGCCGTCGGAGATCGAGACCACAGCACAGGCCATCGAAGACGAGACCGGCCTCAAGGTTTTTCGTTTTCCGAAAGAGCAGGAGTTCTTCATCGGCTTCCGGGTGGTGGCATGAGCATCGACGCGACCGATCGCAGCATCATCGAGGCGACCCAGGCCGGCCTCCCCTTTGTGCCGGAGCCCTACGCCGCCGTCGCCGAGCAACTTGGGCTCGAGGAGTCAGAAGTGATCGCCCGCCTGACGGCCTTGCTGGCCCGGGGCGTCGTCCGCAGGATCGGTGCGGCGCCCAACCACTACGCGCTGGGAATGGTGGCGAACGGCATGACGGTTTGGGACGTCGACGACCGACATGCCGGACAGCTGGGCACAGAGGTGGGCGCCTTCGAATTCGTTTCCCACTGCTACCTGCGTCCCCGGGCCCTTCCCGATTGGCCCTACAACCTTTTCGCCATGGTGCATGGGCGCGACCGCGGCGAGGTCGAGCGCAAGCGCGACCGGATCGCTGACCATCTGGGCGCGGCCTGCCGCGGCAGCACGATCCTGTTTTCCACCCGCATCCTGAAAAAGACCGGCCTGCGTCTCGCTGCAAAGGACAAACGCTGATGTTCCGCCTCTCCCACTACATGAAGCAACTTGTTGCGCCCACGCCGCCGCGACAACGCCGGGGGCCGGTCAAGCCGGTGGTGATCTGGAACCTGACGCGGCGGTGCAACCTTCGCTGCAGACACTGCTACAGCGTATCCGCCGATGTGGATTTTCCCGGCGAGCTGACACACGAACAGGCCATGGGCGTGCTTGAGGACCTGGGCAACTTCCGGATCCCCGCCCTGATCCTGTCCGGGGGCGAACCCCTGGCCCGTCACGATCTGTTTGCGATCGCCAAACGGGCCCGGGAGATGAAGCTCTACCTTGCGCTCTCCAGCAACGGCACACGGATCGTTGGCGAAGCGGCGGACCGTGTCGCGGAGATCGGCTTCGATTATGTGGGCATCAGCCTGGATGGCACGCGCGCGACGAACGACTGGTTTCGCGGCAAAGAAGGCGCCTTCGATCAGGGCCTGGCCGGCGTCAGGGCCTGCAAGGAGCGCGATATCAAGGTCGGACTGCGTTTTACGCTGACAGAGGAAAACGCTGCGCAGCTGCCCGCCCTCCTGGACCTCTGCGAGAACGAGGGTGTCGACAAGTTCTACCTCTCGCACCTGGTCTATGCCGGACGGGGCGACAAGCACCGCGGCGACGATGCTGGCTGGGGCCGCTCGCGCGCGGCGATGGACCTCCTGATCGACCGGGCCTGGGACGCGGCGTCAAACGATCGGCCGTTTGAGATCGTGACCGGCAACAACGACGCCGACGCCGTCTATTTCCTGCGTTGGGCCCAAACCCGGTTTGCCGAGGACAGCGTCAGCCATGTGCGGGACCATCTTTCGGCATGGGGCGGCAACTCCTCAGGCGTCGGCGTGGCCAATATCGACCCCCAGGGCAACGTCCATCCGGACACCTACTGGTCCGACTACACGGTTGGAAACGTCAAGCAGGAACCCTTCTCCAGCATATGGACAGGCGAAGACCCGATGCTGGCGCAACTGCGCCGGCGGCCGCGACCGCTGAAGGGGCGGTGCGGCGCCTGCGCCTATAAACACATCTGCGGCGGCAACACGCGCATCAGGGCGCTGCAACTCGCCGGAGACCCTTGGGCGGAGGATCCCGCCTGCTACCTCTACGCCTCCGAACTCGGGGCTGCCGGCGCGGCTCGCTTTATCGGCGCCGGCGCCCCGCCTACCCTCCACCGCCCCCGCCACAGGGCTCACTTGCGCCGAAAACGGGCCTTCGACCCTCA
>Ga0056115_1000141_pt1 | contig 36716 bp, 27 predicted proteins | sample WorMetOlspDAHAB1_FD_77007 | JGI IMG/M metagenome (GOLD analysis project Ga0056115, IMG submission 77007) | Marine gutless worms symbiont microbial communities from Max Planck institute for Marine Microbiology, Germany - Olavius sp. DAHAB.1 ...
GCTTCACCGTTCAGCAATATTTGAAATAACGGCCCGAGTTATCGAGTTGGACAGGCGAGCGAGCTACACCCTTCGGGCTCGCTCGCCTGTCCAACATCGACCTCTCGGTAATGTACCAGAAATTAAATGACCTCAAACCCCACGCTGTCGCCGCGCTGGGAATTGCCAGGACCTTTCAAAAGGTCGAGCTTTTTCATGGCATGACCGTGCTGGACAATATTAAGCTGGGCCGCCATTTTCTGATGAAGTTCTCCATTTTGGGAAGCTTTTTACGTCTTCCCAACATCGTTCGCGATGAAATCAAACATCGCGAAGAGATCGAGGCGGAAATCATCGATTTTATGGGGCTGTCGAGCTTTCGCTATTCTCCGGTGGGAATCCTCCCGCTCGGTGTTCGCAAGAGGGTCGATATGGCCCGCGCCCTGGCTATGAAACCCAAATTGCTCCTGCTGGATGAAATTATGTCCGGAATGGCTGTGGAGGAAAAAGAAGACATCGCCAGCTATATTATGGATGTCGACCGCGATCTGGGAGTGACCATTGTCTGGATCGAACACGACCTGGCCGCAGTTATGGACCTTTCGAAACGCGTCTGTGTCCTGAATTTTGGAACCAAAATCGCCGAAGGTTCTCCCGCAGAAGTCCAAAAAAATCCGCAGGTCATCGAAGCGTATTTGGGGAGGCAGAAGAGTAAGTAACCTCCCAATTGAGTCATACTCAATTGAGGAGATATTAATTATTCCATAACAGGTATTGGGTATTAGGTAACGGGTATTTAGGTATTTGGTATCAGTTTATAGCATGGGGAAATTCATTCCAATTTTTATATTTCATAATAAGAAGATATTCAAACTTTATGCTGATTTCCGATAAACACTAATACCCAGTACCCAATTCCCAATACCAGCCAGAGGCTATGCCATGCTTGAAAATACCCTGATCGGCCTGGTCGTAAAAAATGGGACTGAGATGCCTGATGATGTGGCCATGCGGGAGAAACGTTACGGCGTATGGAGCCCCATGACATGGCGCGAATTCCAGCAAAAGGTCCAACGCTTTGCTTTAGGACTGCGGGCTTTGGGATTTGAAAAGGGCAACAGCCTGGCTATCATCGGGGACAACAAACCGGAATGGGTGATCGCCGAACTGGGCTGCATGGCTGCCGATGGACTGCCCACCGGCGCTTACCCGGACAGCCTGGCCGAGGAGATGGAATACATGATCTCCTATTCGGAAGCCACGTTTTTAGTGGTACGCGACCAGGAACAGGTCGATAAAATTCTCGTCATCTGGGATAAAATCAAGGATAACATCGCGAAGGTGATCATATGGGACTCACGGGGCATGAGCCACTACTATGAGCGATACCCATTTCTTGAGCGCTTTGAAAAAGTACTCGAATTAGGCGGCGCAGAAGAGCAAAACCAAATGGACTACCTGCCCCAAAAAGCTCGGGAAATCGATCCTTCCCAACCGGCCATGATGCTGACCACATCCGGGACCACCGGTCTACCAAAGCTGTCCATGCTCAGTCACGAGAATCTCATCTTTGCCTGTGAGAGTTTCGGCGAGGTCATCAAGATGGAAAAAGGGGATGAAATTCTCTCGGCGGCTCCCCTGTCCTGGATCGGCGAGCAGATGTTTAATGTCGCCCGGTTTCTGAAGATCGGCGCCCATTATAATTTCCCGGAAGAAACCGAGACTCTGCGCAAAGACCTCCTGGAACTGCAGCCTTTTCATTTCGGCGGAACTCCGGTGGTATGGGAATTTCTCATATCCAGCATTCAGGCCGCGATGGACAACGCCGATTTTGTGAAGCGCTTTTTTTACAATCTGTCCATGCGCACGGCCCTGAAAGCCACCGAAGCCGATTTAGCTGGTGAACTTTCGGGGCCATGGAATCGCTTATTGTACCGAATTCTCAACTTCCTGGGTCTACGACCACTCAAAAACAGAGTCGGCCTGGGACGGGTAAAGGTGGCGATAACCGGGGGTGGAGCCATTTCACCGGAGGTCTTTAAGTATTTCAAGGCTCTGGGTCTGGATCTGCGTCAGGTTTTCGGCCAATCTGAATGCAGCGGAATCGTTACCACCCACCGGGGAGACGATGTCAGGCCCGAAACTGTGGGCGTGCCGATTCCGGGCGTGGAGGTCAGACTCTCAGAGGAAGGCGAGATTTGCGTGCGAGGGAAAAACACCCACCTGGGGTATTATAAAAAAGAACAGGCCACCCGGGAGGGTTTTACCCGGGATGGTTTCCTGCGAACCGGAGATGCAGGGTATTTCGGTGAGGACGGGCACCTGTATGTTTTCGATCGCGCCAAAGACATCATGAATCTTGATGACGGGACGCGGTTTGCCCCGCAGGATATCGAGACTCGGCTGAAATTCAGCGCCTACATCAACGAGGCCATGGTCTGCGGAGGGGATAGAGCTTATGTCGCGGCCATTGTGAGCATCGATCTCGAGAATGTGGGCAACTGGGCCAAAAAGAGAGGCATCTCTTTTACCACTTTCCAGGATCTATCCCAGAGACCTGAAGTATACGCGCTGGTGCAAGAGGAGATCCGTAAGATCAATGAGCGCTTCCCGCAGAATATTCGGATAAAAAAATTTGCCGTCCTGCTGAAGCAACTTCATCCTGATGACGGCGAATTGACCCGGACCAGAAAGGTGCGGCGACAGTTTGTTAACGAGAGATACCATCGCCTGATCACAGATCTTTATCAATCCAGCAAGCAACATGATCTGAATATTGAGATCCGCTATGAAGGCGGCCAAATTTCAACTTTTAAGGGAACGGTTGCCATTGGGGAGGTGTCCGCGTGAGAGCGCTGTCCGAAATCTATAATGACTACTTTTCTTCTACCGCGGTTTTCAGCTATCGCGAAGACGAACGGATCTTTCGTACGCGCTTCATGCGGGCCTGGTTCGGCGTTCTTCTCGTTCTCATCGGCCTCGTCTTTTTAGGATCACTGGTGGGTCTGGGTGCCAATGAATACCATTATTTCATCATGAATCTGATCCTGATCAATCTGATCGCCGCCATCGGCCTTCAACTCCTGATTGGATTCACCGGGCTTTTGTCCCTCGGGCATGCCGCTTTTATGGGAGTGGGTGCATACACCTCCGCCCTGTTGGTGACCGGCTGGGGATGTCCGTTTATTCTATCAATAGTCATAGCCGGTCTGGTTGCGGCGCTCCTGGGAATTGTCGTTGGAATTCCATCGTTGCGCATTAAGGGGTTCTATCTGATGGTGGCCACCCTGGCCTTCCAATTTGTCATTGATTACATCATCATTCATTGGGATAGCGTCACGCGCAGCATCAGAGGAATTGAACTGCCAACTCCGCATGTATTGGGGATCTCGCTTGAAAAAAACCAGGCCTACTTCCTATTGCTTTTGGTCCTGACTGTTTTTTTAATGTGGGGAGCCAAGAATATTGTCCGTTCCAAGATCGGCCGTGCCTTCATTGCCGTGCGCGACAATGACGTCTCAGCTGAAATCATAGGAATACCGATCTTTCGGTTCAAGCTGCTGGCCTTCTCACTCAGTGCGTTTTATGCGGGTGTCGCCGGAGCGCTTTTTGCCGGATTACTTCGAACAGCCATACCCGAAGACTATACCTTTCTGCATTCCATCATATTTTTAGCGATGGTATTGGTCGGTGGTCTGGGACGATTGGTGGGGACGGTCTTTGGCGTTATTTTTATTACCCTGGTACCGGTCCTGCTGGATCTGGTTGTCAGCTATATTGCCAATGTCTATGACCCCAATTTCACCATGCACCTCGGACCCATGAAGGAGTTTGTCTTCGGTGGGCTGATCATCCTGTTCATCATTCTGGAACCGGAGGGACTTGTGGGCGTATGGATCAGAATACGTGATTACTTTAAAATTTGGCCCCTGCCCTATATTTCAGGATAAGGGGCTCGAAGGTAAAGATGCGGCTCCGGAGGGCCCGGTCTTGGTACACCCCGGAGGGGGATATGGGTGATTGCATTTACCGGCAGTGTTCAGGTGTCAGGTTTCAGCCTATCCGCATTGAATGTTCGATGTTGGGCGTTCAATGTTCGATGTTCAATCTTATCAGGATTCCGAAAGGGCGAAGTTTCATATAATAATTCAGGAGGAGAGTTCATGAAAGTTCACGACTATACCATTTACGATATTATCCGCCGCAATGTCCTGCTTTATCCGAATCGTGATTGCATCATTTTTAACGACATTCGTCTCAGCCACCGGGATTTTAAAGAGCGCTGCGACCGACTAGCAGCGGGTCTGGTAAAACTCGGTATCGCCACAGGAGATCGTCTCGGCATTGTGGCACACAACAGTGACGAGTACATGATCATTTATGGGGCGGCGGCGAAGATCGGTGCGATCGTGCTGCCGGTCAACTGCCGATTTCAACCCGAGGAAATGGAATATGTTCTCAACGATGGCAGCCCCAGACTGGTTTTCGCCGGACCGGAATTTCTATCCACGGTGAGCGCACTGGCAGAAAAAATAGAGACCATCGAAGCCTGTTTTACCATCGGTGGCGGCGCGGCGCCGGAAGGCTTTCAGCGGCTTGAGGATTTGTATATTGACGCAGGCTCCGCTGAGGAATTCGAAATTTCAGGCGATTCAGGGTTCGTCATAATTCATACGGCGGCGGTAGCCGGACGACCGCGGGGCGCTCTCTTGAGCCAGCACAATATCACGGCCATTAATCTGGGGATGATTCTGCAATTTGGCTTGAACAGTGAAGATTGCCATATCAGTCATCTGCCCCTCTTTCATATTGCCGGACTTTCAGTGTCAGCAGCCGTGATGCATGCGGGGGGGGCGAATGTCATTTGCCCGACCTTCGATCCGGAATCGACCCTGCGGCTGATCGAAAAAGAAAAAGGAACGCTTTTTTTAACTTTCCCCCGATTTTGAAGATGATGATCGACAAATACGAGGAGCAGCCTTGCGACGTCAAAAGCATCCGCCACATAGCCGGGCTGGATCATCCGGATAATATTCAACGCTTTCTTGAATTTGCGCCTGAGGCCCGCTTCTGGACCGGTTTCGGACAAACCGAAGCCATGGGAGTCAGCGGAGGCCATGTTGATGAAAAGCCCGGCAGCACCGGGAAACCATCCCTGACGGCCAATGTTGCGCTCTTTGATGACTACGATGAAGAGGTTCCAGTCGGGAGCCCGGGAGAAATCTGCGTGCGGGGTCCCGCAGTTTTTCTCGGATATTGGAATCTGGAGGATGACACCGCTTACGCTTTCCGCAATGGTTGGCATCATACCGGAGACATCGGACGGTTTGATGAAGACGGATACCTCTGGTACGTGAAACGCAAGGCCGAAAAGGAGCTCATCAAACCCGGAGGAGAAAATGTTTACCCGGCCGAGGTGGAAAAGGTGATCCTGACGCATGCGGCCGTTAATGAAGTGAGTGTGATCGGTGTTCCGGATCAAAAGTGGGGCGAGGCCATCAAGGCCGTCTGCAGCCTCAAAGCCGGCCAGACGCTCCCAGCGGAGGAACTCATCGAGTATGTGGCCTCAAAGATCGCGCGGTACAAAAAACCCCAGCAAGTCGTCTTCGTGGATACGCTGCCCAAAACCGCCGAAGGGGAAATTGATCGTGACCAGGTCAAGAAAGACCACGGAGGAAAATACTGAAGATCGAAAAAAAGAGTAAGGAATACTAATATAGCAGTGCAGAAGTTTAAAAACTATCAAATGTAACGCTCCTTAGCTGAGTCTTGGAAATTATCGTATAGACTACAAAAATGGCATTTATCAGATTCTGGCATATTCGGTGCCCAGCTAAGGCTCTGTTCAGCCCCGCCCAATTAACCTTCCCAAACCAATCTGTGCCGATTCTCATTACCTTTGGTCACTTAATCGAGGACCTCTTCCCAACTTGACGGGAAGATAGTTTCGGTTTCATTTTACAGGACTGGCAGGGTATGATAATTTCCCGATAAAAAACGCAGCAATTCCCTTTGCGGAAAATGGAAAAGCACCGATCGCCCAAGTAGATCATTTATTTAGATATGGAGAAAAATGTCCTATCAGGGTTTTATATTATCCAGCAGCCAGACCTTCCGTCGAAGCCATACGCAGTTGATTTTCCAGGGCAGGTTATCTGATGGGAAGCGCTTTCACTGGACCGTAACCCGTCCGGGCCTTGTTTTTTTTATTGATCATGACCAAGACTGTTCCCCGCCGGGAGCGTTTCGCAAAAAAGTAGAATTAAAGACTCTGCGCGGAAACCTAGTGGATGCACTGTATTTTCAAACCACATCGGATTTGACTCATGCCCGCAAGGCCTGTGAGTCTCACAATGTCGCCACCTATGAAGCCGATGTTAACCTCACCGCACGGTTTTTGATGGAGCGATTTATCAAGGGAGGCATCTGTTTTGAAAGCAAACCGGCGAATATAGCAAACGATACCGTATATTTTATTGACCCGAAAGTGAAAGGTTCCGATTTTACGCCTGTGTTGAGACCGCTTTCCATTGATATCGAATGCTCGATGGAAATGGATCTATACTCCATCGCTATTTTTGGGGAAAATCTAACAACCGTTCTCATGGTCGATCCAGACTACACAGATAAAACGAGAGCATATCAGGGTTTTCGCAACGAAGACGAACTGATGTCAGCATTTTTCCGTATTGTTCGTGAGTATGATCCGGATGTATTTATTGGCTGGAACCTTATTAGCTTTGATTTGCAGTGGCTTGCGCGCAAATGCCAGGCATTGAACATTACGTTTGATATCGGAACTGACGGATCGGCCGATCTCTTGGCGCCCGGCGCCTTTTTTAATCAGTGGACTGCACGCATACCGGGCCGGGCAGCTCTGGACGGCATCAATATGGTTCGCAGCGCCTATGTTCAGACAGAAGATTATTCTCTGGCAACGGTTGCGGAAAAGATTTTGGGACGCACAAAACTGATTGAAAAATCAGGCCGCGAAAAAATTGCGGAGATAGCCCATCTTTTCCAAACGGACAAGACACGCCTGGCAGATTATAACCTGGAGGATGCCAAGCTGGTTTACGAGATTTTCGAAAAACTTAATCTGAGCCAACTTGCCATCCGAAGAGCCCAATTGACAGGACTCGCGGTGGACCGTGTCGGGGGCAGTGTTGCCGCCTTTGATTTTTTATACCTGCCGCTTTTGCATCGGCGCGGTTATGTTGCTGATACCAATGCCCAACCGGCTTCTCTATCTCAAGCGGCCCCCGGCGGCCTGGTGCTTGAGAGCACACCCGGATTCTTCCGCAATGTGGCAATCTTTGATTTTAAAAGCCTTTATCCCAGCATCATCCGCACTTTTCGAGTTGACCCTCTGGCAGCCAATGTGATTTTGCACGATCTGGTCGAAGGCATCCAATCCAGCGACTCCGGATTATCCGGTCAAGTCGTCAAGGGGCCGGCCGGTCTTGAATTTGCCGATCTATTCGCCATTCTGCCTTCGATTATCGAGGCACTCTGGCAGGCGCGGGATCATGCCAAGCAGTTGAAAGACGCAACCTTATCGCAGGCCGTCAAAATAATCATGAACTCTTTCTACGGTGTGCTGGGGACACCCGGTTGCCGGTTTTATGATCCGCGGCTGGCCGGGACCATCACCCGGATCGGCCACTGGATTTTAAAATTTTCCCGCAAATTCATTGAGAGAGAAGGTCATCAGGTCATCTATGGAGATACGGACTCACTGTTTATCCACTTTGGTGATGGTGAGCGAACTGTCATAAATCAGCTCGGCACCCAGCTCTCCGCCAAGCTCAATGACTTCCTGAATGCCGAGTTGCGGCAACAGTTTAATGTAGCAAGTAAGCTCGATATCGAATTTGAAAAATTATTTGAGCATTTTTTCATGCCCACAATTCGGGGCCGGAATACGGGATCGAAAAAGCGCTATGCAGGACTGTTCATCAATGATAGGGGAACTGCTGAACTGTATTTTGCGGGCATGGAGTCCACCCGGCGCGATTGGACAGCGCTGGCCAAAGAGTTCCAGGTCGATCTGTTTTTGTTGCTGTTTAACCAGAGTGACACACCGGACTTAAAAGATGCACTCGGTGATTTGGTCCGTAGCCGTCACCAGGCGCTTTACGACGGGAAATTAGACGATAAATTGGTTTACAAAAAAGGAATCAGCAAACGATTGGAAGATTACACCAAGAATGTTCCGCCACATGTGCGCGCCGCCCGGATGCTGGATCAGTTCGATGGAAGAATCGTAAATTATGTTATGACATCAGACGGACCCGAGCCGGTCCAGAAAAGATCGAATGCCGGCTATGACTATGGTCATTACAGTCATAAACAGCTTGCGCCGATTGCCGATATGGTGCTGCGCTTTTTCGATCTGGATTATCGTTCTCTCATCACAGGCGGCAAACAATTAAAATTATTCCACTCATAAGCCATCCCGCTATAGTGGGATGAGAGAAGAAAAGGTTGTACAGTTACAGCGACAGCATGTCGATGGACCCAATTTAAACCAAGTCGCTGGCTTATGAATGGAGATCGTCCGGCAATACCGTTTTGGCGACACATCCGCAATCTGATTGATAATAGAGTTCCCGCTAACCGGCGAACAATGACTTCTCTAATTTAGCACATCCGGCCAGTTTGCATCGGCTTTTTTAATATAGCCCGGAATATCCCCGGCCCACTTTTTCTGGATATCAACGCTGTAGTTAAGATAGAGCTTATCCTCGACGATTTTCCAGGCATTCTTCGGATCGACGCCGGCTGTGGTTCCCTGAGAGACGGCCCATGCACAATACCCGCCATACTGTGGCGCATATTTATCAGGAGCGGCCTTGAAAACATCGCGGTGCTCGGCACTGGCAAACCGCCATTTGGCACCTTTCCATTTGAGTTCATATTTACTGGAGCCTACAACCGGTTTGCCATCCTTATGAAAGGCAACCGGATCAAAGCCCTTTATCGCCAGCCCCTGCCAGTTTTTATAGATTTCACTCTTAGCTTCGACTTGCAAAGGTATGGCCAGGCCAAAAAAAATAACCGCAGCCACAACCAAGAGAACGGTTATAATCTTGATATTCATTTTTATATCTCCTTAGATCGGGATGGTCGTATTGCCTGAATTCCGACTTCAGAAAATTCCCTCTTCCGCATTCCCACTTCCGACTTCCCTTCAGGGTTTGCGCTTGTCCTTAAAGATCTGATTGGAGATCACCACCCGTTGAATTTCCGAAGTTCCTTCATAGATGGTGAATACACGGGCATCGCGGTAGAAGCGCTCGACCGCGTATTCTTTGGTAAAACCGTATCCGCCGTGAAGCTGGACTGCTTTGGTGGTGATGCGGTTGACCATTTCCGAGGCAAACAACTTGGCCATTGAGGCCTGCAGGGTGTAATTGTCGCCGTTGTCTTTCATGGCAGCGGCGGACAGTGTCATCAACCGGGCGGCTTCAATTTCAGTTGCCATGTCGGCAACGATCCAGCGCAGCCCCTGAAATTTTGATATGGATTGACCGAACTGCTCCCTGTCCCGGGCATACTGAACGGATGCATCAAATGCTGCCTGGGCCACCCCAAGGGACTGGGCCGCAATTCCGATACGGCCGCCGTCAAGACCGGTCATGGCAATCAGGAAACCGTTGCCCTCATTGCCCAGCCGATTGTCAGCCGGTATGCGACAATCCTCAAAAATAAGATCAGCTGTATCCGAAGCACGCAATCCCATTTTATCTTCCAGAGGCCCAACCGTCAGCCCCGGAGTTCCCTGCTCCACCAGAAAGGCACTGATTCCCTTGTGACGGGCTTCTTCGTCCGTTTTTGCGGTGACAATAATAAGCCCCGCATTTTTACCGGTGGTCGTAAACCGTTTGGTGCCGTTGAGGATATAACTGTCGCCGTCAAAAACCGCTTTGGTGGTTTGGCGCACCGGATCCGAGCCGGCGTTGGGTTCCGTCAACGCAAAGGCACCAATGATTTTGCCGGTTGCCATGCGTTTGAGATATTTTTGTTTCTGGTCCTCGCTGCCGTTTCGCATAATACTTTCGCAGACAATCGAATTGTGAACCGACATCACAACGGCCGTCGAAGCACAGGCATAGGCGACTTCGGCCAGCGCCAACACATAGCTGACCGTATCGGCGCCCGAACCGCCGTATTCTGGCGGAACCATCATGCCCATGAGCCCCAGTTCGCCAAGCATCTGCAGATTGTCTATCGGAAACTCTTTGGTCTTGTCGCGTTCCATTGCCTTGGGGGCAAACTCCGACCGGGCAAGATCTCTGACCATGGACTGGATCATGAGCTGTTCTTCGGTAAATTTATAAGACATTGTGTACTCCTGCCTAAATGTCTAAATGTTAAAATGCTTAAATTTAAGGAGACTGATCTATTTTATCATTCCCGGTTATCTGGAAAGAACAAGTGTGCTGGGTTTGTGGGAACGGCTTGCAGCCGCGATCGTTTTCATTCGCGGCTGCAAGCCGCTCCCACAGGTGTCTTTTTTGGATAGTTGAGCTTGCCGGATAAACGCATTATCTTTTTTGAAGGTAATTTATCCGTCCGTAATACATCAAAGGCCATGCCCGTTTATAAACTGGCATGTAATTTTCCCAAACCCGGAGGCGCTAGTATACAGGGCGGAGAAATTACGGTGAATAGAGTACAACCAAAAGCTCCGCTTTTTCATCGCTGATGCTTTTCATTTTGTGTTGAATTCCTGAATTGAAATGAAGTGAATCCCCCTGCTCCAGAGTATTCACGTGCTCGCCCACCGCCACCTCGACTTTGCCGGCCAAAACATACACGAACTCTTCCCCTTCATGGTGATACCCAACGCCTTTGTGATCCTGTTGAGCTTCAATTGTAATGCGGAACGCTTTCAGGTGCTTGTTCTCAGCTCCCGGTGTTAAAGTCGTATAGGCATAATTATCGGTGCGTTTGGTTTGCGCTTTTATCCGGCTTTCCAACTTCGATTCCGATTCTCTTAGCAGAGACCCGGATTCAATTTCCAAAGCCCGGGCAATCTGCAGCAGGGCGCCGACCGGTGGAATGGATTTGCCGTTTTCGACCTCTTTTAAATATTCTGTTGAAAACCCGGTTTCATTGGCGACACGATCAAGGGAAAATTTTTTGCTTGTCCTGGCCTTTTTGATTTTTTTACCGATAGGTACCGGAGCGGCCTTTTTTTTACGTGGCATGGGACCTCCAAAATCCGTTGAGCCGGTTAGCCGGCTGAGCCCGTTAGTCGGTTTATTTGCGGTATACTTTTTTTCGAGTTTCTTTCATTAATCGGCTAGCGGGCCAACGGGCGCAACGGGCTTACGGGCGAACCCTTTTTATTTGTAATCGTAAAACCCTTTCCCTGTTTTTCTCCCCAGCCAGCCAACTTCTACGTATTTGCGCAGCAGGGGACAGGGGCGATACTTGGAATCTTTGAAACCGTCATAAAGTGTTTCCATGATGGCCAGGCAAGTGTCCAGACCGATTAAATCCGCCAGTGCCAGTGGGCCCATGGGGTGGTTCATGCCAAGCTTCATGACGGTATCGATATCTTCCCGGGTTCCAACACCGTGATACAGACTAAAAACCGCCTCGTTGATCATCGGCATCAAGATTCGATTGGCAATAAAGCCCGGGTAGTCATTGGACTTGGCCGGCGTCTTGCCGAATTTTTCAGCCAGATCCCAGGTAAGCTTAAAAGTTTCTTCCGAGGTGGCAATGCCCGGTATTACTTCAACCAGCCGCATCACCGGCACGGGATTCATAAAATGCATGCCAATAACCTTATCCGGGCGCCGGGTCTGGGCGGCAATCCGTCCGATGGGGATAGAAGATGTATTGGACGATAAAATAACACCGGAATTGCATATTTCGTCCAGATCCTTGAATATTTGATTTTTGATGGTCTCATTCTCGGTGGCAGCTTCAACAACGAAATCAGCCGCCGCCATGTCCTGCAGACTAACACTGGTTTTTATCCTTCCCAGTACAGCGTCTTTTTCTTCACCGCTGATTTTACCCTTAGCCACATTGCGTGATAAGATTTTAGTAATCGCTGTCAGGCCGCGCTCAACAAATTCAGCCTTAATATCGTTCATGATCACGTCCAGGCCGCTCATCGCAGCAACCTGTGCGATTCCATTCCCCATCTGACCAGCCCCGATGACACCGAATGTTTTTACCTCCATCATTTATTCCTCCTAGAGAAAAGTTGTTGGTTATTAGTTATTGGCTACTACAAAGTTCTGTGCAAGATATAATACCTGGGTGCAACATCATATTGCAGCAATCATTTACTATTGGAGCCGCTTCATCGCGTTTGCAGGCCGCTCCCACAACAACCAGCGAAAATAATGCTGTAGAAATGCAAAATTATCGACTCGCCGCACCTAACTCCTACCCCGCAATCCGAACCCCGCACCTTGCAACACGCCCCAAAATAATCGACCTTATCCAACGACTTTGAGCTTTCAGCCTTGAGCTTTGAGCTTCAAGGTCACGCACCCCGCACCACGAACCCCGCAACCCGTTTTATCTTTTCACCACCATGGCCACCGCCTCACCACCGCCCAGACAGAGGGTGGCCAGGCCGGTTTTTTTATCCTGTCTGATCATTTCATGCAGCAGGGTAACCAGTATACGGCATCCGCTGGCACCGATCGGATGGCCGAGGGCAACACTGCCCCCATTGACATTGACTTTTTCCGGGTCCAGATTCAGCTCTTTTAAAACCGCCACGGTTGATCCACTGAACGCTTCGTTACTTTCGAATAGGTCAACCTCGTCGATAGATATTCCTTCTTTTGCCAGGCATTTAGGAATCGCCAAGATCGGTGCGACCAGGACATATTTCATATCTAAACCGGCTGAGGCCTGGGCACCGATGGTTGCCATGATGGTACATCCCAATTCTTCGGCTTTCTCTCTGGACATCACGACCACGGCCGCGGCCCCATCACTGATGATCGAGGCGTTGCCGGCCGTGGCGAATCCGTTTTTCTGAAAAGCCGGTTTCATTTTGGCCATTAGTTCATAGCTGGTTTCCCGCGGGCATTCATCCTGGCTGAATACTACCGGGTCACCCTTGCGCTGGGGGATTGAGACCGGCACGATTTCATCTTGAAATCTGCCGGAATTGATCGACTCCAGGGTGCGGCGATAGGATTCTGCGGCATAGCGGTCTTGATCCTCCCGGCTGACCCTGTACTTTTCGGAGCACAGATCATTGGAAATACCCATATGAAAATCATTGACAATATCCCACAACCCGTCATGGACCATGTGATCCTGCAACGTGCCGCTGCCCATGCGAAATCCAAAGCGCGCCTTCTCCAGGTAATAGGGCGCCATGGTCATATTTTCCATGCCCCCGGCCACGACTATGTCGGCATCCCCGACCTGGATCGCCTGGGCTGCCAGCATCACGGATTTTAAAGCGGATCCGCAAACTTTGTTGACTGTGATGCATTCCACCTCCCAGGGCATTTCGGCCTTGACGGCCGCCTGCTTGGCCGGATTCTGGCCATAACCGCAGGGAAGTACGATACCCATAATGGTTTCGTTAACGGCATTTTTTTCGATACCGGCCCTTTTGACGGCCGCCTCAATAACAATCGCTCCCAAGTCTGTAGCGCCGATTTTGCCCAGAGAACCGTTGAAACTACCGAGGGGCGTTCTAACCGCACTGACGATGACTGCCTCTTTCATGAGAATATACCTCCAGATTAAGTAAAATATGCTTGGATACTATTGGACCGGCTTTGTGAGTTGTCGGCCGGCAGTGAAATTAATCCATAGTACGTAGCATAAATGGGAGCGACGTCGCAACTGTTACTGCCAGAATCTTGCATAACCTGATACGCTCTTATGAAACCACATCGTTTATTACAAAAATGTAGTTTTTTTTTCGATCAGACTGGACGCTGGCGGCCAGCGGCGGTGCTTGTATGAAATTACACAAAGTTGGAACAATAACAGGTTGAACGTTCGATGTTCATCAGTTTTTATTTCAATTAGACCGGCCGTTTTTTTGGCCAGCGGTTGGGCTGACACCTGACACCTAATCCTCTTACATATTCCTTCTATATTTCCCTCCCACATCATACAAGGCCTGCGTAATTTGCCCCAGGCTGCACGTACGGACGGTTTCCATCAATTCCACAAAAATATTATCGCCGGCCAGGGCCACCTGTTGCAGGCGTTCAAGAGCCGCCGGCGCTTCCTGTTCATGACGTTTATTAAAATCCGCCAGGCGGGTGAGCTGGGACTGTTTTTCTTCTTCGGTTGCGCGGGCAAGTTCGATGCTCTCACTCAGGTGCTCGTAATCGGCATCCGGATCGCGAAAGGTGTTGACGCCGACGATGGGCAGCTGACCGGTATGCTTGCGCATTTCATAGTACATGGATTCTTCCTGGATTTTGCTGCGCTGATAGCCGGTTTCCATCGCCCCCAGAACTCCGCCGCGCTCGGTAATGCGGTCAAACTCCATCAGCACGGCCTCTTCCACCAGATCCGTCAATTGTTCGAAAATAAAGCTGCCCTGGTTCATATTCTCATTGGCTGTCAGGCCCCATTCGCGATTAATTATCAGCTGGATCGCCAGCGCTCTTCTGACCGACTCTGAGGTCGGCGTCGTAATCGCTTCGTCAAAAGCGTTGGTATGCAGACTGTTGCAGTTGTCGTAAATTGCGCATAAAGCTTGCAGCGTGGTGCGGATGTCGTTGAATTGAATATCCTGGCTGTGGAGCGATCGGCCGGAGGTTTGGATATGATATTTCAGCATTTGAGAGCGGTCGGAGCCGCCATATTTAGACTGCAGCGCGATCGACCATATGCGTCGCGCAACACGTCCGATAACATTATACTCCGGATCCAAACCGTTTGAGAAAAAAAACGATAAATTCGGGCCAAAGCTGTCAATCGACATGCCGCGGGACAGATAGTATTCAATGTAGGTAAACCCGTTGGCAAGCGTTAGCGCCAGTTGGGTGATGGGGTTGGCCCCGGCTTCGGCGATGTGATATCCGGAGATGGATACCGAGTAAAAATTGCGGACATTTTGATCGCTAAAGTACTGCTGAATATCGCCCATCATCTTGAGGGCAAAATCAATGGAAAAGATGCAGGTGTTTTGTCCCTGATCCTCTTTGAGGATGTCGGCCTGGACGGTTCCACGTACATTGGATAACACCTCGGCTCGAATCCGGGCATATTGATCTGCGGCGGGCTCGTGCCCGTTTTCAGCCTGAAATTTATCGACCTGTTGATCGATCGCGGTATTGAGAAACATGGCCAGAATAATCGGTGCCGGACCGTTTATGGTCATGGAAACAGATGTGCTGGGGGCACACAATTCAAATCCGCTGTAGAGAACTTTCATATCGTCCAGGCTGCAAATACTGACGCCTGAAGTGCCCACTTTACCGTAAATGTCAGGTCGAATGTCCGGATCATATCCATAGAGAGTTACCGAATCAAAGGCGGTCGAAAGGCGCTTAGCTTCGTAGTTGGCCGACAGCATTTTAAACCGGCGGTTGGTACGGGCCGGATCACCTTCGCCGGCAAACATGCGTGTCGGGTCCTCATCCACCCGCTTCAAAGGAAAGACGCCGGCGGTATAGGGAAAGCGGCCGGGTACATTTTCCTGCCGCATCCAGCGATAGAGTTCGCCCGGATCCTGAAAACGGGGCAGGGCAATCTTGGGAATGCGGGAGTGCGACAAAGACTCTACGTGCAGCGGAACTCGAATTTCCCGCTGGCGCACCTGATATACCAGTTCTTCTTTGGAATAAGTCTCTTTGATCTTCTGCCATTCATCAAGGCAGGCAAACGTGTCCGGTGCCAAAGCAGCCTCGGCTTTGCGTACCTCCTGTTTAAGCCTTTCAAGCACCTGTTGAGAATCGTCGTCCAGACTGTCGTTGCTTAATCGTTGCGTCGTTTCCTGCAAATGCCAATAATCCCGCAGGGCCCGGGCTTGATCTTTGGTTTTCTGATGATAGCCCCTGACCGCGTCCGAAATTTCACTCAGGTAGCGCGTCCGCTCGGGGGGAATTATGATCGTTTTAGAAGAAGAGATATTGTTTTCCGGTTTAGGAAGCCGGGATTTGAGCTCGATTCCGGTGCTTGAATGAATGGTATCCAGAATGGCATGGTAAAGTGCGGTTACGCCGTCATCGTTGAACTTGGAAGCAATGGTGCCAAATACGGGCATCTCGGCCGGATCGCGGTCAAAGGCTTTGCGGTTGCGCTGCACCTGTTTGCGAACATCCCGCATGGCATCTTCACCGCCTCGTTTCTCAAATTTGTTGACCACCACCAGGTCGGCATAGTCAAGCATATCAATTTTTTCAAGCTGGGATGCGGCACCGAACTCGCTGGTCATGACGTAGACAGCGACGTCAACCAGGTCAACGATCCTTGAGTCTCCCTGCCCAATACCGGCTGTTTCGGCAATTATCAGATCATAGCCGGCTGCCTTGACGGCTAGAATGGCGTCGGCCAGAATTTCAGGGATTTCGGATTGGGATTGGCGCGTGGCCAATGAGCGTAGATATACCCGTGGATTACCGATGGCATTCATGCGGATGCGGTCGCCCAGCAGGGCCCCGCCGGTTTTGCGGCGGGATGGGTCGCAGCTGATGATGGCGATATGAAGATTTTTAAAATCATGCAAAATGCGCAAAATAACTTCATCGGTCAGCGAAGATTTTCCGGCGCCCCCGGTACCGGTGATCCCGATCACGGGGGGCGTGCGATCGGCGATTTCTTTGTTCATTTCTGCACGCAGGGCGGCCAGGTTGCCGTTATCCTGGATTTTGGCCAACTCGGCAGTTGAAATCAGATTGGCGACTGCCAATTTGTTTTGGGGCGACAGCCCATCAAAAGAAAATGAATCCCCCTTGACGGTTGAAAAATCCATTGTCTGAACCATGTGATTGATCATGCCCTGGAGTCCCAAGGTCGTGCCGTCGTCGGGTGAATAAATTTTGGTGACCCCGTAAGATTCCAGCTCATAAATTTCTTCCGGCACAATCACCCCGCCGCCGCCGCCGAAAACTTTAATGCCCGATGCATTCCGTTCTTTTAATAGATCCACCAGATATTTAAAAAATTCGATGTGGCCACCCTGGTAGCTCGACACTGCAATGCCTTGGGCATCTTCTTCAATTGCGGCATCCACAATTTCCTGGACAGATCGATTATGCCCCAGATGAATAACCTCAACTCCGGTGTCCTGGAGTATCCGACGCACAATATTTATGGCGGCATCATGGCCATCAAAAAGCGATGTCGCGGTCACGATACGGATATAATTTTGGGGCTTGTAAACCTCAACTTCAGAACTCATGGCTTCTCCTTTGGAATGAAGAATGACGAGTGTCGAATTATGGATTTCGTTTCGCTTCAACCATTCAACATTCGTCAATCGACATTCGACATTCTTTTCTCACTTGGCGCACATTCTCAAAATAAATTTGGTTTGAAGGCCAATATAGTCTTCTATACTGTAGTGCCGGCCCAGGTACCAGCGCCTGAACGTCCATTTATGCCCTAAAACCACAATGTTGTGAGCTGCGAGTTCAATATGCTGTTCTTCGAGGCCCGTCAATTCGCCGGAAGCCGAAAGTCGGGCCAATACTTCGACAAACAGGCCGGTGATTCGAAGCTCGTTTTCAAGAACTCTTTGCTGCCACTGGGCCGGCAATGACCGGCTCTCCTGGTAAATCAGCAAGATAAAGTCACTCATGCGGTGGCAGACCATGAAATATTCACGGACTACGCCGGCCAGAGCTTCCTGGCCGGCTGTTGTTCGAGACATGGCCTCGGTGACACCGCGCTCCACTTCGGCATGAATTGATTCGCATACCATATATAGAATATCCTCTTTGGACGCGAAATATTCATATAAAGAGCCGATTGAGATACCGGATGCGTGGGCTATTTGACGGGTGGTCGTCTTATGAAAGCCCCGGGCAATAAAAAGCTGGACAGCGGCATCGGCGATCTGTCGACGTCGGCGCTGAACCAGATCAGGATCTTTAACCTGGGTCGGAATGTCTTTGGTTCTGATAAGCTCTTGCATACTAATTCATTAGCCCGGACGATTAAAAAGTTTAAGTGAGCGAGCGCTCACTCATATTGAATAGCATGCTTCGCTTTTTTTTGTCAAGCAATTCTAAGATCAACGAACTATTCCTATAACAACTTAGTATTAAACATTTATTTAATATTTCTGTTTGGGCGTTTAGATAATCATAAATCTATTGACAAATACCAAACATTCAAGTAGACAATTGCGTTGTGACCGAGCGCTCGCTCATAATTGAACTCCGGCTCGCCGGGTGCCTTTAAGCGTTAGGCTACGTAATTTCACGAACGCATTTAAACAACATTGCCCGAATGGGCCGGAATTGGAAATTGAAGGCTGCAATTTGCTTAAAAATATCAATTTAGGATTTAGCCGGGGAGGACGCATGGATGATAGTGTATTGCTGGTTGAAGAAAATGCCGGGGTTGTTACGCTGACGCTAAACCGACCGGAGGTCATGAATTCTTTGAATTTTCACCTGTTGCATTCACTGCGGAATCAGATCGAATCCGTTCGATTCAGAGCGGATGTTCGGGTTGTGATTATAACGGGCTCAGGTGAAAAGGCTTTTTGTGCCGGCGCCGATCTAAAGGAGCGGGCCACCCTGGCCCCCGAAAAAGTCAAAGAATATATTTTTACTATCCGAAACCTTTTCACATCGATCGAGCAATTGAATAAAGCCGTCATTGCAGCCGTGAACGGCATTGCCTTGGGCGGTGGAACAGAATTGACTCTGGCCAGCGATATCCGGATCGCTTCTAAAAATGCTACCATGGGACTGACCGAAACCCGATTGGCGATCATTCCGGGTGCCGGCGGTACCCAGCGTTTGCCGCGCCTGGTGGGCAAAGGCAAAGCCAAAGAACTCATTTTTACCGGCGGGCGGGTCAACGCCGCCGAAGCGCTCAGCATCGGTCTGGTGAATAAAATATGTGAACCGGAAAATTTGATGGACGAGTGCCAAAAGATGGCTGCCATGATCTGTGAAACCGGCCCGATCGCTATTGAGCAGGCTAAATATGCCATCAACCATGGTTTCGAGACGGATATTAACACCGGCCTGGCCATTGAGTCGAATGCCTATTGGGTGTGTATCCCCACCGAAGATCGACTGGAAGGTCTGGCGGCCTTTAAAGAGAAGCGCAAACCCGTGTTCAAGGGGAAATAATAAATAGAGGCATAGGGCAAAGAGCAAAGCGCAAAGGGTGGCTATTTTTACATTGCGTTTTCCAACCTTCCAAGACACAATGCTCTCTGCTCTCTGCTCTCTGCTCTATGCGCTCTGCTTTCAACCGAAAAATAATTTAATTATAAATATAGGTATTTTGTCAAAAAAATCATAGCAAGGAGGAAAGGATATACCATGACTGAATATGATTACAGGAAAATTTTTCCACGAATGCCTGCCAAGGTAACCATCGGTGATATTACCGTTCGAGACGGCTTTCAACATCTTGAGCAGTTTATCTCTACCCGTGCTAAAATTTTTTACGCCGAAGAGTTGATTTTTGCCGGCTGCCGCAATATTGAAGTTACCAATCTGGGCAATCCCTATTTGATGCCGCAGTTTAGCGATGCTGAAGAGATTCTGGCCCACCTGCGCAGCGATCGCTTCAAAAAACGTTGTGATCGCAAAGGTATCAATTACGATGATCTCTGCATTACGGCAGTGACCATTCGTGAAAAATCTGTCGATCGAGCTATCCAACTCAAAGAGCAGGGGGTCGGTCCCGACCGCTGCCTGATGATGGTATCCACGGAGGAAGAGCACCATTTTGCCAATTCCGGCACAACCCTGCCGGTTTACTGGGCCGAAGCTGAACGTAGTATTAAAAAATGCACCGATGCCGGTCTCAAGATGTGCGGCACGGTCAGCACCATCTGGGGCAGCCCCATTGCCGGTGCCACCGAGCTCAAGGATGCAGTGGAATTTACCAAACGTTGGCTGGAGATTGGTGCTTCTGACATCGAGCATGCCGACCATGACGGCAGTGCTTCGGCTCCGGATGTGTATCGCTATTTTGCGATGATCCTGGATGAAATACCCGACACCTCGCTGCATATTGCTCATTTTCACGAGACTAAGCGGGTCGCCTCCGCTTCTGTTCTGGCCGCACTTCAGGCAGGCATTACGCATTTCGAGGCCACTATCGGCGGCATGGGTGGTCAGCCGGCAAATTTCCTGGACGATTGCCCCGTACCGGGCACCGGGGAATATTATTATGAGGATCCACGATTTGTCGGGCTGATTTGTTTGGAAGATTTGCTGGTTCAAATTGATGAAATGGGCATTGAGCACGGATATAATGTCGATCGGATACTTTGGCTGGGCCGCCAGATGGAAAGAACGGTGGGAAAACGCCTGCGCAGTGAAGCGGCGGTTAACGGCCGAACCCTCAAAGAAGGGCATCCTAAATTTGCCAGACCCGGCCTTCAGAAATTAAAAGGAAAATTAGGCGAGGATCCCAAACAGAACTGGCCTGCGGAATGGGACAGCACCCCGGTGCTGCCGGAACGGCATCGAACGTGAAAATATTAGGCGTTTAAATCAATTTGACATATCATACATTTTACAGGCATAATATAGGTAACATCTTGGAATAATTTGCAACTCAAAATATCGCAAGAAAGGTATTTTGGTATGAGATTCTTAAATGCCGGTGTCTTTGTATGCTTATTGGCTTTGTTCCTCGGCTGCGGCCCCCGGGAAAACATTTATCATGATGTGACATACGACTATGATGTGGCGGTCGATTTTGTTTCGATAAAAACTTATAACTGGGTTAAGATGCCGGCAACGTCTCGATTGGATGAATTCAATCAGGTTCGGATTAAAAAAATCGTCAATGCTAAACTAAAGTCTCAGGGCTTAGTGGTGCAGATCGATAACCCGGATGTATTTCTTGTTATGTACGGCGGGGGCTATAAAGCATTTGATATGACCGCAATGATGGATTATGCCGTTTATGACGTTGGCCGGCTTAAACTGGCGATGTACGATGCAAAATCCCATAACGAAATCTGGTGGGGGGAGTCACGAGCCGATTTGTTTTACGAAATGACCCCGGCCCAAAAGGATGAAGTCATAGCGAATTCCGTCATGAGAATACTCGAATATTATCCGCCGTAACCTTAATCTGTTTCTTATACTGTGATAGGAAAAAGTGGCTCCAGCGTGGCAGCCATAGCGCAATTCATTGGTTTTGGGTTTCAGTTTCCTACAATATGTTGTCAGAAAAAAACAGATAAGGGCCTAATCTGTTCCCCTCTTAATCTATTTTTATGTCAACGGCAGGGCCAATGTGAGGTTCTGCCGTTGACGTTGCAACAGCCTCCGAATAAATTTGATGCTCAAAGATAGTCCGTCCATTGCCATCGAATCATACCGTCTGTTTCCTGACACATCAGATCTCCTTTCTGCTGGGCATGATTCAGGGTGTCCAGAATCAATTGCGGGGTCGCATCTAGTTCGTTGCTGATTTTATCTGCGATAATTTTAAGGTTATCTTCCGTCTTCGACTGCTTAAGATCGTACGGCCAGGTGCCTTTGCGCTCCATAACGCTTTTCATCATCAGATCGTATACCAGGACAATACGCTCCAGATTGTTTACCTGCTCGACTTCCTGGGCTGAAGCGGCTTTTTCCAACATGCGCTGTTTAATATCGCCCAGCAGCAGATTGTACTCATCCTCCCAACCGGTCACGATTTCATCCAGCGTTTGCCGGTCGACTGCCGGCGTTTCCACAATGGCCCGATTGGCATGATATTAGGACCAGTCATCGGTTAAAATCTTAATGCCATATTGATCGCTGTTCTCGCGTATTTCGGTGCCAGGAAAGGGGGCGAGCAGATGAAATCCGTATGACAGGCCGAGTTCTTTTAACTGTTCGCCAAAATCCATGGTTTCCCGGATGGTTTGCGGGGTTTCGCCCGGTAATCCAAGGATAAAGGATGCATGTGGGATAATCCCGGCGCGACGGCACATGTCAACCGCCGCCACGACCTGCTGCCGGGTGATGCCCTTTTTAATCGTTGCCAGGATTTGCGGATTGCCCGATTCGACGCCGAAGCTGACCGCGCTGCAGCCGGCGACCTTCATTTTGGCTAAAATTTCATCGGAAACCGTGTCGACCCGGGCAAAAGATGTCCACTTGAGTTCCAACCGCCGCTTCAAAATTTCATCACAAACGGCCAGACAATGCTTGCGGTTGGCGGTAAACAAATCATCGGCAATGTTGATCTGATGAAAATTCAGCGAGGACAGATATTCCATTTCGTCGACAATTTTGTCCGGGCTGCGATAGCGAACCCTGGAGCCAACCATTTTCCGGCCCACACAAAAAATGCACTTAAATGGGCATCCGCGGCTGGTGATCAGGCTGATCGGCATTCCCAGCGCACGGTAGCGACCCAGCGGCAGCAAGCTCCGGTCCGGATCCGGCAGGTCATCCAAATTCTCGATGGGATCGCGCGGAGCGGTTTCGCGGACTTCAGAATGCTGCCGGTAGACAATTCCATTTATCCGGTTCCAATCACTGCCAGCGTTCACCGTCCGGCACAAATCAACGATTGTTCGCTCTCCTTCACCCAGAACAAGGATATCCAGCTCCGGATGATCATTCAGGCTTTCCCGAGCACAAAATGTCACATGGGGGCCGCCCATCACCGTTAGGATGTTATGATTTATTTTTTTGATGTCCCGAACAACCCCCATGGCATTTTCAAAGGTCATCGTGACGGCCGTGAGTCCCACCAGCTGAGGCTGAAACTGTTCCAGCACATTTCGCAGCATGGCCTTGCTGTAAGGGTAAACAACCAGATCAATAATCTTTGCCTCAATGCCGGCCTCGGATAAGGCCGCGGCCAAATAGGCCAGCCCCAGGGGAGGAGAAGGGGTCTCAGAGATTGGGTAGAAGGGGTTTATTAGTAAAACTCGCATAATATAATTTTAAACACACAGCGAAACGAAAATTTAAATTCCAAATCACAAATAGCAAATCTCAAAAAAAATCCAATGACCTAAATTCGAAATTCACAATTTTTGAATAAGCTATTTTAAATATTTTCGAAATAATGTGGTTATTGAAAAAGCATCAGTCGTCCAAATTCGAAAACAGTTTCAGTCATTGGATATTTGAATTTGGAATTTATTTGTAATTTGGTGCTTGATATTTGTAAATGTTAAAAAAATGGGGACCGAACAAATCATCCGGTCCCCATATTAGTTAGCACTTATAGTTATTAGAAAAGTCCACTTACCTGTCCGGTATTGACATCCACGTCAACGCGGCGGAAAGCCGGGTTGGAGCCGGTGCCCGGCATCAGGCTGATGGTGCCGGCGCAGGGGCACAGAAATTTGGCGCCGGAGTAGATCAGCACGTCACGAACCGGCAGCCTCCATCCCTTGGGCGCCCCTTTGATGGTCCTATCGTGGCTGAGGCTCTCATGCGTCTTAACCATCATGGTGGCGAAGTCGGCGTACTTGGGATCGTTTTCCAGCATTTGTGCTTTGGCGTTGGCTTCGGGAGACCAATCCACGCCGTCGGCGCCGTAAACTTCCTTGGCGATCATGTCCACGCGGTCGCGAAGTTTCATCTCCAATGGATAGAGGAATTTGAAGTCATTTTCCTCTTCACAAGCGTCGACAACGGCATCGGCGAATTCCAAAGCGCCTTCGCCGCCCAGTTCCCAGTGCTTTGACTCGGCGCAGCGGGCACCGGCAGCCTCGGCGATTTTGCGTATGACGGCGCACTCGGCATCGGTGTCGGTGTAAAAGCGGTTGATGCAGACCACCGGGTTGATGCCGGCCTTACGGATGGTGTTGATGTGATGCACCATGTTCGCGCAGCCCTTTTCCACCCATTCCAGATTCTCCTTCGTGTATTCGTCCGGCAGGGCTTTACCGGTCACGACCGTGGGGCCGCCGCCGTGCATCTTCAGGGCGCGGATGGTGGTGGTCAGAACCGATACGTGGGGTTTTAATCCGCTGAAGCGGGATTTGACATTCCAGAATTTCTCGAAGCCGATATCGGCACCAAAGCCGGATTCGGTGACATGATAATCGAACAATTTCAGACCGACGCAGTCTGCGATGATGGAGCTCTGGCCGACGGCGATGTTGGCGAACGGTCCCGCATGCACCAGACAGGGGTTGTATTCGGCAGTGCACATCATTGTGGGGTTGATGGTGTTGCGCATGAAGGCGGTCATGGCATTGCCGCATTCGAGGTCACCGGTCGTGATTGGTTTGCCGCTCTTGTCGAATGCTACTGTGATGTTGTTGAGCCGCTCTTTCAGATCAGCCAGATCGCGGATAACCGACAGGATGGCCATACACTCGGAACCCACGGCGATGCCGAACTTGGATTGCATGGTAAAGCCGTCCATACGGCCGCCGATACCAATAATAATATTGCGCAGGGCCTGGGCGCAGAAATCGATGATCCAGCCCATCTCGATCCGGGTGGGATCGATGTTCAAACGCGGCATGCCGGTCAAACGATCCAACTGTTCATCCGTGTAGTTGCGCTCATGCTGCATGCGTGAAGTCAACGCCACCATGGCCAGGTTGTGGGCGTTCATGATGTCGTTGATGTCGCCGGTCAGACCCAGCGAGAATTCGGTCATGGGAATCAGCAGCGAGTTGCCGCCGCCGGCTGCGGTCCCCTTGACGTTCATAGTGGGGCCGCCGGATGGCTGACGCAGCGCGCCGCCCACGTTCTTGCCACGTTTGCCGAGGCCTTCCATCAAGCCGCAGGAAGTCGTGCTTTTCCCCTCACCCAGGGGGGTGGGGGTAATGGCGGTAACCTCGATGTACTTGCCGTCTGGTCTGTCCTTCAGGCGGTCGATGATTTTCAAGAAATCCAGTTTGGCCAGACGACCCATCGGGAGCATTTCCTCTTTTTCGAGCCCCAATTTGTCGGTCCACTCCTCGGGAGTCGGCATGTTTTTCTCCGCCGCTTCGGAAATCTGCCAGTCTGCCATTTTTACTGCATCATAAGGCATAGTCAAATCCTCCTTTCCATTGGTGGTTGATAATCAGAAGTTGTCACTTTCCAGTTTCTAACATTGGGTGTTTACCCATGATTTTGACAGGCCCGGTTAATCCGACCTGAAAATAGCATAATCCGGTTCTCAATGGTTATAGGCCTCGTATCATTTGAATGTTCATTTGGCAAGAAATTTTATCAAATCTGCCGTAATTTTCGAACCCTAGGAATAGCGATCGTCGAATGACGAACTTTTGGAATATTGAATGGCGAACTTTTGGAATGCCGATTGACGAATGTCGAATGGTGGATTCCACTTCGCTCCAGCGATCTAAAATAGACAGAATTCCTTCAATCGACATTCGTCAATCGACCTTCGACACTCCAGCCCCGTTTTGCAGCTGGTGCAATTTGAAATAAAATCCTTTTCGATCCATCAGCTCGTCGTGCGGGCCGGATTCTACGATCCGGCCACGGTTTAAGACCATAATCCGATCGGCGTTTCTCACCGTCGACAACCGGTGGGCCACAACCAGTGCAGTCCTGTTTTGCATCAGCTTATCCAGGGCCTGTTGAATGCGCATTTCGGTCTGAGAATCGATATAAGACGTGGCCTCGTCAAATAATATGAGCTGGGGATTTCGTGCGAAGGCCCTGGCAATTGAAATCAACTGACGTTCGCCGCTGGATATGGACGCACCGCCTTCGATCAAAATGGTTTCCAACCCTTGCGGCAATCGGTCAATCAGGGGGAGGCAATTGGCGGCTTCGATAACCTGTTTTTGCTGATCTTCGTCGGTAGCTTGATTTCTCTGAAATATGTTATCGCGGATCGTACCCGAAAATAAATAGGGATCCTGCATGACCAGCGCAATTTTCGAGTGAAACCAGGCCGGGTCCAGCCGGCTGATGTCGCAGTTGTTGATCAGCACCCGTCCTGACGATGGGTCGTAAAAACGAGGCAGTAGGTTGATCAGCGATGTTTTACCGGCGCCGGTGGGACCAACCACGGCAACGGTTTCTCCGGCCTGCATGCTGAACGTGATATCCCGCAAGACCGGCTCGCCTGCGACATAGCTGAAGCTGACTTTTTCAAATTGAACCTGCTCAATGCTTTGTTGATCCGGTGGACGCTGACCGGTTTTGGCCCCCGGTGGCGCCAGGCTTTCCCGGTTGTCCATAATCAAGAAGATTCGTTCGGCGGATGCCATGGCATTTTGCAGGATATTATATTTTTCCGCCAGATCCCGGATGGGTCTGAAAAACATCCTGATATAGGCGATGAAGGCCACCAGTGCCCCAAGGCTCAGCGTACTGCTGAGCACGCTGCCGCCGCCGTAAAATATCACCAGGGCAACGGCCACCACTCCCAGAACCTCGATTAACGGCATGAATATGGCCAGCACATGGATTTGCTTCATTCCGGCCAGATAATTTTCGTGATTCAACTGTTTAAAATTTTGATAATTGGTAATTTCCTGACGAAATAATTGAATGACCCGGATGCCGCCGATAGTTTCCGAAAAGCGGGTATTGATTTCGGCCACTTTGATACGCAGCTCCCGGAAAATATCTCGTGCCCGTCGCGAAAAAATTATTGAGGCATATACCACCAGCGGCAAGACAATAAAGGAGATCAGCGCCAGCTTCCAGTTTAGGACCAGCATCACCACGGCAATACCGCAAAGCAGGAAAAGGTCTTTAAAGACCATCGAAATAACCGAGGTGAACAGTTCATGCATGTTCTGAACGTCATTGGTCACCCTCGTGACCAGTCGTCCCACTGGATTACGGGTGAAAAAGGAGATGGCCAGATTCTGGATATGGTCAAACAGCTTCATGCGCAAATCATGCATGAGCATGTGACCGGTATATTCCATGATCATTCGTTGGACAAAACTCAAAATAAAGTTGAGCAATACCAGGGCCACGAAAACGGCCGTAAGTACCGCAATTCCGGTTAAATCTTTGTGTCGTAGAATACTCAGATCAGATCGATCCAGCTGGGATAGGGCGCTATATGCCATCCGGGCTGTCCGGCCTTCAATTTCGAATAGGGCACGATGTTTATTAACCAATGCCTGATGACGCGGGTCGGACAAATCGAGCCGGATAACCCGGTTCGGGGATCCTTTGCCGGATTCTTTAGTGTCCACGTACTGTTGTTCGATTTGGGGCACGATATAGCGGTCAATGGCTACCTTGGTGACATAGGGTAGCGCGAGGTCCAAAACGGTGATTAGCAGAACCAGTGCGATGGATCCCAAAAGCAGCATTCGATAGGGCCGGGTAAACGGATAAAGCCGTTTGAGCAACTTCAAATCATAGGGTTTGCCCAGTTTTTTTTCCTCAACATATCCGAAATCAGGCTTCATCTAATTCCTCTTCGATTTGCTGCTGGCGAAATGTCTTGGCATAATATTTGTCGGATTCCATTAGCTGCCGGTGACTGCCGGATTCCTCAATCCGTCCCTGATCGAGGGCGATGATACGGTCGGCAAAATAGACAGCGGACAGGCGGTGGGAGACAATGACGATGGTTTTGGAGCCCGCCATTGCTCTGATGGCATTGATGATGGCCGTTCCGGTTTCCAGATCCACCTGGCTGATGGGATCATCCAGAATCAGGATATCCGCGTCTTTTAAAAGGCAGCGGGCCAGCGCGATACGCTGTTTCTGACCGCCGGAAAGAATAATGCCTTTTTCTCCCACCACGGTATCATAGCCATCGGGAAAATTATTGATCGTTTCAGAAAGAGCAGCTGCTTTGACAGCTTTTTTAAGCCTCAACTCGTTGACATCCCGGTTGCCGAAGGTAATATTGTCGCGAATCGTCCCGGCGAACAGGAACGGTTCCTGGGGAATAAAGGCGATGTGGGATCGAAGGTCACTTATTTTCAAAGTGCGGATGTCATTTCCGTCAAGCAGGATTTTACCCTGCTGGTTTTCATAGAGTCTTGGGATCAGATTGATCAGGGTCGTTTTACCGCCGCCGGGTGGACCAACAATGCCCAGCACCTGTCCGGGTTTGATGGACAAATTAATATCACTAAGGGCCTCGACACTGGCCCCATTCTCTTGGGCCGCATAGGTAAAGCAGACATTTTCGAAATCAATTTTCCCGTCAACTCCTGCCAGGTCACGAGCATCCCGCCGGTCACGGATATCCGGGAGGGTTTGCAAAATTTTATTGATGCGGTCCAGCGACGCCCGACCTCTTTGAATGAGATTGGTCACCCAGCCCAAGGCCATCATGGGCCAGGTCAGCAATCCCAGATAACTGATGAAGGCCACAAAATCACCCGGGGTGATCGTTTGCAAAACGGTCTGGCGACCGCCAATGTAAAGAACAATTGCCAGGCTTATATTTGAAAAAAATAGCATCATTGGAAAGAAGGAGCCGATGATTTTAACCAGTCTCAGATTTTCGTTAATGTAATCTCTGGAAACGGTTTCCACCTGAAGGGCTTCTTCTGTTTTGCGATGGTGGGCTTTGATAATGCGAATTCCCGCGAAACGCTCCCGAATCACTTCGGTGAGTTCGGAGAAAGCGGCCTGAACCGCCTGATACCGTCGATGCATTTTCTTGCTGAAAAAGCGCGTGCTGATAACAATCAGCGGCATGGGGATGAGGACAAAGGCCGTCAGCTTGACATTAATATAGGCCATAAAGCCGATGGTGGCCAATCCCAGGACGATCGCGTCGTTTAAGGCCACCATTCCCATGCCGGTGGCCATTCGAATTTGTTGAATATCATTGGTGGCATGGGCCATCAGATCGCCGGTTTTGACGCCATCAAAGTAGGCAGGTGATAGGTTTTGCAGGTGATTGAACAGCGTGTTGCGCAACCCCTCTTCGACTCTGCGGGATGTACCCAGGAGACAACGGCGCCAGATATAGCGAAAGATACCGATAAACAGTGCGATCCCGACCATATACAGTGCATAGGACAGAAGTCGCCTGGCGTCTATTTCAAAGGTCGTTAGATCATCGACTGCCCATTTGATGATCCGGGGAATGATGAGTTGGAGCACATCGACAGTGATCAGGCTGAGCAGTCCGACTACAATTTTGACGCGATTTTCGACAAAGTAAGGCTTGATCAGGGACATGACTGACTTCTGATTGCCTGGATTTGGCTGCTGATTTCTGGTCACTAGTTGCTGATCTCCGATACGGGGTACACGTTACGAGTTACGGGTCACGGGCTACTGGTAACGGGATGCGCGATACGGGCCGCGAGCTTCAGGTATCGGGTCGCACGTTACTCGTAATTTACTAATATTTGCCGTCTCCCAATTAAACTATTTAGAATGCATAAATATAAGGGCAGTATAATATATCTGCAAGGAAATAAAGATCAGTAAAAAGCTCAAAGCTCAAAGCTGAAAGAGACCCAACCGACCTGTGCGCTATGTATTATACTATTTCATGACTGGCAGTCAGTATATTGGATCCAGTAATTCGCAATCTGTGTCCCAACCCTCCTATCCCGCATCACTCAACGCGTAACCCGTACTCCGCAACTCGCAACGCTGTTCGGAATCATTGACTTTATTCAGGCCGGTTGTTATTGTACCACCTATGGAATCAGGAAGTATTGTGGAATATATTGACCGCCAAAAAATTAGATGCGCGGTTGTACTGGAGGTCAAAAACCAGCGGTTACGGCTTTTAACCGAAAATAATCGTGAGGTCAGACTTTCGGCTGGTCGGTTGCTGCATAAGGATAAGGCACGCCTCAAATTGGCCATGGGCCGGGACAAAATGGTCGATGCTTTGCGGGAAGTCGCCAGCAAACGCAAGGCGTTGCTCGCGCAAGTGGATATTAAAGACCTGTGGGAGATTCTAAATACAGAACAGGTGTGGATTGACCTTGAAACGATGACGGAGTTTTGTTTCCCGGACAGTCCGGGCGGGGATCAAGAGTCGGCGGTAATCAGGGCGTTTTTTGATGACCGATTGTATTTTAAATTTAACCTGGACCGGTTTTTTCCGAATTCAGCCCAGCAGGTTGAACGGCTGACTGCCCAGCGGCATGAAGAGGAACGCAAAAATCGAATTGTCGAGCTCGGTGGGGACTGGTTGAAAAGTCTGGTAAATGGTTTATCGCCGCCGGTTGATGCGAGCGAAGAGGATTTTCAGGAAGTCATTAATATCTTAAAATCGTTTTACCTGTTTGAAAAGGAAAGTAAAGATCATACTCTGGCCAGGGCCATGATCAGCAACTCAGGATTAGAATGGACAACCGGGCTTTTTCCAATTCTGGTTAAAATGGGGGTTTTTGAAGAAAACGAAAATATGGATTTGCTGCGCCTGGAGGTCACCGCTGAATTTAATGAAACGATCCTGCAAAGTGCTGAACGCCTCGTTTCCTCCCATCAGGACTTTTTCGCAGATGACGTGCGCCAGGATTTGACATCTTTATCTTTGATGACCATTGACGGGCAGTCGACGCTCGATTTTGACGATGCCTTGAGCATCGAAAAAGTGGGCGAGCATTATCTGCTGGGCATTCATATTGTTGATGTGGGCCATTTTGTTCGCAAGGGCGATAGCATTGACCAGGAAGCACTTGCCCGTGGCAGTTCCATCTACATGCCCGATCAAAAGATATCCATGCTGCCCGCGGCCCTCGCCGAAGGGCTCTGCAGTCTAAAGGCCGGAGAATTGCGTCCGGCCATCAGTACTTTGGTGAATTTGAGCCCTTCAAGGGAAATTATTGATTATGAAATTGTGCCCAGCTTAATCAATGTTAAACACCAACTTACCTATTATGATGTTAACCTGGCAGCGGATCAAAACCAGAACATCATCAGTCTGCGTGAAATAGCAGAAAAATTTAGGCAGCGGAGATTGGATGGCGGTGCGGTCCAAATCACGGTGCCGGAAATTAACGTCTGGCTATCCGACGATCGATCCATCTCCGTGAATAAAATCAACCGCGAAAGTCCCGGCCGGATGCTGGTTTCTGAAATTATGATTTTAGCCAACTGGCTGATGGCTAAATTCTTAGCTGACAACAATGTACCGGCAATATTCAGATCACAACCGGCTCCCGGGGAGCGTCTTTACAGGAGGGACGAGGGGACCGTGTTCCAAAACTGGATGCAGCGAAGATTTCTAAGCCGTTTTATGCTGGACCACAAGCCCGGCAAGCATTCAGGTCTTGGACTGGATGCCTATGTGACGGCAACTTCTCCCATTCGAAAGTACTTTGACCTGATTACGCAGCGCCAAATTAGAGCGCTGCTCGGTTTTGAGCAACCTTACACTTCGAAAGAAATAGACCTGCTTATTCAAAAGCTGCAATTTCCGATGGGCAATGTTGGCAGAATTCAGCAAGGGCGACAGCGCTACTGGCTGTTGAAATACCTCGAACAGCACGTCGGCCGCAAAGAAGAGGCTATTGTTCTGAATAAGCGCAGAAACAATTACCAGATCCTCCTTACCGGATACATGATTGAATGCGACCTTCCGCATTCCAGCGGTCTTGAACTGAAACCCGAGGATCTTATCCAGGTGACGATCCAGAATGTGAGTGCCAGGAAGGATCTGTTTCAGGTCGCTATCGGTTAGCGGATACTGGAATTGGGAAGTCGGAATGCGGAATTGGGATAGGTTTAGCAAAGGGCAGAGGGCATAGCGCATAGGGCAAAGCTAAATAGAAAATGATGAACGTCCAACATCGAATAATTGTATTCTGTCTATTTAGAATAGATTGAACGCAGCAATTCATGCTTGAATAATCGACATTAATTCCTTCCTTCCGACTTCCCACTTCCGACTTCCGCATTCCCACTACCGACTTCCTAATGATTCCCACTTCCAAACTCTTCAAACCCGGCACCATTTCTATTTAACCGAAACAACCTGGCCACCTGTGATTTTTTGAAGCTCCTGCGGTGTCAGTTTGAATATAGCTCTCGGGGTTCCGGCGGCAGCCCAGATTTCATTATACTGCAGAAGATCTTCATCAATAAAAATCCGGATCTGCTGGACATGGCCAACAGGAGGAACTCCACCAATGGCAAATCCGGTTTTTTCGCGTACGAACTCTGCATCGGCTTTTGCTAACGGCTCGGAAATGAGATTTGCCATTTTTTTTTCGTTGACCCGATTCGCCCCGCTGGTAGCCACCAGGATCGGCTGCTGGGTTTTTTTGCCTTTGAAAATAAGCGATTTGACAATCTGACCCACCTGACACCCCGCGGCCCGGGCGGCGTCGTCAGCGGTGCGTGTCGATTGTGGCATTTCGACCACCTGAGATGATACAGCGTATTCAATTAATGCTTCCTGCACCTTTCGGGTACTTGAACTGATTTTTGCGGACATTTGAATCTCCTAATTTCATTACCACTTTAGTAATTTTACACCTTAATATAATCAATTTAAACCAGTACGATACATGTAATAAAACAATAAAATCCCAAAACTCAAGCATCAAATTACAAATAAATTCCAAATTTCATGATTTTCATCAAGCTATCAAATTTGGTGAAATTAATATATTGCTTGGTTTAATGTCGGTGCCCCCGGCGCATTCAGCTGGCCTTGACTGTAAATTTTTAGAAAATATATTAAATAGTTCCTGTCACAAGTTCAGTACCCTAAAATTTGAATCAGAAACTGTATATTTCTCTTGAAAAAATAAAATAAATAAAATATAAGTCTATTTTATAAATAAATCACATTCAGGGAGTTTCAGAGCAATGGGAATCCAAGAGCGCAAAGAGAGAGAAAAGGAGCGGCGGCGGCAGCAGATCATGGTCGCTGCTAAAAGGGTTTTTTCCGACAAAGGCTTTAACAAGGCCACGATGGAAGATATCGCTCAAGAGGCTGAACTCAGCCCCGGCACCCTTTACCTGTATTTTAAGAATAAAGAAGAGCTATACGCCTCTCTTTCATTGAGGATACTTCAATATCTGCTCATCCGGGTTGAACATGTCAATGATGAAAAAGACGCCAATCCAGCGGAAAAATTAAAGGCCTTGATGGACGCGATGTATGACGTCTATGAATTTGATCCGTTGATTATCATCAATATGTTCCATCTACAGTCCAGCGAAACATTGATGAACCTGTCGCCCCAGCTGATGGCCGAGATCAAGGAATTATCCCGCAAGTCTCTGGGTTCAATCGCTCAGATATTTCAAAACGGGGTTGATCAGGACCTTTTTGTTGACCATCATCCGGTTGCGATGGCCGATACTTTCTGGGCGTTGTTTTCCGGTGTCGTGCTTTGGCTGACCTCCAAGCGGTTAATCAACGAAGAAAAAGATTATCTCAAACAAACTCTTGAACTGGCATTTGACATTTTTGGACGAGGGGTGAAGAAAGGGTAGAGGTGCATAAAGAATGTCGAATGACGAATCGCTTCGCTCAGTCATTTTTATAAAATCGGCAGAAGATATTCTTTTGACATTCAATATTCCTTGTTCGATATTCGATATTCGCTTTTTCGGAGTTTTTTCTTCGAACAAACTGGTCACTCCACGGCCAGAGGCGGGGCTGACAACTGACACCTTAAGCCATTTGTCATGGTACCTGCCCTTCATATCCATTACCAATTTGATTATAGTTAAAAAAACTGGCAAGTGTCTAAAACAGCCTTGTAATTTCATCCACTTCGAATTGGGGCCAGTCGGTGGAACGGCCTTTTTTTATTGCGCGAATCCCCTGGCCCGGATCCCGAACCTCACCAATACAGGCGACTTCGATGCCGCTTTGACGAATGGATTTCATCAGCGAACTGCAGCCGGATTCCCGGCAGCAGATCAAAAGGCTGCCTGAGCCGATGAGACCCATCGGCTGTATACTCAACAGCTGACAAATTATACGGGTTTCAGCAAATACGGGAATGGCATCCAGATCGATTCTGATTTGGTGCCCCCCGGCAATGCTCATTTCCTCAAGGGCCGTGGCCAGTCCGCCTTCGGTGACGTCATGCATGGCGCTGGTCGCCCCGGATTGAGCGGCAATGCTGGCTTCAGTGATAATGCTGATATCGGTCAGAAATTCGCGGCATTTTTCAATTTCTGCATCAGTCAGACCGAGTTGTGCCAAACGTTTGCCAAATTCCCTGGCTATGATGGCGGTTCCTTCCACGGCGACACCTTTGGTCAACAGGACCCGATCGCCGGGTGCCATATTGCGCTTGTCGATCAATTTGCGCCGGGTAACGGTGCCGGCCATCATGCCGGTGACCACCGGCCGGGTGACGGCATCGGTAATTTCGGTATGCCCGCCGCAAAGTGTGATTTCCCAGCGCCGGCAAAATTCTTTAAGTTCCTGGAAGACCTTGTGAATTTCCGATGGGGTGACTCCGCAGGGGAACAGCAGCGTGGTCAGAAGCCAGCGGGGTTTAGCCCCGGAAGTTGCAATGTCGTTGGCATTAATCAAAACCGCATACTGGCCGATGGCGTCCGTCGCAAAAGTGATGGGATCCGATTTGAGCACCAGGACTTCCTCGGACACGACGTCAACCGCTGCGGTATCTTCACCAATGCCCGGATTTATGATAACCGACGGATCCTGAAAACCAAACTGATTTAAAAATTCACGCAATAGATCATTGGGCAGTTTTCCGGCAGGCAGGGGGATGCCCAGGCGCATAATGGGTTTGAGTTGGGCTAAGCGGGATATCTGATATTCACCGTTTGCCTCCGTCCTTTCCGACGGCGCTGAAGTGTCTAAATGTACGGCCACTGCTCCGACATTTTTAGCCTGCTGAAGTACATCCGGGTCTGCTGTGACAATCAGGACCTGAGCCGGCGCTAATTTTAATTCTTGTGCTACCATCTGAACCGCACTGACAGCCGGCACTTTTGCTAAAAGCTCCGACCGGCTGACAACCGGATAAAAATCATGGTCCGCTGCCGAAGGCAGATTTTTCAGCAGATGATTGACAAAGGCCGGACCGCAGTGTGATATCACAGCCAGGCGCAGGTTTTTCAGCTCCAGATATCTCAACAATTCCGCTGCATCGTCCGGAGCGGGCAAGTCCGCCGCTGCTTCAAGCTCGAGGCGATCGAGGCTGGACATGGCGCGGCTGCGATCCTCAGTATTTGTCAAGCTCTGTAAAAATCCCAGGATGGTCTTATCCACCGGACATCCAATCGATGCTTTTATTTTATCAGTATCCAGCCTGGTCGATTGAATCAGTGTGTTTTCGAGATGAAATAAAACGGCCTTGATGTGCATAATATATATAACTATCTAAAATTGCTTAAATTTTTGTTTTGATAACAATCAACCTGTATAAACAAAATCAAAAAATTAGGCAAGAAAAACATTTTCCATTAGCTTTTAAGATATATCGGGATGGGATTGTTCGACGAGATTGGAAGACGGCAAGAGAATTTAGCCGGATTGATCCGTAAAGCGAGATGCTATGAATTTTTTCTGACCGGACGTAATTGGAAACATCCACTTTGAAACCCATCTTTCTGTAAAAATTTCTGCTTCTGTCGTAGGGTGGATAACCAACGCTTTCCCCAAGAGTTTTAACTTGAAGTATATTAATATCACGTTCTATCATAATTCTCTCAAACTCAAAAAACAGCATTTCACCGGCCCCGGTGCCATGATGTTGTTCATAAATACCGATCCAGCCCAAATAGCCAATACCTTCATACAAAAAGTATGAAAGAAATCCAATCGGCTCTGAATCAGCATCAACAATAATCAATTTTTCAAAATAAAGGTCTTGCTTTATGTATTTTATACCATCATCATTAAACCAATCATCAAGGGATTTCGCAATCTGAAGAACCGTATCAGTGTCGGAGGTGGTCCCCTCCCTAATTTTCAATTCATTATTCATTGTTTTCCCTATGCGTAAATTATGACTCATTGATAGATTGCGAATACCCGGACTTCGGTCACATTTGTGATATCCTCTAAAATAGCCACCAATTTTGATGGAGTCCCGAATGCATATACCAATATGTGAAAATACAGAATAATTCATATATGTATGGCTATCTTGATAAAATCAGGGTGCTCTACGCTGCTGATAAATAGCAGGTAGCAAACATTCATCTTTTTCAAAAAAAAAAAATCTGAATTGAAGTTTTGGTCCTTAGATTTTTATTGGAATATACAAATCTATCTTTTATTTCCCTATCCATAGGCGACACCACAATATATAGTGATGGCTCATTGGTCGATAAAAACACCCTCGGCGTACATTTTGATATGCAATCTCCATAATTCCATTATTTCAGGAGCAGGAAGTCCGCAATAGTTTAAGGTTAAAAAAAAGTGTATATTTGTTCTGATTAATCTGTAAATTCATTAGCAACGAAATAATCACGTTTTCCCCTGTGTCGGACCACGGCTTAGCATCGTCCCAAAATACTTATGATATCACTTTGAATCAAATGCTTATAACAAAATTTTGTTTATGGCAAAATCCGGATTAATAATCACACCCAATTTGATTTAGATTCTTCGGATATCAAATTTGCCCGTTTATTCGCTACTCTTATAAAATCGGCAATGGACCGCTGTTTGATTTTCCGGCAAAATATCCTGCTATCCTTTCCTTAGTCATTTCCCCTGCGAATCCGTAAAATTATTCCAATAAATTAATATTTTGTTGTAGTTCTATCTATATTTCTACATATATTTCAAAC
>Ga0056115_1000142_pt1 | contig 36438 bp, 28 predicted proteins | sample WorMetOlspDAHAB1_FD_77007 | JGI IMG/M metagenome (GOLD analysis project Ga0056115, IMG submission 77007) | Marine gutless worms symbiont microbial communities from Max Planck institute for Marine Microbiology, Germany - Olavius sp. DAHAB.1 ...
CATAATTATAATGTAATATCAAATGGTTATTATATAATTAAGAAGTAATTTAAGAAGATTTTAGCCCGTTTCACAAAAATTGTTGCCTAAAAAACAACCCTTAGGTTGTCGGACAGGCTCTTTCAATTATTATAATTTCAATTTTCTTGACATGGCCGGCTCTGGGAGATGAATTGCCTTCCTATTGCAAAGACGATCCTGGCCTTGCCGGCAAGCTGACCCGGATGGGGCCGGTCATGGGGCTTGGGTCTTCAGTTTCGCAGGGCCTTCTGGCCCGTTCGGTATCCGAGGTTGTGACCGATCAGTTATGCCTTGGCAGCAAAAGCCATTTTTTTCCATGGTACTTCCCGGCGAGTTACCGGAGGGCGGTTAAATATTATTATAAACGCAGAAAACCCGGTCTGGTCATCGCTCTGGATATTACCTATCATGACATGAAAGTTTTGGAATATACCAGCGATAAAAAAAAGGTGCTCGCTGCCCTGGTGCCTGCTCTGGCGCTGGATTGCAAAAGCGAATTTTATGAGTGTACCCCGGATGGCAATGAATCCTACGTCAAAGCAGAAAACTACCGGCCGACAGTGATATTAGGCGATATTTTTTTTGAGAATCTGATTGATTGCTCGCAGGGGAAACCACCCAAAGGCTACCTTATTGAAAATGCCAAACCCAGACCCAAAGCGCACTGCTTTGAAGAATACGCTCAACTCAACCGTTATTTGAAAACCCTTGCCGACCGATATCCCAATATACATTTGCATCCGGCCAATCACTTTTTCACATCTCTGGTGAAATATCCCCACAGCCTTTTTTACAATGACGGATCCCGCCAGACTTTTTTCAGCCGGCAGGAACTTACCTGGGATGGTTGGCACCCTTACACCGATCCCGGCACTAAGGTACTTGCAAACCTGACAATTATGCACGTTAACCGCTTAATTCAAGAAGGCAAAATAAACGGCAGTCCCATCCCCCTGGCAACGCTTTCCGATGAATATTTTGGCCCGCCATCCGGTCTTATCATCATTGTCTCTGAAGATTTTCCACCCGAACCAACGCCACAGATAATCGGTCCCGGCGGCCGCAAGGTTCCCCTGCGATTTTCCCTATCCAGAACCTGGGCCCAACGCCACGGCGTCTTTACCATCGGGAAATCATACCTCAGATCCAGAGCACTGTCATGGAACCGCCTGGGCCCTAAACCGCTTTTAATTCGGGCGCAAACCCATTCGGGCTCCACTATAGTTTTATCCAAAAAAGATCAAGAAATGTTGACCGTCCATTACCGTAACGGAATATCTTTGAAAGGCGCCCTTCTCCTTATCGGCGATGATTTCGATAGAAAAATTGTTTCCCGCGAAGACACCTTCTTTCTCAATCAACTCGACAAAGACAAACGTATTCTGGACAAACTCTCCCCGCCAGTACCGGATAATGATGTTCCATGGGATTACTAGCTGCTTGCTTCATTCGCCACCCGTCCAAAGAGTCAGCATTCATAGGGGAGTTATGACAGAAAGTGATGACCTCAAAGAAACCGACAATACGGTCATGGTGGATGCCGCCATCGAACAATGTCTCAGAAATTATTTTGAAATCCCTAATCCGCGATCGTTGTGGGCCTTGTCTACCCCCATCAGATGCTTAAGTTATAAATTTCATGCAATAAAAATTATTTTCTAAGGAAACCAACCGTGACACCTGAAATTGCTCTGGTTTTGTGTATTCTGGCCGCATCCGTAATATTGTTGATCACTGAATGGATCCCGATGGAAGTCACCGCCCTGCTTTCCCTGGGTGCGGTGGCATTGACCGGTTTAGTCACTCCCGTTCAAGCGCTGGCGGGTTTCAGCAACCCGGCGGTCGTGACGGTCTGGGCCGTATTCATTCTTAGCGGGGGGTTGACCCGTACGGGCGTTGCGAATGTAATCGGCAATTTTGTGCTGAGAATGGCCGGAACACGTGAAACGATGATGATCGTTGTCATCATGACCACTGCCGGCGTAATGTCTGCCATTATGAACAATGTCGCCGTGGCAGCCCTGATGCTGCCGGTGGTCATGGATATTGCCCGCCACACCGGTCGGCCACCGTCACGGTTGTTGATGCCGCTGGCCTACGGTTCGCTGCTGGGTGGCCTAACGACCCAGATCGGCACCCCCCCGAACATCCTGGTCAGCGACGCCCTTAGAGATGCGGGACTCAAATCATTTACATTTTTTGATTTTTCCCCGGTCGGGCTGGTTGTAATGTTCTCCGGAATTGCCTTTATGACCTTCATTGGCCGTCATCTGCTGCCGCAGCGCGACGTTGCCCGGGAGTCATCGACCGACAGTAAAACCGACTGGCAGTCCCAGTACGATCTGCAGGAACGGCTGTTTCTCGTCCGGATTCCCCAGGACTCGATCCTGGCCAACAAAACCCTGGTCGAGGTCAGAATGGGTTCGGTATTAGGCTGGAATGTAATCGGAATTACCCGCAGGGATCGAACCCTGCTGGCCCCGGGACCGACCGACACGCTGCGGGTTGGAGACCGATTAACGGTTGAAGGTCGGATTGAAACTCTAAACGAGTTGAAGAACTGGCGCCAGCTCGTTGTCGAAGAAGGCGGCATCGACCTGGAAAAACCGTATTCGAATGAAATTAAAATCGGTGAAGTCCTACTGCCGGGCAATTCACGCTATGTCGGCAGCACGCTTAACACATTAGGATTCCGCGGCCGTTTCGGCCTCAACGTACTGGCCATTCGCCGAAACGAGCAGGTCAAACGCACCAATCTGCAGGATGAACCGCTGCAGCGCGGTGACATGCTTCTCGTGGCCGGTACCACGGATAAACTAGAAGAATTAGGCAGCACCAGCGGATTCGATCAATTTCGCTATGTTGAACGATCAGAGCTCATTGATGTTTACCATCTGCACGAACGACTCATGGTCATGCAGGTACCGCCGGATTCGGCCCTGATCGACAAATCACTGAAAGAAAGCCGCCTGGGGGATGCTCTGGGCAGCCGTGTCCTGGGAATCTTGCGGGGCCAAAACCCCATAATGATGCCGGAACCGGATGAGATATTGCAGGCCCGGGATCGTCTCGTGGTGGAAGGGCGTCAGCGCGATTTCGATAATTTGCGCGGACTTGAAAAACTGGAGATCGAGCGCCGCACCGACAACGGTGTGGAGAAACTGGTTTCCGGTGATACCGGACTGGTGGAGGCCATTCTTTCCCCGCAAACGACCCTGGAGGGCAAAACCCTGCGCCAGATCAATTTTCGCGAAAAATTCGGCTTGAATGTGCTTGCCCTGTGGCGCAAGGGACAGGCCCACCGATCGAATCTGAGGGATATGGAACTGCGGTTCGGAGATGCCCTGCTGCTGCTTGGTCCACGGGCCAAGCTCCAATTGTTGGGCCGTGAGCCGGATATCATCGTTTTGACGGAAAACGCTCAGGAAGAACTGCGGACCGACAAGATGAAATTCTCCATCCTGATTATGGTGGCGGTTTTGCTGCCGGTAATTCTGGGTTGGGTCCCAATATACATCGCGGCCGTAGTCGGTGCCGCGCTAATGGTTTTGGTCGATTGCCTGGACATGAAAGAAGCCTATCGCCAGATCGAGTGGAAAGCGGTCTTTATAATTGCCGGCATGCTGCCGCTGGGAACTGCTCTGGATCAGACCGGTGCGGCCAAACTGATTGCGGAAGGAGTGGTTGCTGTGGTCGGACCGATGGGACCCAAAGCGGTTATGTTTGGCCTGGTGGCGTTAACATTTCTGGCAACCTGCTTTGTGCCCACCGCCGCCCTGGTGGTACTCATGGCGCCTATTGCACTGAACACAGCCACCAATATGGGACTGTCGCCTTTCGGCCTGATGATGGCTATTGCCATGGCGGCTTCGGCCAGTTTTATGACACCTGTGTCCCATCCGGCCAACATCCTGGTAATGGGACCGGGCGGCTATCGGTTTATAGATTATTTAAAAATCGGTGGCTTATTGACGCTGGTCATATTTGGGGTACTGATGTTTGTGCTGCCGTTATTCTGGCCGCTGGTGCCCTGAAAAAATTTTAGAATTTGGATTGTGGATATCGGAACTTTATTTTGACAACCAGTATAAAGCTTCCATTAGCGCACTATTGTTTCGATAGCACTCGATTCTATCCAGCCTCTTTTGTTTTCCGACAATCGAATCAGCGACCAGCCGTCTTCAATTCGCTCCCGGTGGATGGTCGTCCCCTCGTGGAGTTTAAAAAGTACGGTATCATTGGAATCCGGTCCGGCCAGGACATCGACTTCTTCGGCTAAAATGACAGCTCGCCGATCTGTTCTTAGCTGGTACCATTTCACCCCCAACGAAGCCCCGCCCACCAGCCAGAATATTAGCAGGACGATGAAAACATAATAGGACCACTCCGGACGCACAAACAATCGCAGCACCAGAATTCCCCAGAATAAAATATTCAGTACCGCGAAGCTCCACATCAATTCACGAAACGTAATTTCATCCAGCCAGAAAAACGCCTGCTTAAGGAAATTCTGGTCGGCAGAAATTGCATCCTGAATTTGGTCAAGGGCATAGCGCAGATTAAAATTTAAATCTGCATCGCGCGGTATCAGAAGATGGGCCCTTTTATAATTTAAAATTGCCCGCCCAAGTTGACCTGAACGAAAATAAGCATTGCCGAGGTTGTAATAAAGATGCCCGTTAACGTATCCCTGGCCGATTAGTTCAAAATAGCCATCGATGGCTTCCTGATAACGATCTTCTTTATAAGCTCGATTCGCCTCAAAATAAAGCTCCCCGGCGGAAGGACCCTCCGCCGCAAAACAGCTTCCACTTGAAAAAAAGAGCAGTGGCATAAAAATCAGTAATTTAAAATTATCGATCAGTCGCATAATTTTGTTCTTCAGGATAGTCTTCCATCGCAGAAATAAAAACAGATAGGGTTGTCAGCCCTAAAGGCATTTTTTTAACAACATGTTGCAAGTAATTGATGGTTTCCGGTGTCTGGGAGTTAAGGCGCTATATTCTGAAACCTGAAGGCTGACACCTCTAATCTGTGCCATTGCTTTCCCGTGGGCCCACTTTTTCCGAGCGCAGTCTCGGGAAAAGCGCAGATTCCAATAACAATTAACCATTAACAACTAACTATTGTTTACCGGCTTTCCTTTTCTATCCGCTTTATGAGCGGCACAAGATCGTTATCAACAGCGGCTGTCTCCGTTCCTTGGCCCGTATATTCAGCATTTTCCAGCTGCAGCATGATGTTCTGCAGCTTCTCGGCGGTGTCGGTGCCGACGCCTTGTGCAATCAATATCTTGACCGACTCCTGCGGCGTGAGGGAACCGTATGATAAACCGAATCGGCTGTTCAAATAACCTCTGATCAGCTCAAGCAGTTTGCGGGCGGAAAGCTCGTGCTTGCGATATTGCTTATAGAATATCCGCGCTGCCTTTTTAGCCAGCATATCCGACTGACCCGCCCGGGAATGCCGGCGCAGTTTCATACTGCCAAGTGTGCCCAGGTACAGGGCAAACGGCAGTCCCAACAGAGCCCAAAACAACCAGCACTCCGGCTGAAGGCGGTTGACTGGTTCAAAATTTTGCATGGCGGTATGGACCGGAAAAATATCACGGCCGATTTCCCGGATCGCTTGTTTGACGGCACTGTCATCGCTTATCGCGGCGGCGTTTGGTTCTGAAATATTGATCGTTTCTTTTTTACCGGGCCGAACCGAAAGCGTGTATCTGGAGGATCTCAATGTTTTGTAACTGTGGTTCTCAGGGTCAAAATAGCTGACAGCGACCGGCGGAACCTCGAGGCGGCCGTCTTTTTCAGGCACCAGAGCCCATTTCATGATTTTAGAACCCTTGGTCCCGTCACTATCCTGGGTCGATTCGAGCAGCGGTTTATCGGCATAAATTTTGATATCATCGAGTTCGGGTATTCTTAAATCGGGAATTCGATTGACATTGCCCTGCCCGCTTACTGCAACCGTTAACGTAGCCGATTCTCCGGTTTTTAGCGAGGCGGGTTCCAGCTTTGACCATATCTCAAATTTTCCGACCAAACCGCTGAAATCAGGGGGTTTGCCCACCTGCGGCAGAGGATGAACCGTCAACTGCACGGATTTACTGGTCACACTCAGCGGCCGACCGCTTGAGAATGATGAAAACGGGTTATCAAAAATACCGCGATTTAAATTTCGGCGCGATTTCAACACCGTCATGTTCATTTTAGCTGGATCGACAGCATAGCTGCCGGCTTTGGACGGCACCACAGCATATCGGACTTCAAGCACCTGGAAGACCTGGCCATTGAGAGTGCTGCGATATTCAATGGGCTTTGAGATTTGTTTAAATACGAGGTTCTCCGCCTCAGGCAGATTGAGGTTGATTTTTCTCACATTGCGGCGCAAATGTAATTTCAGGGTGTAAATCGTCTGCTCTTCCACGTACACCGTATCATCTGAAAGTTCGGCGGTTAAGAATACGGGACTATGCTCGCCGCCTTTCCCCTCAGCAGGCCTTAAAACTCTCAGCTGCGCGGTATTGCTGGCATACGGTTTGCCATTTATTAGAACCCGGGCCGGGCCGACCTGAAAGATTCCGATTTTATGTGGCTGGATAAAATAAGTATAGTCCACCCCGGAACTTATTTTACCGTTGATAAATTCAACCCGGCTTGATGTCCCACCCGATCTAACATCAAAATTTTCCAAACCCTGAATTTCGGGCGGTGAATCGCTGTCACGGCTGCCGTCCACACGGACGATCAGTTCTACCGAATCGACCAGCTGAACTTCCGGCCGGTCCAATTTCAGGCTCACCGTGACCTTTCCCCATGAAAAAGAGGGTATCAGAGCGATTATTATAAATATAGATATTGTAAGCGAGATTTTTTTCATTAATTAATCCGCCTAAAAACATCGCACGATGACGGTTGCTATTTGTTTCATGAAAACGGAAGAAAGGTGATAGATCGAATCTGCGCGGATTAATTATTTAATGCTGCGCATTTTTTTTTTATGTTATCACTTTCTTCGATTTTTCAGGATATGCGTCATGAAAATAAAAATTAATTAAAATTTTTGCTTAAAGCTTACCAATCCTTACCGGAACCTACATGCCGCTGCCGACCCTTGGTTTGCAGCAGCATCATTTGCGAGCGATCTTCTTGAATATTGTCCAACAAAGCTTCAGCCTTTTGCTGATTCATGCGGGTCATGGTCATTTTGGAAGTCTGCTCGCCGGCCTGCGCGGGAGGTACGTCCTCGCGTGGTTTCAGATCTCCCGCCAACTGCTGTTGAGATTTTTGCCCGGACTGCCGGCTTTCAGCGGATTTATTTTCAGGCGCCTGTCCGGCCGATTGTTCCGGGCTGCCCTCCGGCTGCTCGGACTCGTTTTGTTTTTGCTGATTTTGGGCAGAATACTGCCTAGAAGATTTATCTTTAGATTGATGGTCCTGATCGCCCTTGTCATTTTTGCCGTCGGCTGGGTCCGGCTGCTGTTCGGTGCCCGGCTGCGACTGATCCCGGGACTGCTCGCTTTGCCGCTCCTTTTGCTTTTGCAGGGCCCGGATGGATAATTCAAGGTTGTGGCGCGCGTCCTCGCTGGAGGGATCTTGTGCAATTGCCTGTTTGTAATGTTTGGCCGCTGTTTGATAATCTTCCTGTTTATAAGCTGCATTGCCCAGGTTATAGGCTGCTTTGAAACGAATATCATTGTCATCACTGCGTCGCAAGACGCTGGCAAAAGCGGCCGCTGCGGCCTGATAGTCACCACTCTGGTAAGCTGCACATCCCCGATTGTAACGATAGCGAAGATCTTTGGGATTATCCATATCCGACTGGGCATACGCTTTTTCAGCTTCGGCATACCGACCCTTGCGGTAGAGTTCATCCGGCGATTCCACAGCCTGTGAGCGGGCCGCCGCCAACATACAAATTGCCGTTACTGTCATTAGCAATAACCCAACCCGGACCAGGGAAGCCTTGCGGCCGGATGCCTTTTTAAAGCGGACCGTTTCGTCGATAAATCCCTCAATCAGCAAAAGAATAAAGGCTGCCAGTACAAACAGGGAGAAGCGCTCCTCATAGACCTTGATTTTACCGCTTTTAAGCTCCTGGGCCCGGGTATGGGATTTGATGCCGTCAAAATAAAGAACGTCCAAATCCAGATCCCCGGCCACCGACCGGACATAGGTTCCGCCGGTCCGGGACGCGATATCCTGCAGACCTGCTTCTTCCAGTTTGGATAATATCAGCTTCCCCTGACGGTCTTTCTTAAAACCGCCGCTGCCGTCAAGCTCGGGAATCGGACCACCGCCGACATCGCCGATCCCGAAAACAAAAATTTTGACGCCTTTGGCCGCAGCCTGCCGAGCCGCTTTGAGGCCCTGTTTTTCGTTGTCTTCCCCGTCGGTAATCAACAAAATGACCTTATCGGTGGCTGATTCATCATCAAATGCGGCGATACCCATATCGATGGCTGCCCCCAGGTCCGTGCCCGGCACCGGAATCAAATCAGGCTGCAACGCACTTAAAAACATCTCTAGGGCGGCATAATCCAGCGTCAACGGGCACTGAACAAAGGCCGCCCCCGCAAAGGCGATCAAGCCCACCCGGTCTCCCTGAACGACTTTGATAAAATCCAGGATTTCACGGCGGGCCCGTTCCAGCCGGTTGGGTGCTATATCTTCCACCAGCATACTGGGTGAAACATCAATCAAAAGCATGATATCCACGCCTTTCTGACTGACCTCTTCGTAATGGCTGCCCCAGCGGGGGCCGGCCAGGGCGAACAGCATCAACCCCAGTGACAGCAGCAAAAACGCCGCTTTGATAAATCGTCGACCACGATGATTGAGCGCCGTAAGCCGGTCCAGAAGATGCGGATCGGCAAATACCTGCAGGGCCCTTTTCTTTTTGCGGCCCTGGACAATCAGCACCACGGCTGCCAGGGGAATCAGCCAGAGCAAATTGAGCATCCACAAGTGGGAAAGGTTCATGGAACGGTCCTTAAAATGGTTGATTTCAGCATAATTTCCAACCCGAGCAGGATCAGAGCCGGGACCAGGAAATACGGATAGAGTTCCCGGAAATGAAAAAATTGCTTGACTTTGATCTCGGTTTTTTCGGCCTGGTCGATAATATCGTAGATTTCCGCAAGCCCATCGGTGTCGGTCGCCCGAAAGTATTTTCCCCCGCCGATGTCGGCAATCTTTATTAACGTGCCTTCATCCAGGTCAACTTTGCGGTGCACAATGCGTGTTCCGATCAGGGATTTGACTCGAAACGGGGCCGGTCCCTTGCCGCCCACGCCGATCGTATATATCTTGACTCCCAACGCCTGTACGGCTTCGGCCGCTTGTTGCGGCGTCAGGTCCCCGGCATTATGCCGGCCGTCGGTCAGCAGAATTAAAATTTTGGATTCGGCCTTTAAATCTTTCAACCGCTTGCCGCCGATCGCCAGAGCAGAGCCAACGGCTGTTCGATCACCGGCCATGCCGATGGTCATTTTGTCCACCAGACCCAAGAGCAATCCCTTATCCAGGGTCAGGGGCGCCTGGGTGAAGGCCGCTTCACCGAAAACCACCAGTCCAATGCGGTCGACCTCTCTTTTCTGGATAAACTCGCTGACCACCTTTTTAACCGCCGTCAGGCGATCGACCGGTTCGTCATTCAGTTCAAAATCCAGGGCCTGCATCGAACCGGACGTATCAACACACATGACAATGTCCACACCAGGCGATCGAATTTCACGGGAGACATTATAATACTGCGGTCGCGCTGCGGTCAGTACCAGTAGTATCAAGCATAAGGCCCGCAGCGCCAGCGGAATGCGCTGCCAAATAGTGCTGCCCCTGTCGGCCAGTTCTACCAGTCTGGAAGCCATGGAATGGGTGACAGCGGGCGGCTTTTTCAATATTTCAAAAATCAGATAACCGACCACCCCTGTCAGCAGCACCAAGAGCACCGGGTAGGCGAATCTGAACATCATTACTGCACCTCCCGCTGCTGTGCTTGCTCCAGCACCGTTTTCGGCTGCGGACCGGTTTTGCGAATATAGACCAGCGCGGCTTTGATATCTTCTTCTTTACGGGCCGCAGTCGGCACGGTGTCCGCAAATTTTACCAGGTCCGCCTGCTGTAGCAGGGGAATCAGTTTCCGATCCGATTCGGCCCTGATGTGTCTGGCAATTTCTTCGGTCGTATATTCAGCCGCCGGAAAGTTGCGGATGGCTTCCAGGTAACGTCTCAAAATTTCGGAAAAGAAAAAATAATGTTTTTTGACCCGCCCTTTTTCAAAGTATTGTTTTTTTTCCAATCCCAGGAGTTCACGGCGGGCGCGGACATCAGGCGGTTCGGTATATTCGGCCGGACCGGCCGGTTTCCGTCTCCTTTTGTACCACCAGAACAATCCTAACCCGATCAGAACCAGGGCAGCAATTGCGGCCGACCAGAGCAGATAGCTTTGCCAGATCGATTTTACGGGAACGATGTCCCGGATCGGGCGCAGCTGGGCCTTTTCGGCATTTTCGCTAAGGTTTGATACCGCCTGGATCGAAACCGGCTGCGCTGTCAACTGCTGCGGTTGATCGTTCGCATCTAAATAGGCCAAACTGATCGGCTCAGACTGCCACGTCCCCACCTGGTCGACCAGCAATTGTATCCGAATCTGCCCGGGGCTGAGAGCTTGGTTTAAAATGCTGAGATCATCCAGGCCGTTCACTTCCAATTTTTCCGGCAACCGGCCACCCGTTGGCAGATTGTAATCCAGAGTAAGCCAAACCACCCCACCCACGGGTACTGATGTTTGATCCAAAGAAGCGGAAAGGGTGCCGATACTTTGACTATCCGTATCAGCAGCCCACGGCATTGATGGAGTGAATATCAAGATAAGTAGAATAAAAGTGGGAAGTCGGAGACAGGAATGCGGAAGTCGGAATGCGGAAGTCGGAAAAAAGGATTGTGTCATCCAAAATTTTTGGAACGTAATTCCTTTTAATTTAAAATTCTGTATTCTCATAAGAAACATTCGCACTTCCGAATTCACTTGATTCTTTGCCTCCGGCGGTTAAAAAGATGCGTCAACGGATCCACTGCGGAACGATTGGTATAGACTTTTTCCATATCAACGCCGGCCTTCTTTAAAAGCTCGGATAATCGGGCTGTATGCTGCTGTTGATAGTTGCGCCATTTTTCCCGCAGCGATTTACTGCGGGTATTGACCAGGGCCACCTGGCCGGTTTCCGGATCCCGCAGTGTCATTAAACCTAAATTCGGCAATTCATCTTCCGCCGGATCGCATATTCGAATCACGCTGAGATCATGTTTTTTAGCCGTCAGCTTGACGGATCTGTCAAATCCCGTGTCCATACAGTCGGAGATTAAAAATACAATCGCCTGTCGTTTGACAACCCGATTCAAATAGTTGAGGACCACGTCGATGTTGGTCGTCAACTGCTGCGGTTCATAGGTAAATATTTCTTTGATCAGCCGCCAGACGTGGGCCGCACCCTTTTGGGGCGGGATGTACTTTTCAACCTGGGAGCTGAATAAAATGGCACCCACTTTATCGTTGGTTCGAATAGCCAGAAATGCCAGCATGCCGGCGATCTCAGCCAGCAACTCTCTTTTAAATTTGCTTTTGGTGCCGAATAAGTGTGAACCGGACAAATCCAGCAAAAGCATCACGGTCAACTCGCGCTCCTCATGAAACACCTTGACAAATGGATGCCCGAAGCGCGCCGATACATTCCAGTCGATGGTGCGGATATCATCCCCGGGCTGATATTCACGGACTTCGGCAAATTCAATTCCCTGGCCTTTGAAGGCGCTTTCATACTGGCCGGCAAACAGATCATTGGCCAGATAGCGGGTTCTGAAATGAAACCCCTGAATTTTTTTCAATAGTTCTTCGGATAGCATGTTTTTTTACGGCACCTCGATCCGCTCCAAAAGTACCTCGATCAGATCATCGGTGGTCTTGCCTTCGGCCTCGGCTTCATAACTTAAAATAATCCGGTGCCTCAGTACATCCGGCGCCATGGATTTTACATCTTGCGGGGTTACGTATCCCCTGCCATTTAAAAAAGCGTGGGCCCGGGCCGCTATTCCCAGCCAAATAGATGCCCGGGGTGAAGCGCCGAAACTGATCATGGAACCGATGTCGAGTCCAAAATTTTCGGGATTGCGGGTCGCACCGGACAGTTGAACGATGTAGTCCGTGATTTTTTCTTCCATGTGAATCGAGCGCATGGTCGCCCGGGCCGAATTTATATCGGTAACCTCCACCACCCCGGAAATAGTCTCGACCGCCTCTGCGTAAACGCGGTTCATTATCTCTTTTTCCTCCTCGGAGGAAGGATAATCGACTTTAATTTTTAGCATAAACCGGTCGATCTGGGCTTCGGGCAGGGGATAGGTGCCTTCCTGCTCAATCGGATTCTGGGTGGCCAGCACCAGGAAAGGATTTTCAAGAATAAACGTTTGTCCGCCGATGGTTACCTGACGCTCCTGCATGGCTTCCAACAGGGCACTCTGAACTTTGGCCGGAGCCCGGTTGATTTCGTCGGCCAAAATGATATTGTTAAAAATAGGGCCTTTTTTAATCTCGAAAGTGCCGTTGTCCGGTCGATAGATCTGGGTGCCGAGGATATCCGCCGGTAAAAGGTCCGGCGTAAACTGGATTCTTTGAAACGATGTCTTTATGGCCATGGCCAGGGTTTTGACCGCTGTTGTTTTTGCCAATCCGGGCAGTCCCTCGAGCAGCAGATGTCCGTCACAAAGGAGCCCAATGAGCATTCGATCCAAAAGCCCGCTCTGGCCGACAATGATCTTTTGGACTTCCGCCATTATCTGGCGCATAACGACGCTTTCTTTTTCAACCTGTTGGGTGATTTCCTGGATATCCATAAATTTCAATTCTCCAAATAACAAATAATTTTTTCTATTCGCTCAACTCAGAGTTCGCTGAGATTTTTAATAAATTTATAGAGAAAGTAATAATAACCCCTAGCCCAAGGGACCAAATTTGCAGTGTTCGAATAATAGTTAAGAAATGGTAATAATAATACTAAATCTTTTAATGGTCAATAATTTCAATAAGATCTCACGTTTTTTTTTCATTGTGAGGTTCCTTGCATTTTCCGGGCGCCGTATTATCGTGTTCTTATGCGAAGGGTAATTAAACATATTAGTTTAACGTTCGGGTTGATCATTACCTGCATCGCCATTCCGTCGTTTTCGGCTGGATTTTCGATGGATTATTCAATCGGCTTCAACGGTTATTTTCAAATCAATAACTGGACCCCCTTGAGCGTCGTAATAGATAACCGGGGCCGGGCAGTTAACGGCAGATTAGAGGTGATCGTGGCCTCCGGCAGTGAATACCATGGGGATGTCTACCGGACCACCTATATGACGGAGGTCGATCTGCCGCAAAATTCCAAAAAACGCTATACGTTTACAATTCTGATTAAATCCTATGCGCATGATCTGATCATTCGACTCCGGCAAAAAGATGATTTGATTTTTTCAAGGACCATCGATCTGCGACCCCATTTTACCGAAAAACATTTTGCCGTTGTTGCAGATAATTATGTTGCCCCGGATATCCTGTCGGTGTTGCCGAATCATCTTTATCCGGCCAACGTCCGTCCGAATTCCCTGCCGGAAACCTGGTACGGTTATGATAGCGTTAAACTGCTCATTTTGCATGCCGATACCGTCAGCCAGTTGCGCAACAGTCAATTTCAGGCCTTAACCCAATGGTTGAAACAGGGCGGATACCTTATTCTTGGGGCCGGTCTGAACTACGGCTCACTGGGTGACAAGCGGCTGCAGGAAATTCTGCCGCTTCGTATAGCAGGGCATCGGCAGCTCTCCAATTTGAAATCATTGGAGCCGTTTTGCGGTCGGGAGCTTGCCGGCAATGAACCGTTTCTGGTGTTAAATACCAGAATTGACAATTCCGAAATCCTGGCAGCAGAAAATGACATCCCGATTATTGCCCGGCGGAACCTTGAATTCGGCCAAATTATTTTCCTGTCCTTTGACTATAATAGGCCTCCGTTCAGGAATTGGAGGGGGCGGCACGTGTTTTGGAATAAAATTCTTTCACTGCAGTCGCAAATCGACAGGCCAATGATTGAAGTGGATGATCAGCAGGTCGTAAATGCCATGTTAGCCGGCATACCGCTGAAATCTCCGGATTATCGATCGGTTGTTACTTTTGTTGCTGCCTATCTCATTTGCCTGTGGCTTTTGTTAAAACGGATTAAAAAACCGGGCAAAGGCCGGTGGCGATCCAGTCTTTATTTGATATTGATGATCGCTGTTTTCACTGCTATCGGCTACTGGAGCTTGTATCGTCCCTTCCTGAAACAAAAATTTTCCTACAACAGCTTTTATCAAATTGATGTTGCCGATCCCAGTGCTCCGGCGACCGCGACATATGTCATCGGTCTGTATACAATAAACAAATTAGATTATGCATTGAATTTCGGGCCATACACCGCCCCGGTTAGCCACATTATACCTGAAAAATCGGACACCAAAATACCCAGCCCCTATGTATTACAAAAAATGGACAGCGGCCAACGGATAATCGGCTCTAACCTACGCTGGTCGCATAGTTTCTACAAATTAAACCTGCAGGTTGCTTCGCCCCTGGCGGGATCTGCGCTTCGCGATAAATCCGCTATGGCGCTGACGGTTGAAAACAGGTTGCCTCACAATCTCGTCGACTGCCTGATCTATTATCGGAAACGATTTTTGTTTGTTGAGGATATTTTGGCGGGCAACCGTCAAACACTGAAGGTAAATCTGGCAAAATTGATGAAAAAAGAGGATTTCGGGGAACATGCGGTCGCTTCCATTATCAGGCGATTTGACGACAATGGATCTGCCGCATACCTTCGGAAGACACAGAGGCATCTCACCCCGGACCTGTTGTTCGAAATTCATACTAAATACAAATCGCGACCCGACAGCATGATTCTGATCGGATGGGTGCAGGCCGGTCTGATACAACCGCAATTCAACCAGGCCCATCCCCCGGGTGCCGGCATTACTATGATCAACTGGGAACTTCCAGTGGAGATAACCCTATGAATTTTTATTTTTTGACGGATGAGTCCGAAAAATCCCTGGCGCCCTTTTTTTCTAAGCATGTACTGGACGCCGTCATGGCTGGCGTTGTATTTGTTGGTGTGGTTTTGATAATATTCTGGTCTCGGCGGCCGTTATCCGATCTTATGACAACCGGTGATTCGCCGGCGATCTTTTTTCTAATTTTTGCGGCAACCCTGATTGTCTATTCCTATGTCAATCTATGCTGTGGTTGTGGAGACCTGGTTCGACGAGGTTACCTCATGATCTATTACCGGACCGATAAACCCACCCATGAGAAGGAAATTGCCTTTTATCGATATGGCATGATAGAGTTTTTATTGCACACCTTAATGCTGTTATTGCCTTTTTTGCCCTTGTTGTCCCTGGCGGCCTTCTGTTCAGCAGTTTCGATGAACACATTTTTAATGGCTGTTTCCGTCTTGTTCGCCACATCTTTGTTTTGTCGTATGTCCGGTTTTTTAACTTACTTATTCTGGGGAAGATTGAGTACCCTGGGCTATTTTGCCGCCCGGGCGTTGATGATCTTTTTTGTCTTTGCAACCATTTTTTTCGCTCCGGCTATCAATCCGCTGCGATTTTTATACTTGTTAAATCAAAGCCCGGAAAGCAGTGGCGATGCCTTTGCAATTTTTATAGCGGTAGTTTCAGTTGCCATACTGATCCTCATCCTGATAAATAATGCCCTGGTTAGCCGCCATATAAACAAAGGTAGCGGTTCAGAGGTTCGGCGTTGATAGGTTCAGGGTTTCAGAGGTTCATGGTTCAGGGTTCTGCGCCGTCGCCGGACAGAAAAACGGCCGGTCTAAGCTATAAAGTAACTAATGACGTCGAACATCGAACATTGAACGTCCAACATCGAGTCCGCCCTCGGCGGCACAACGAACGACAATCGCTTGAATCGAATCTTGCGGCTCGATTAAGGTACAAAGTAACCCTGAGCGGTGAGCTCGGAACCCAGAACCAAGAACCCAAAACCCTGAACCCTGAACCCTGAACCTCAAAACCCATACGGAGTATGCCACGTGAGCCTTGAAGCCTCGTTTAACAGCCAAATCTCGAAAATAAAACGACGGGTAGTTTTCCAGGCCATTCATAGAGGATTGCTGAATGCTTCGTTGACCTTTTTTTCCATCAGTATCGTTTACTCTATCCTCAACCTGACAGGAATTACAAATTACGGTACTGATGGAACCTGGTATATCCTTCCCGCGGCACTCTCTCTTTCAACTGCTTTATTGATTGGATTTGTAAAGAGAGAAAATTTATTGAATATTTTAATCGATATCGATCGCCGCTTAAAACTCGAGGACTGCGTCAGCACTGCCTATGAATATCTTCAATTAAAAAAGAAAACTGAGTTCTCAGATTTACTGATCAATGACGCGGTAGTCAAATTGCGTCAAATTAGACGCAAACATCTCGTGCCGGTCCAATTTTCATTTCTGCATCTGCTGGTAATCATTTTGCTCATAATCAACATGTTGCTGTACTCCGGCCTCTTATTTACGCCGGATTTTAATTCAACCCGCCGGGAATTAGATAAGCTAAACCAGGCCGCCCACTTGTTGAAAAATTTCATGATCAAACGAATTGACAACAATACAGTCCAGCAATCAACAACCCCGTCCGGGCACGTCAAAAATATAGAACAAATCAGCAAAAACCTCAATGACAGTTCAAAACCGTTCGAACAGCGCCTTGGGGCACTGGACAGTTTCTTGGAAGCAGTTCAAGGTGAGCAGGCACGTCTGGCGCAGGAGTTGGGCGCCAGATTGGATTCTACCGGTATTAACAAATTTTCCGTTCCAAAAACACCGGATTTAGCGAATTTATCGTCAAGCCAATTGGAAAAACTCAAAGGATTTCTGAGCAGAACGCTGAACAACCGATTATCCGATGCCATTGGCCGCAATATTGAATCCCTGCAGGAATTGGCCAGCATTGAAAACCTCATTTCCCGGATTATTGATAATCTTAAAGATGCCCGCACTGAAATAGATGATTCCGTCCAGTCCGGCATTGTTAAAAAAGGACAGATGCCACCATCATCCGAGTCGCCTGAAAGTCAACCCGGTGAGCCGATCAGACCAAACCCGAACAGTAGTTATTCAGATCAAAATCGAAACGCCGGAGATCGCGCCGACCATTCGGATTTCGGCAAATGGCAACGGAAGGGGGACGGCCTGCAGGATGGGATGGCACCGCCTGAAGGATATTCTAACGCCGCCGGGAATGCCAAAGCAAATGAAGAAAACCAAACGAGCCATGATATCGAAAAAACACAACGTCTCGCCACACAGGATAAATTGGCGTCCGCTCCGGCTAAAACATATCTTCTTCATATTCGGGCGCTAACGGACAAGGGTGAAGCCCCTGTTGAAGAAGAAGAAATTTTACGAACCTATCGCAGGGAGGTTGAAAGCATTCTCCAAAAAGAGAATATTCCTGTCAATTACCGTGAGTATATAAAAAAATACTTTATCTCGATCGGAATAAATACGAAAGAAAATGCCCATGAATCTAAATGAAGAAGTCGAATCAGTCAGGAAAAATTTTGAACTGATCGAAAACGAGCTGGCAAAAATCATTGTCGGTCAGAAAATTTTAATCAAGCATCTTTTTATCTGCCTGCTTTGTGGCGGCCATGCCTTAATCGAAGGCGTTCCGGGACTTGGTAAAACATTGATTGTCCGATCGTTGAGCAAAATTCTGGATCTTAATTATTCCCGCATCCAGTTTACCCCGGATCTGATGCCGGCCGATATACTCGGTACGAACATGGTCAAGGAGGACGGCAAAGGAAATCGTTTTTTTAAATTTTTCAAAGGACCGATTTTCGGCCAACTCATTCTGGCCGATGAAATTAATCGGGCCAGTCCGAAAACTCAATCGGCCCTCCTGGAGGCAATGCAGGAAGGAAAAGTTACGGTATTCGGATCCCAATATAATTTAGAACCCCCATTCATGGTGCTTGCCACCCAGAACCCGATCGAGATGGAAGGCACCTACCCGCTTCCCGAAGCCCAAATTGACAGGTTTTTCTTCAAACTCAAGATGAATTATCCTAAACAGGATGAACTCCGGAAAATTTTGGATAAGACCACCGAAGATTATCGCTATGAATTAAACCGGGTTATAGAGGCCGATGCGATCCTCAAAATGAAATCCCTGGTCAAAAAGGTACCGGTGGCTTCCCATGTCAAGGATTTTGCCACCCGCCTGGTATTGGCCAGTCATCCGGATCATGAGCATGCCTCCGACCGCATTCAGGAGTACATCCTGATTGGTGCCAGCCCCAGAGGCGTGCAAAGCTTGATCCTGGCCGGCAAAGTATCCGCTTTGATTGACGGACGCTACAATGTCTCACTGGAAGACATCAAAAATGTCGCCCAACCCGCCTTAAGGCATCGCATGGCGCTCAACATCAGAGGTGAAACCGAAGGCGTGGATTCGGATGAACTGGTGGATGAAATACTCCAAAATCTGGAACCGGATTAGATAGATGGTGCTAAGTTGGGTGAAACAATTATAAGAAGCATGCAATCGGAGTATGGAAGTGTTGGAGCACTGGAGTATTGGATTTTTTTCATTACTCCATCACTCCACTACTCCACCTCTCCAAATGCATTTATAATTCAATCAATCCTTAGATTAGCTCCAATATTCTTAGAAAATCGCCATGTCCAATCAACTTGACTCTTTCATAGACGATGAGTTTTTAAAGCAGCTGGAAAAGCTTAAGATTGTCACTCGCAAAAGCACCCGCAATCCGCGCCGAGGCGAATATCGTTCCTGGCAAAGCGGTGAAGGATTTGAGTTTCTGGATTTTAGAAAATACCAACTTGGTGATGATCTGCGCTATGTGGATTGGAGTGTCTACGGCCACCTGGATAAGCTGTTTATCAAACTGTTTCACGCTGAAAAGGGACAGACGGCCCACATCCTGTTGGACATTAGCCGCTCGATGGACAGCGGTAAACCGTCCAAGGATATCACCGCCAAAAAAATTGCCGCCGCTTTGAGCTACATCTGCTTATCAAATTTGGATAAAACCGGTCTGATGGCATTTAACAATCAAATTGTCAAAATCAAGCCTCCGGCGCGGGGTAAAAAACAATACCTCGAAGTACTTAAATTCTTTCAGTCACTCAATCCCTCAGAACCAACCAATATTAACAACAGTCTGAAGGCGTATGCCGCCATCTGCAAAAATCCCGGCATTGCCATAGTTATCAGCGATTTTTTTGACCCCCGCGGTTATGAAGACGGATTGAAGGCATTGGCTTTTCGAGATTTCGATATCAACTTGATTCAGGTGATGGATCATGAAGAACTCTACTGGTCAAAGACCGGCAATCTTCTGCTCAATGAATGTGAAACCGGGGAAAAAAAAGCGACCTTCGTCGATCAGGCACTATTGGAACTTTATCGCAAAAAAATCCAAGAGTTTATTGCCGGCATCAAAAATTACTGCAGCCACTATGGTATAAATTACTTCCTATGTGATACGCACATACCGTTTGAGATCCTTCTAACGAATTATCTGGTTGAAGGGGCACTTTTCAGATAATTTCTGATCAAACGGATAACCAATAACTAATAACGTCAAGTTGGTTTTAACTTTCGGTAACACGATGCAATTCCTGAATCCATTGATGCTGCTAACTTTGGGGCTCATCCCCGTCCTGATTATCATCCACAGGCTGAAGCCCAAACCCAGGCCGATTGATGTCACCAACCTTTTTTTGTGGAATGCGGTTTTAAAGGAAAAAAGCTATAATCTGAGTTTTGAACGCCTAAAAAGGAACCTGCCGCTAATTTTGCAAATCCTTATTGTGATCCTGGCGGCACTGGCGCTGGCTAAGCCTACCTGGACTTATTTGACCACTAAAAAGGGCAATATGGTTCTTGTCATCGATACGAGCGCCAGTATGAAAACCAGATCCGGATCAGGCATGCGTTTTGACATGGCTCGACAAAAAGCCCTGCAATTAGTTGGCGAACGGAACCCGGAACAACATGTTCTCATAGTGGAAGCCGGTAAGAAACCCCTGGTTAAAACCGGCTTTATCAACAAAACGGATCAAGCGCGGGATTTGGTAAATAAACTTGAGCCTTCGGACGCGCCTGCCGATTTAGAATCAGCCGTTTACCTGGCGCTAACCTTTGTTGATCCGGCTAAGGAAGATTTGCTTTACCTGATTACCGATGGTGCCGGTAAAGATTTCTCTGACCTGGTGAATCGTCACCCGAAGATCAGGCCGATCATTGTTGCCGGCGGTCAACATAATGTCGGAATAACAAAATTTGAATTCCGGCAACATGTCGATCTCAGTGATCATTATGAGTTCATGCTGGAGATTAAAAATTTCGACCTCTCCCCATTGGAGTGTTCCATCCGCTTGTCGATTGACAGGGTCTCGCTATTTGAAAAAGCCATTTCATTCAATGCCCAAGAAAAGCAAGTTTTGATAATTCCCTACTCGGGTCTCATTAACGGCATTGCCAGGGCAACTCTCGCAATCGATGATGACTTTAAAGTTGATAACCAGGCCTATCTGTCTTTGAATGCAGCCAATGAAATCTGGGTGTTATTGGTTTCGAAAGGCAATCACTTTTTAGAAAAATTGCTGGCAGCATACCCGAATTTTAGAGTCAATTCAGTCAATGAAATCATACCCTCCTCCTGGACCGAACAAACTGTCCGCCACGATATCGTAATTGTCGACCGCATGGATTTTCCTGAAATCGACCGGGGCAACTTTCTTCTGATTGATGCTTATTCTCCATCCATCCCGGTACTGAGTACCGGCCGGGTTCGCTTGCCCGAGATTCTGACCTGGAATCGAAAAAGCCCCCTAATGGCCGATGTCAATCCAAGCGGGTTGATCATCGAAGAAAGTGCCAAACTGCAGACAGGCAGGCAGCTGCAACCGGTCATTGATTCGGCCCGGACAGGGTTGATGTACGTTATTGAAGAAAATGGACTACGGGCCGTTCTTTTGGGCTTTGATGTTGCCAAATCAGATCTTCCTTTTAAAGTCGCCTTTCCGGTGATGATGAGCAACATTTTCAACTGGCTCAATCCGTACAAGCTCGAATTTTCAATATTACAAACCCCGGCCGGAGAGCCTTTTGATATTTATACTAATCCCGGAACGGATACTATCTACACCCGGGCTCCATATGAAAAATGGGACAAACACCGGGTTACGGTCAATCCCTTCAGATATGGCAACACGGATAGGGTGGGCATCTATACGGTAGCTGAAAACGGCAAAGAGCGCTATTTTACCGTAAATCTGACCGATGAGTCCGAGTCCGACATAAACTCAATATCTCTTGGACAGCGAACCGATCCATCTCAAACACCTTCGGTTTCCGAAGAAATTGCCGCCCGGCAGCCATTATGGATGGTTTTTATCATAATCTGTTGTGCGCTGCTGGTAATTGAGTGGTATTCATGGCTGAAGTGGAAAAGATAAACGCGAATGTCAAATTTGATATTATTCAACTTTCGTTAAGTCAAAAAATTGTCAGACAATCAATAAATTATACGTGTCTGCAATTATGAAACTATGTACTTAGCTAAACCAATATTTTTGACCCTCTGGCTGTTGATACCGTTCATCTGGCTGATGATGAGACGGTCAACGGCCGGAGAGCTATTGTCCAAAAATCAACTGGCTATCGGTATTCTCAGATCTTTGCTGGTAATTGTTTTGGGTCTTGCTTTATCGGACCCCAACTATTTGGATCATTCCGATCAGGTTAATGTGTTTTTCTGCCTGGATGTTTCGGAAAGTATTCCGGATGATCAAAGGCTAAAAGCCGAAGCATTTATTGAACAGTCTGCTGTCGGAATGCAAGGTGAGGATCAAGCCGGATTGATTGTCTTTGGCGGGCATCCTTCCATCGAGGTTTCTTTGAAAACTAGGCTTGACGAGCTGAATATAAAATCGATCGTACAGCCTCACAACTCCAATATTCATGATGCGCTTCAGCTTGCCATCGGAAGACTTCCCCGGCAGGGGAAAAATAGAATTGTGCTGTTTAGCGACGGCAATGAGAATATGCTGCATTCGCGGAACATGGCATCCCTGGCGAGATCTCTTGGCATTGAAATTTTCCCGGTGCCGTTAGCTACCTGGTTTGGTAAAAATGAAGCCTTTGTAAAATCATTGGAGACGCCTTCAGAAATAGCCCTGGAGACGCCTTTTGAAGTCCGATTGGTCATCGTCAGCTCGGTAAAAAACAGTGGTGAACTGGTTATGGTTAAAAACGGCAACCTGCTTCTCCGGCGGCCAATCGTGCTAAACGCCGGTACCAATGTAATATCCTTTGCCGAAACGCTTTCTGAGCCCGGCCTCTTCCTGTACAAGGCCGTGGTAAATTTTTCTGACGATACTTTTTTTCAGAACAATGAAGGGCTTTCTTTCACCAAGGGAACCCGTAAAGCACGAGTTTTGTATCTGACAGATGAAGCGCCGAGCTCAAATTACCTGATCGAAGCACTCCAGGTGCAGGGTTTGGATATTGATCGAAGGCAAGTCAAAAATATCCCGGGCTCTCTTCATGGAATTGTAGATTACAACGCCATTATTCTCGATAACGTATCGGGTCGCTCCATCTCGTTTTCAACCATGGAACAAATTGAAAGATATGTGAAGGATACCGGCGGCGGCCTCATAATGATCGGCGGCGATACGAGTTTCGGGGCCGGCTATTATAAAAAGACCCCGGTGGAGAAGGCCTTGCCGGTATATATGGATACTCCTACGGATATCAAGCTATCCGAGTTGTATCTTATTTTTGTAATAGACAAATCGTCCAGTATGACGTCCAGCTATAAAGATAAAAGCAAGTTGGAATTGGCCAAAATCGCTGCATTTTCATCCATTGAAATGCTGAACCCGATAGACAGCGTTGGCATTGTAACATTTGACACGGAATTTAGCTGGACGGTTCCGATAACCACCGCCAACGAACGAAAAAAAATTGCCGAACACCTGTCCCGGATAATGGAGGGCGGTGGGACGGATCTGTATCCGGCCTTAAAAGATGTCCAAAAAGTCCTCGACCGGGTCACTTCCGGAAGAAAACATGTAATTGTCCTGTCCGACGGAGAGACGGAAGAAGCGGATTTCCAATCACTGGTTCGGTCCATGCACGCATCCGGCATTTCAATATCAACCGTGTCAATCGGACAGGGTGCCAACATCGCGTTAATGCGATCAATTGCCGAGTGGGGCATGGGCAGAGCCTATTACACCGATGACCCGGAAAGTATCCCGAAAATATTTACCAGTGAAACAAAAATTATCAGCAAAAAAACAATCACGGAAAAAACCATGCAACCGGTGGTAAAAATATCCGGTGAGATGCTGCAAGGTATCGCAAATGACCGTCTGCCGGCGATCTATGGCCAGGTAATAACCTATCCCAAACCGGGATCCGACCTGTTGATAGAAACCGGGCAGGGTCCCCTGCTGGCCGCCTGGCAATACGGACTGGGGCGCAGTGTTGCATTTACATCCGACCTGTCGAACCGCTGGGGCAAAGACTGGGTTAACTGGAAACATTACGGCAAATTTATATCCCAGATGGTGAAATGGGTCCAACGCAAAGAAACCGGCAAGCAGTTATCGGCGGCCATAGACAGCCAGGGGAAAAAAAGGCATCTTCTGGTTGACGTCACCACCGAACAAAACCGTTTTGTAAACTATCTGGCGTTAAAAACCAATGTCCTGTTCCCATCGGGCAGTGATCAAACTTTAGCGATGGCGCAAACTGCGCCGGGTAGATATGTCGCAGCTTTTCCCGCCGAAGAAATTGGCGCTTACTATTTTAGCGTTTACAGCAACTCAGGTGAGTATGCCACAACACCCCGGACCTTCGGCTTTGGCATTCCCTATACTGAAGAGTTTGACAGTACTACTGTGGATGAAGGCTTGCTGGAGGATCTGGCCTCAACTACCAAAGGCCGGCTGCTGACTATCGACAACATTCCCGTGGATCTTTTTAAGAATAATTCCGGTTCAAAATATTCTAAAACCCCGGTCTGGCCCTACTTTGTTATCGTCTTTTTACTGCTGCTGATTGTAGATGTTACTGCCAGGAAATTATTTGGTTGAAATTTGCTTTTTGCTGCTTGGAATTTTAGTGATTTTCATTTTATTGGTATTCTTAACAATATCAGTCAGCGATTTTTTTGAATAACGGATCCCTGTATAATGTTGACGGATAACTATCTTTCCAATACATAAAGCATCGCAAGCGTTCACAGGTTCAAGGTTCGATATTCGACATTCATTATAATCTGCGAAATCTGTGGATTTAAAATTAGGAGAAAGGCGAAGCTTTGGCGGCATTGGGTTCAATATCTGGCGGAGTAATCTGGGTTTTACTGGCACCGCTGCTCTATGCCGGTATGAGTATATCGGCTAAATTATCCGGGACCTACTTAAGTGTCTGGCAAATCGGGGTGGGCCGGTTTGTCTTTGGGCTTTTACTGGTTCCAATTATCGTCAGGGCCTTAGGACTGAACCTCTGGGGGCGGCAGCGTTTTCTCCTGACTTTACGGGGGCTGTGCGGATCGGTGGCGTTTCTGCTCCTGGTGGCATCCTTCCAGCGGATCCCGCTCTCATTGGCGATGGTGCTTTTCTATCTCTATCCGGCTTTCACGACGCTGCTGTCGCCCTGGATTACGGGCGAGCCACCACCCAGATTAAGCTGGCTTCTTATCGGCAGTGCTTTCATCGGCACCAGCCTGATCCTCTGGCCCCATAAAGCCTCCGCGGCTTTAAATCCGGGCCACCTGTTTGCTGTAATTGCATCCGTGCTGTGTGCCCTGACGCTTCTGCTGGTGCGGCGCCTGGGTAAAGACAACAATATCTATACCTTATTTTTCTATCTTTGCATAACCGGCACCATTGCCGGCCTGGGGCCCTTACTCATGCAGGGATCTCCCATCCTGCCCCAATCTTCAGCCGGGTGGATCAGCGTCGCTGCCGTGGCTATTTTTTCAATCGCCGCCCAGCTTACCATCAATCAAGCCTTGATCCGCATCCCCGCTGCCACGGTCAGCATTATGATGACGGCCGAAGTTCCTCTAATCGCCGCCTTTGGCGTATTTTATCTGGGTGAGCCGCTCAGTTGGCGCCTGATAGTCGGTGCCTCCCTTATCTTCGGCAGCGGTGTCGGTCTCAATCTGCTGCCAATGAAATCGAAATAGAGGGTTACCGGCGTTTGTTGAATGTGAGGAATAAAACACTTAGGAATGGGGACGAAATAAATTGAACAAAGATTGCGACGGATTTTGGTTTATATTCAAGGCGCGTTGAAGTTCGCATACTTTTCGTATGTGGGCTTTAACGCAACGCAGAAGACGGGCCAAAAGACAAGTAATATTGTTTAAGTTATTGAGTTTGCAATCCTTAGTAGGTTGGGATTTCAGGCGGATAATTTTCCATGTATTTTAATTCACGGCTGACATCCCTGAATTTCATATCAAGATTTCTCAATTCCGACCGAATTTTGCCCCGCTGCTCTTCAGTCAGATTATCCGCGAAAAGCTCTTTTTCTTTTTTATGAATTTTTCTATCGATGTTTCCCAGCTGATTCTGAAGGGATATTATTTCCGATTCATATTGGTACAGCTCTCTGCCACTTTGGTAACCGGCGCGAAATTCCGGTTCGAACTCGGGAGGACAAACATGGCGGTAGGCCTGACCATGGCTTCCCAGCTCAAAGCCTTGGCGTCCCGTACAGAAAGACTGGATGCCCTTCTGGTAGCCGGCTCGAAAATCAGGCTCAAGCTGAAGCGGGCAGACCGACTTGTAGGGAAGACCCTTTTGTCCCAGCTCGTAGCCCTTTTGTTCGCTGCAGTAATATCTCAACCCCTGGTCATGTCCATTGTAGTAGGCCTGACGATCCGCACTGATGCCATGCTCCTGACAGGCTTTGGCACGGCCCTGAAACGTGGTGCGCGGTTTCCCCTGACGGCCGTCCACGCGGCCGATTTCATACCAATCGGTCAGCAAACAATCTTCCTTGGAAACTGAGGCGCAGCCGGCAAAAATAAGTACAATTCCCATAATACAGAAAATACCCGTCAAGTTTTTCATTGTCCCATCCTTCTTTTAGAAAGCGTATTTAAGCTATAATTTTCAATCATCAATCAATGATCGCATACGATAACTATCGTCTGGAAAATGAAAAACTTTAGCAAGCAGCTATGAATTTCTGTCAGTTTGCGGCTGTATATCAGGTGTGCCCCAGGACCGGATGCGGCTGGTAGGGTTCGTTGAGGTGTTGGATCTCTTCGCCGCTGAGTTTGACCCGGGTGGCCGCCACCGCTTCCTCGATATGGGCGATTTTGCTGGCGCCGACGATGGGTGCCGCCAATCCCGGTTGATGCAGCAGCCAGGCGTAGCCAATCTTGGCATTGCTTTCACCGCGTCGAGAAGCAACCTCGCTGAGGCGATCCACCACGGCGAAATCTTCATCCCGATAGTAAAGTCTGCGGGCAAAATCGTCGTTTTTGGCGCGCGGCGTCTGGCCGGCCTTGATATCGTCGGGCGTGCGGTTGCCAACCAAAAACCCCCTGGCCAGCGGGCTCCATGGAATTAAAGCGACGCCCTGATCGCGGCAAAAAGGAATCATTTCACGCTCCTCTTCCCGATAGATCAGGTTGTAGTGGTTCTGCATTGAAACGAAGCGCATCCACCCGTTCGATTGAGCGATGTGCTGCGCCTTGGCAAATTGCCAGGCCCACATGCTGGAGGCTCCGATGTAACGGACTTTGCCCGATCTGACAAGATCGTGCAGTGCTTCGAGGGTCTCCTCGATGGGAGTCTGGTAGTCCCAGCGGTGTATTTGATACAGATCGATATAGTCGACGCCCAGGCGCTTGAGAGAAGCCTCCACCGCCGCGAAGATGTGCTTGCGCGACAGCCCAGCCGTGTTCGGCCACTTGGATGCCATATCCGCGGTGCCGGGCTGGAAGCCGAGATCTACCGGAAAGAACACTTTGGTGGCAATCACCACTTCGTCCCGCCGGGTAAACTCCCGCAGGAATTTTCCGGTCAGTTCCTCCGATGCACCGGCCGAATACATGTCAGCGGTATCGAAGAAGTTGATACCCAGTTCAACGGCGCGTTTTACGATGGGACGTGATTCGGCTTCATCGAGTATCCAAGGTCGCCACTGCGAAGTTCCATAGGTCATCATGCCAAGGCAGATGCGTGACACCTTGAGGCCGGTTTTCCCTAAATTGACGTAATCCATGTTATCCTCCCTTGCACGCAGGCATTAGTAAATATTAGTCTTCTAGTCTCATCGACTTATAGCTCTCAACAAGCCGAAAATAAGAAAATTATAATCCGATGGGTAGTCCCGTTCGAAAGCGCTGGACTTTTCCAGACTTTTTGCCTCCCAGCCTTCTATATTTCTTCTGGCAAATTGCAGGTACCGTGTCAAGCGATGATTGAATGCGAACTCTGAACCATTGAAACTCTGACCCCAGACCCTCTACACATCAACAAATTGTTTTCCAATCGGTTTAAAATCAGATAATATGGCCACCATGAAAAGAGTTATTTTAATCGTTCTGGACAGTGTCGGTATCGGTGCTTTGCCGGATGCGCCGAAGTATGACGATGAAGGCGCAAATACGCTCGGCAATCTTTATCTGGAAAGGGGACATTTAAAGGTTCCCAATCTTTCGCACCTGGGCCTTGGTAAACTGGTAGATATCGGTGCCGTAGCAGTCGAACCGATCGGTTGTTTTGGTAAAATGGCTGAAGAATCTGCCAGCAAGGACACAACTATCGGACATTGGGAAATAGCCGGAGTCATGGTTGACCAACCTTTTCCCACTTACCCGAACGGCTTTCCGCAAACCCTAATTGCCGAATTTGAAACGCTTATCGGAACCAAGACTCTCGGAAACTGTCCAGCCTCCGGAACGGAAATAATAAAAAAGCTGGGCGGTAAACATCTTTCAACCAGGTACCCGATAGTTTACACGTCGGCCGATTCTGTATTCCAAATTGCCGCCCATGAGCAGATCGTGCCTCTTGAAACGCTTTATGAATACAGCCTCGCTGCCAGAAAGCTGCTGACCGGCGAACATGCTGTCGGCAGGGTCATTGCCAGACCATTTTACGGCACGGATCAAGGTTTTGAACGTAACAATGCCGGCCGTAAAGACTTTTCAGTCTCTCCACCCGAATCGACCTTACTGGATCACCTCGAGGAGCGGGGCCGCTTTGTCGCCGGTGTCGGAAAAATTGGTGATATATTCAACCACCGGGGTTTGACCGAAGAAATTCACACCCGTGACATTATGGACGGATTTGACAAAACCATCGCAACCATGCACAAATATCATCACCAATGCGGTCTGATATTAACCAATTTGGTTGATTTCGATATGGTTTATGGCCACCGCCGCAATACCGAGGGTTATGCCGCCGCCATGGAGGAATTTGATCGGCGCCTGCCTCAGCTGTTCGATGCCATGGCTGGTGATGATATCCTCATCATTACTGCTGATCACGGATGCGATCCAACCCATGAAAATCATACTGATCACACCCGCGAATATGTTCCGCTACTCGTTTATGGCAAATTAGTAAAAAACAATCTTGATCTCGGCACCAGAAAAACATTTGCCGACTGCGGACAGACGATTGCCGAAATACTCGATGCAAAACCCCTGAGGCACGGTCAAAGTTTCAAAAAGGATATTATCGATGAGCGTCTATGAGATAATTAAAAAGAAAAGGGATGGATTGGAACTGACGCAAAAGGAAATCCGGTTTCTCATTGACGGGTTCATAGACGGCCAAATTCCGGATTATCAAATCACGGCGTTTCTGATGGCAGTCTATTTTAATGGCATGTGTGCCCGCGAATGTGTCGATTTGACAATGGCCATGACCGATTCCGGCGATCAAGTCGATTTATCAGCCATTCAGGGCAGCAAAGTGGACAAGCATTCCACCGGCGGTGTCGGTGATAAAACGACTCTGGTACTGGCGCCCCTGGTAGCCGCCAGCGGCGGAATTGTCGCCAAAATGACCGGCCGTGAACTGGGTCATACCGGCGGTACGGTTGATAAACTGGAATCCATTCCCGGCCTTCAGGTCGAGCTTTCGCAAGAACAATTTATAGATATAGTGAATGACATTCACGTGAGTCTGATCGCCCAGACCGCCAGTCTGGCACCGGCCGATAAACGAATTTATGCCTTGCGCAACGTGACGGCCACGGTGGATTCCATCCCATTAATTGCGTCTTCAATTATGAGCAAGAAACTGGCGGCGGGCACTGACGGTATCGTACTGGATGTTAAAACCGGCCGTGGCGCCTTTACTCAGTCATACGAGGATGCCCTTGAACTGGCCAAAACCATGGTAGACATCGGGAAGGGTGCCGGACGGGAGGTGGTCGCGCTGATTACCGACATGGAACAGCCCCTGGGCTGCGCCATCGGAAATGCCATCGAAGTCAAGGAAGCCATCGATACGCTGCGCAGCAACGGTCCCGGCGATCTGGTCGAGTTGGTCAAGGAACTGGGAAGCGACATGCTGCTGGTCTGCGGTGCTGTCTCTACCCGGGAAAAGGCCAGATCCATAATAGCGGAAAACCTCGCAAATCATAATGGCCTGCACCGGCTGGCAGATTTAATACTGGCCCAGGAGGGCGATTCAGCAGTGCTGGACAATACGGATCTGCTCCCACAACCCGCCCAAAAGATCGACGTCATATCCCAGGCATCAGGATACGTATCGGCCATAGACGCTCTGGAAGTCGGTCTGGCCGCTAAGATTTTAGGGGCTGGCCGCAAAACGAAAGACGATGCCATCGATCATTCGATCGGCATATATCTAAAGAAAAAAATCGGCGATAAAGTAGCAGTTGGAGAGCCTCTGGCTGTTTTCTATTCGGATGGAGATGAAGCCAAGATCGAACAGGCCAGAAAAAAATTTTTAGCCGCATACACATTTAATTTAAATAAAATTGATCAACCCAAGCTGATTCATGCCAGAGTCACCAAAGGTGGCGTCGAGGAGTTATGAAAAAAACATCCTTCACCGCAGAGCCGCAAAGAGCGCAAAGGAAAGTTGTTTTATGTTTGCCCTTGAGAGGACGGCAAACATAATGATAAATCAACTCTGCGTTCTTTGCGACTCAGCGGTGAATACTATTTTTCGCAATATTTGGGAGGTGAAATGCAAAAAGACAAAAGAGATTTCCAGTTTCAGCAAATTCTGGAGACTTTCCCGACCTCAGTACGGGAACACCTGCAAACCATTCCCCAAAACGGTGGTGTGCTATCAGCTATGCACTGCCTGGCCGTAATGGAAGCCTTAAATATACCAGCCGAAGATCTCATGCTGCGGTTGCTTCCTGTGGCAAAACTGTATGGCGCGACTGCCATTTCTGACTTCCAGGTAGGCGCCGTAGCAAAAGCCAAAATGTCTGACCATGCCCGTGAAATTGCCTTTTTTTTAGGGGCAAATATCGAATTTCCGGCCCAGGTTTTGATACAGACGATCCATGCCGAGCAGTCGGCGGCCATCAATGCCTGGCTGCACGGAGCAAGTCAGATCGAAACGATTGCTGTAACTGCAGCTCCCTGCGGGTGCTGCCGCCAGTTTCTTTACGAACTGGATGGCGCCCAAAATCTGAAAATAATTTTAGTTAATCAAGTTGACAGAAAAACGGTGCAGCACAACTTACCGGATTTTCTACCACAGGCCTTCGGTCCTCAAGAACTCGGACAAGCAACCGGCTTGATGGCATCTCCCGCTCAACCGGCTGGCCTCACATTGCAGTCAGCTTCAAATGATGCATTCGTGCAGAAAGCCCTGGCTGCTGCTAATCAATCTTATGCACCCTATTCCCATAACCTGGCCGGCTGTGCGATTGAGGCAAGCAACGGCAAAATATATGCAGGCCGATATGTTGAAAACGTGGCGTTCAACCCTAGTCTCTCACCACTGCACACGGCCATAATTCATATGAACATGGACAATATGAAACCGGATAATAAAATCACCAGGGCAGTGCTGGTAGAAAGACCGACATCCATCAGCCAACGCTCAATTAGCGAACTTCTCCTCCAGACAGTGGCTCCGAATGTCAAATTAGAATACTATGAGGCAATGCGATTTGCTGATCTAAATTGACCCTCTGGTAGTTAATGAAAAATTCAAATCAATACAAACCCTATCAAAAAAATGTGAAAGGACGCCAACAACTATGAAGGAAGAATTCACAGTCTACTTTGGCGGAAGTTTATTTAACCACAAGGATTTAACCGGCAATGCGCTGTTGGCGGAATATATCGAAAAGTGCTCGGGCAAGAAGTACAAATGCTGCCTGCCCCAGAACGTCGAGCAACACCAGACCACCGCTCTAGACATCCGCAACCAGGATATCCTCAAACTCATTGAATGCGACCTGGGGCTGTTTAACTTCGACGGAACCGAGCTGGATGCCGGGGTCGTTGTCGAATTTATGATTGCAAAATTTCTGGACATCCCGGCCGTAATTTTAAGATCGGATTTTCGTACCTGCGGCGAGAAGGAAATTGGCGGCGAGGATTGGAACTTCATGTGCTCATTTTACCCGCGAACCCTGATTGTACAGTTTAACGCTATTCAAAACTACCAGGAGGCATTAGAGAAAAGCCAGTCACCTGGTGATGCCCTAAATCATTATTATACGGAGATAGCACAATTGGTCATCGACAACCTGGATTCAGTTCTACAAGAAAGATCCCTGGTGAGAGGTGATCAAAAAAAGCTGGAAACCCTATATCAATGGGCGTTGAAGTTTCCCGGAGGCGGAATTGATAAATCCCTTTCCGATGCTGCTTTCGTGAATCAGATTATAGCTGCCAAAATCATTAAAGGCTCAGTATAACAAACAAGGGATATAAGCAGATCACTCACAAGTGCTATGACAGCTACAATGCCATTACCACGAGCCCTCCAACATGTGAGGCATTATGAAATCACTTCATGTCAAAGCAGAATCAGCATAACAAATTTCTGCATCTCAGCTAAGAAACACCGTATACAAACTGCCCGAACTCCAGCCCGAGACTTAGACACTGGTTGCCGTCCATGCAGGTCGCCGCATCCTCATCTTCCAGATAATGTTTTATCCGGTGAACACCCTTTTTGAAATCGACAGCCCAGGTGTTTCTTTCCTTGTCCCAGTTAACTATTAAATCAATATCGCACTCGCCGATCTGCGGATAAAGTTCATGTATTTTTTTGCAAAGCGATTCTTTTGAAACCATCACGAACCTCCAATATTAGAGCGCTGGTCATATTAACGTTCCAATAACAATAGGATGTCAAATTGCATTGGACTCTCAATAGCATATTTGGCTTGAATCAAACGCTCTAAGTATATATTGTAATTCATTCTCATTCCACCCATTAAATTAATGATGTTTTTACCTTAATCAAGACGATTGCCACCAGCTTCGAATTTAGCGGCACCATGGTTAAGTTCTATTTTGAATTCCCGGATTCGAGACTCATTTTATAAAAAATACTCACCCTCAGCGATCTTGCTGCTTTTTGGTGAAAAATTACTGCAAATCGGGATCAGTATCTTAGAATATTAACAATGCCAGGGAATATGGCTACTATGAGGATTAATTATGAGGATTGAAAATTTGGTAAAATGGTTTGTACTGTTTTTCGGGTCCTGATGTCAGGCCTTATTTTCATATTGGGTCAATCTTTATTCCATTGTTGATTTCTGTGGCTTTTGGATGATATTGCTTAAAGCAATATGATTTCAGTCAATCGTAAGATTTTCAAAGCGTTAAAATTTATTAGTGTGGTTGCGACAATCGTGCTAACCGCCCATGTCGGGAATTTACCGGCACAGGCGGGCGATGATCCCGATGCTTTGCTGAACTACAGCTTCGCGGTTTGGATTGGAAGCGGCGTATACAAAGTACCAGACGCGAATAAACGAATCGCTGTGCTGCGCGCACCCTTTGCCTATACCTTCAGGTCTGCCCAATACGATAAGCCGAAATTCCGGGATAGGCTTGGATTCAGGTTGCTGTTGCCGGCGGTTGTGGCCGCAGAAGAGGAAACTAAAACCGACTTTACATTCGGCGCGGCGGCCTTGGTCCCCGGTCTTGAAGTTCAGATACCGGTCAATCAATACTGGACCTTAAAACCATTCGGGCAATTCGGCGCCGGCAAAGATACCGCCGGTGGCGACTTGAGGTACATTTACGGTGGCGGCGTCAGAAGCCTGGTCAGTTTTCCATGGAAAAAGTTTGTTTTCGGAATCGGCAATTCAATGATTCTGGCCGAGGATAGAGATTCCACCAAAAAAGAAGCCAGCGGTTTCTCGATGCTGGAAGCCGGTCTGGATGTACAGCGTCCGCTGGGACTCTCCTTTCTTAACCGTGATTTCGATGTCGGTCTTTTTTTCGTGGCAAGTCGTTTCTTCAACCGGGTGGAATTTCTGGAGGACGACGGCGACACCGAGAGAATCAATATGATTTATACTGGCGGATTGACAATTGGCGCTAATGAGCCTGTTTCAATCTGGAAGATCGACTTCGATCGGGTCGGCATCGATTATCGCTGGGGCGATGAGGGTTTTCGAGGACTCGGTTTTAATCTGGGGTTTCCCTTCTGATAAAAAACATTACCACTTCTATTCGTAATATCGGCAACGTATTCCTAACCCGGGGAAGCCGGAATAAATTGCCACCAGACACGAAGACACAAAGTGAAACCTTTCCAGATCGGCTACTCCTTCTCGTAGGGCACACCGACCGAAGCCGGTGGGGTGGCGCGGCCGATGGCACTGGCCAGAACGAGGATGGTGAGGACGTACGGTATCATGTCGATAAACTGTGACGGCACCACTTTCGGCAGATACGGTTTGATGGCTTCGCCGAACCCGAACAGCATTCCGGCTCCGGCCGTTCCAAGAGGGGTCCACTTGCCGAAAATCATGGATGCCAGGCCAATGAAGCCCCGGCCGGCGCTGATGCCTTTGACAAAATAGTGCGCGTGCTCCAGGGATAGATAGGCACCGGCCATCCCGGACAGGGCTCCGCTGATAATAACCCCTGTAAAGCGCATCTTGGCGACACTGACCCCCAGGGTGTCGGCCGCCTGGGGATGCTCACCCACCGAGCGCAGGCGCAGACCGAATACGGTCTTGAATATGATGAAATGAGAGACAATCACGATAGCGACGGTCAGGAAAACCAGCGGCGGAATTTTGACGAAGAGTTCTTTGAAAAAAGGAATATTATGCAAAACGGGAACTCGCAGATAAGCTTCGACCTGAATCTGGGTTTGATTATAAAGCAGCCAGGCACAGAACACTGTAATCCCGGCCGCGAAGACAATCAGCGCCAGACCGCTGACGATCTGGTCGGCCTTAAAGGTAACGCAGACAACTGCATGCACCAGCCCCAGCAGCATGCCCACCAAAATTGCTGCCGCCAGTCCCACCCACGGACTGCCGCTGGCGTTGGTTACGGCTACGGCCGTAAAGGCGCCGGTCAGCATCATGCCCTCCAGACCGATGTTCACCACTCCGGATCGCTCTGAATACGTGCCGCCCAGCCCGGCCAGCGTATAGGGAATTGCCAGGCGAATACTCGAAGCGAGGATCGCCAGTATGGTATCTATCATGGCTGAACCTCCTGCCGTTTCTGGATCAGTTTGATCAAGCGTTTGGTAATCTCCCCGCTGACAACAACAAAAATTAAAATCGTCGCCTTTAAAACCAGCACGATCTCCCGGGGCACCCGGGTGGAGACGTCAATCGCCAATCCGCCGTGATCCAGAATACCGAAAAGCAATGCCGCCAGGACTACCCCGAAGGGGCTGTTGCGTCCGATAAAAGCCACGCCGATCCCGTCAAATCCCAATCCTTCAAAGATGCCGTAGCGAAACCGATGTTTGTAGCCCATCACCTGGTTCACCCCGGCCAGGCCGGCGACAGCACCGCTGATGGCCATGGCCAAAACCGTATTTTTGGCGACACTGATCCCGGCACATTCGGCAGCGGACGGATTTAAGCCCACCGATCGAATTTCATATCCGAGCTTAGTGCGCTTTAAGAGAAACGCCATAAAGATAACCGTGCATATGGCCAGCAACACGGCCGTGTTCAATAAATTGCTCTTCGGAAAATCGATTCCGACGGCATTCAGGTATTCGGCTATCCTTGAAAGCTGGGCGCTTTCAGCAATCTTGTGGGTATGCGGAATCCATGACGCTTTAGGTTTATAGGCCATGGTGAGGTACTGGGCAAATGCCACCGCGATCCAGTTCAACATGATGGTGGTAACAACTTCATGCACGCCTCTCCGGGCCTTCAGATAGCCGGGAATGGCCGCCCACATGGCCCCCACAACCGCTCCCCCTAAAATACAAAAAGGAATCAGCAAAAAGGCTGGAAATTTGACGAAGGTAAACCCAATCCAGGTAATTGCGAAACCGCCCATCACCATCTGGCCCTCCCCGCCAATGTTAAACAACCCGCACTGAAACGCCAGGGCCACCGCCAGGCCGGTAAATATCAACGGAGTTGCACGGTACAAAACGTTGCCCCAGCCGTCCCGGTTGCTGAGCGCAGCCGTAAATATCGCATTATAGACCTGCAGCGGATTCTCCCGGATCCGGGTTTGTCCGGCAATCAACGCGCCATACAGCCGGTAGCTCTGATCACCGACAGTTGATTTGACATCCTTTTCAAAGGCCGATTGATTGGGAAATTCCTTGCCTTTTAAGGTCTGCAGATTTTCCAGCACACCGGTGGGGACGCCTTTTTCCTGCAGTTTCACAAAGGCCGCCGGTGTAAAAGCAAAGCTTTTGATGAACACCAGAATTATAAGTCCACCAACCACAAATGCCAGCAGCACGGCCACTATCGGAGAAAGTATCCCCAAAATGGTTTGATAGCGAAAAATATTTTTCATTTTATGGATATCAATAGCAATTATCCCCCCGACCCCCCGGTCATCATCATTCCGATGCGCGCTTTGGTTGCCTCGGCCGGTTCCAGGATACCGACGATTTGCCCTTCATACATCACCGCGATCCGATCCGATAAGGAAAGGATTTCCTCAAGATCCGCCGAAACCAGCAAAACGGCCTTGCCGTCATCGCGTGCCTGCAGGAGCCTTTGATGGATGAATTCGATGGAGCCGACATCGACGCCGCGCGTGGGCTGGGCGGCAATCAAGAGCTTGGGCTTCTGGTCAAATTCGCGGGCCACAAGGACC
>Ga0056115_1000143_pt1 | contig 36419 bp, 31 predicted proteins | sample WorMetOlspDAHAB1_FD_77007 | JGI IMG/M metagenome (GOLD analysis project Ga0056115, IMG submission 77007) | Marine gutless worms symbiont microbial communities from Max Planck institute for Marine Microbiology, Germany - Olavius sp. DAHAB.1 ...
AAGTCGCAAGGTTGCCGAAAAGTATAAGGACGAATTTGAGGAATTGAGCCGGCTCGAGTCAGGGCCATCGGATATTGTGGCAGAAAGTCAAGAGATGAAGCAGGTGTTGCGCATTGGCCTGAAACTTGCGCGAATGGGAGCCTCCAATATTTTACTCCAAGGAGAATCAGGTACCGGCAAAGGGTTGCTTGCAAAATTTATCCATCAAAACGGCAAACGGAACGCCAAACCGTTCATTCAGATAAATTGCGCTGCCCTGCCGGAAAGTCTCCTCGAAGCCGAACTTTTCGGATACGAAAAAGGTGCTTTTACCGGTGCCCGAAAGCAGGGCAAAATCGGATTGTTTGAATTGGCCCATGAAGGGACCCTTTTTCTGGACGAAATTGGAGATCTGCCCCTCAGTGTCCAGGCCAAACTTTTAAAGTACCTGGATGACCAGGAAATTCTGCCCCTGGGCGGAATTCAGCGTAAAAAAGTGGACTGTTGCGTGATCGCGGCCACCAACCGGGATCTGGAGCAATTAACCCGGCAAGAGCATTTCCGCAAGGATCTTTTCTTCCGTTTAAACACCTTCAGGATCCATATACCGCCCCTGCGTCACAGACCGGATGATGTCATCAGGATGACCGAATATTTTTTAGATATGTATAATAGAGAGTATCAGGTACAGCGAAAAATATCACCGGATACGATTCTCGATCTTCAATCCTATAATTTTCCCGGCAATGTTCGCGAGCTGCAAAACATAATCAAAAATGCAGTCGTCTTAAGTGAGATGGATTTATTGGATGAAATTTTTGCCGACAATATTGGCGCCGAGAAAAAAAATCCTGAAGCCCAAACGGAATCCATTGCCGACATGCAGTATCCGATGCGATTGCAGGACAAGCTTGAGCGTTTGGAAGAACAAATATTGTCGGATGCATTTGCGCGTTTCAGCTCAACCCGGAAAATTGCCCAAAATCTTGGAACCAGCCAAAGTAGCGTCATGCGAAAATTAAATAAGTATAGTTTGAATCAAAATAATTTGAACCGAAAATGATTCAGATTTTTATTATGAAATGACGTAATATGCTTGATTTATATAATTTTATCCAATTTCAGAGATGAATTATTTTCGGTTCAAATTATATTCTTATTTTTCAGTATGTTACAGCTTATAATGAGTCTTTATCGGTTCACCGCATAATTCCGCCTTCCCCTTATCTCTGTATGTCATTATAATTATTATAAATATAGTATTTCATATATATGGTCTGAGTTTTGCTACTGCATATTATATTTAAAGATTTATTGGAAGTTATTGGCAAATAATCCAAAAGTAAAAATTTGAAACGTTCAACTTAGGATGAATAATATATCCGATATTGCAGATTTAAAAGGAGGCTGTGATGACTAAACATAATGAATCTCGTAAAACCATTGTCAATTCCTGGAATGAATGGGACCCGCTGAAACACGTAATTGTCGGCCGCGCCGATGGAACCATGGTTCAGGCTCCGGAACCGGCCATGGAACGTAACTGGCCCGATCATGGATTTCCGCTGGGTACTTATGGCCCCTTACCCAAAGAAATGGAAGCCAAGGCCAACGAGCAACTGGACAACTTCGCAAATCTGCTGGAGAGTCGGGGTATTCGGGTGGATCGGCCGACTCCGCTGGATTTCAGCCAGGAGGTCCAGACGCCGGACTGGGAGCAGAAATCCATGTTCGGCTGTATGCCGCCGCGCGATGTCCTGTTAACCGTCGGCAATGAAATACTCGAAGCTACCATGTCCCAACGAGCCCGCTGGCATGAATACCTCTGCTACCGTCCGTTGCTTGAACAGTATTTCAAGGAAGACCCCCAATTCAGATGGGAAGCGGCGCCCAAACCGCGACTGGCCGATGATAACTATAAAAAAGACTACTGGCGCGAGTGGGAAAAAAAAAGCCAGGAAGAAAAAGAAAAAGCGATCCATGAGCGCGATTGGGTTTTGACGGAAAAAGAACCCTGCTTCGATGCCGCCGATATCGGTCGGGCCGGCAAAGATCTTTTTGTGTACCATTCTTCGGTAACCAACGAGGCGGGCATCGAGTGGCTGCGCCGCCATTTCCCGGCCCATCGCATTCATCCGATCTGGTTTTATGAAGACAATCCGATTCACATCGACGCCACGTTTGTCGCCCTGCGCCCGGGGCTGGCCCTCGCCAATCGCAAGCGCAAACCTTTGACACCGAATATGTTGGATTTTTTCAGGAAGAATGATTGGGAAGTCGTCGAATGCGCGGAACCGGCTTTGGACGGGTATCCGCCGCTGTCTTTCTGCAGCCAATGGTTATCCATGAACACACTCATGCTGGATCCTAAGACCATTTGTGTCGACGCTCAGGAAACCAAACAAATGGAGCAATTCGATCAACTTGGCTTTGAAGTCATTCCGGTACCTTTTATCGATGTAAGTGCCTTTGGAGGCGGTCTGCACTGTGCCACGGCGGATGTCAACCGCGAGGGGACCTGCGAGGATTACTTTCCGCACCAGATCGAGGGTTTTTAGTTTAAGCCGAAGCTGGTTTATCTTGTTTTTTGTGATGTCAATTAATGATGGGTGTCAGGTTTCAGAGGACGGAGGACAGAGATCAGAAATCAGAGGTCAGAAGACAGAGAGATTACCACAGAAGTTATTTAATTTTTGCTAGGCATGCAATCCTTTGTCCATTGCTATCTGTCGCCTGTCATCTGACACCGGACACTGACACCTGGGGTGATGAAAATTGTTGATTTTAATTAAGGCTTATTAAGTTCCTTTTTGTTACTCTACAAGTTGAGTGCAGTTTTAGATTTCGGATTTCGGATTTCGGATTTAAGGAATTCTGTCCATTATAATTGATAGAGCGTAGCGATTCCATCAATCCGAAATCCGCAATCTAAAATCCCAAATTATAGCTCGTGACCTCATAGGAATAAAAACAGGATTAATTTGTAAATGCAGATTTTGCATATATTCATCACTCTACCTGACACCTAAAAAGTGCCAATTAACGACAACAATTTATAAGTTCGAATGGGAGTTAACTTTCATCTCTCCCGGAAAAGGAGCAATGATGGCTTTTAATTTAAGAAACAGACACTTTTTGAAGCTGCTGGATTTTACATCGCAGGAGATAGGGTTTTTGCTGGATCTTTCAATCGATCTGAAAAGGGCAAAATATGCCGGATTGGAACAGCAGCGCCTCAAAGGCAAGAATATTGCCCTGATATTTGAAAAAGCATCCACCCGCACAAGATGCGCCTTTGAGGTGGCAGCCTATGATCAAGGGGCCCATGTGACGTATCTGGGACCATCCGGTTCCCAGATGGGCGCAAAGGAATCCATGAAAGACACCGCCCGGGTCCTGGGGCGGATGTATGACGGGATTGAATACCGCGGCTTCGGCCAGGAGATTGTCGAAGAACTGGCCCGGTTTGCCGGGGTCCCGGTATGGAACGGTCTGACCGATGAATACCACCCGACCCAGGTGCTGGCAGATTTCCAGACCATGATCGAGCACAGCGATAAACCGCTGCGCCAGGTATCATTTGCCTACCTCGGCGATGCCCGCAACAATATGGGCAATTCCCTGCTGGTGGGAGCTGCCAAAATGGGCATGGATTTTCGTGCAGTAGCGCCCGCGGCCGTTCAGCCACACAAAGAACTGGTTTCACAGGCCCAAAAAATTGCCGGAGACACGGGAGCTAAAATCTCGATCACCGATGACCTGGGCAAAGGCGTTAAAGGCTGCGATTTCCTGTGTACTGATGTCTGGGTGTCCATGGGTGAACCGGAGGAAGTTTGGAAAGAGCGCATCGAAATGCTTCAACCCTATCAGGTCAATGCCGACGCCATGGAGCAAACCGGCAACCCGGATGTTAAATTCCTTCACTGCCTACCGGCTTTTCACAACCGCGAAACGCATATCGGCGAGACGATATACCAAAAATTTGGCCTGGAAGCCATGGAAGTTACCGAGAAGGTTTTTGAGTCGCCGGCATCAATCGCGTTCGATGAAGCGGAAAACCGAATTCACACCATCAAAGCCGTGATGGTGGCAACGCTGGGGGCTTGATGCTGGTTTCTGGATGCTCGATACTGGATACTGGTTGCTGGATACTGGATGCTCGATGCTGGATACTCGTTACTCAATCATAGATGTTAGATGCTGGATACCGGATGCCGGATACTGGACGTCAGGAGGTTGAGAGGCTTAAATTGACTGAGCGAAGCGATTTCCATCATTCGTCATTCGTCAATCATCATTTGTCATTTCATAGTGGTAAACATCCAACCATTTGAGCGTAGGAAAGAAACATTATAAATCGGGAATCTCTTGCCATGACCTCTAAGCCCATCATCCTGATCGCCTTCGGCGGCAACGCACTTTTAAAAAAGGGACAGCAGGGATCACATAAGGAACAATTTATCAATCTACAGCTGCCGATGCGACAGATCGCCCGGCTGTCCAGGCAATACAAGTTTGTGATTACCCATGGCAATGGCCCCCAGGTGGGCAACCTGCTGCTGCAGCAGGAAAGCTGTGATGAAGTTCCGAAAATGCCGCTGGAAATCATCGGGGCCATGACCCAGGGCCAAATCGGCTATATGCTGGAATCATCGCTGGACGACGCCTTAATGGAAATCGGAATCAACGATGAGCAGCATTTTGTAACATTGATCACCTATGTGGTTGTCGACCAAAATGATCCGGGTTTCAACAATCCCACCAAACCGATCGGACCGTTTTACACCAAGGCTGAAGCTGCCGGGCTGCCTTATACCATGACCAAAACGGATAAAGGCTATCGTCGCGTGGTCGCCTCCCCCAAGCCGCTGAATATTGTTGAGCATCGGGAGATTAAAAAATTGATTGATCTGGATTTTATCGTCATCTGCTGCGGCGGGGGCGGTATACCGGTTATCCGCAAAGAACGCAAATTCAGGGGCGTTGAAGCCGTGATCGACAAGGATCTGGCCAGTTCTATATTGGCCCAGGAAATCAAAGCCGATATTTTCGTGATCGCTTCGGACATCGCCGGCGCCGGCATCGACTGGGGAACACCGGATCAAAAAATTCTTGGCAAAGTATCAATAGACGAAATGGACCGGTATGTTAAGCAGGGCCAATTCCCCGCCGGGTCCATGGGGCCCAAGGTGGAAGCCGTCATGGATTTTTTTAAAGCAACCGGAAATCGAGGAATCATCTGTCAACTGGATGAAATAGAAAAAGCAATCGCAGGACAAACCGGCACTGAAATCATTGATTAGCAAAGCTATCGGAATGCGGATTTTGGATTGCGGATTTCGAAATGGTGATCGAAATATATCTGATTTTAAGCAAATGAATGAATGGAAATATGCCATAACTGATATAAGAAAGTACAAACTTTATTTGTAAAATTTTCTAATTTTTTACGGAGGAAAAAATTATGAGCAAAAAAAATGTGATTATTATCGGAGCAGCCGGAAGAGACTTTCAAAACTTTAACACCTATTACCGGGGTAATGAAGATTATAAGGTGGCGGCTTTCACCGCCGCCCAGATTCCGGACATTGAAGGTCGCAAATACCCGGCCGAACTCTCCGGCAGTCTCTATCCGGACGGAATCCCAATTTATGCAGAAGAAGATCTGGCTAAATTGGTCAAAGAACTGGATGTCGATGATTGCGTGTTTTCTTACAGCGATGTGTCCTATCAACACGTCATGGCTCTCGGGGCCGTTGTAATGGCCGCCGGCGCCAATTTCGTCATGCTGGGACCTGCTGATACCCAGATCAAAAGCACCAAACCGGTGATTTCGGTAGGCGCGGTTCGCACCGGCTGCGGCAAGAGCCAGACCTCGCGCCGCATTATTGAAATCCTGATGGGAAAAGGCTTAAAAGTCGTCGCCATCCGGCATCCCATGCCCTATGGTGATATCGCGGCCCAGAAAGTCCAGCGGTTTGCCGAACTGTCCGATCTGGAAAAACACGACTGCACGGTCGAAGAAATGGAAGAATACGAACCCCATGTGGTCCGTGGCAATGTAATTTATGCCGGTGTGGATTACGAAGCTATCGTCCGGGCAGCGGAAGAAGATCCGGATGGCTGCGATGTAATTCTGTGGGACGGCGGTAATAACGATTTTCCGTTTTATAAATCCGATCTGCATGTCACCGTAATCGATCCCCATCGTCCCGGTCATGAATTGACGTATTATCCGGGTAATGTAACGCTGCGGATGTCCGATGTCGTAGTCATCAATAAAATGGACAGTGCCGATGCCGCCGGGGTTGAAATCGTGCGCCGCAACATCGCCACCGAGGCGCCCGATGCGATCGTTGTCGACGGTGCCTCCACCCTGGATGTTGACGATCCCGCTGTAATTCGAGGAAAAAAAGTACTGGTTGTAGAAGACGGTCCGACGCTGACCCACGGGGAGATGAAGATTGGTGCCGGGGTCGTTGCCGCCCAAAAATTCGGCGCCGTCGAACTGGTTGACCCCCGGCCGTACACGGTGGGCAGATTGTCCGAAACCTTTGAGATCTATCCCAACATTGGAGCCGTTCTGCCGGCTATGGGTTACGGTGAACAGCAGTTAAAAGACCTTGAAGTGACGATCAACGGCACCAACTGTGAAGCCGTCGTGATCGGCACTCCGATTGATTTGAACCGCATCATTAAAATCGACAAACCCAACACCCGGGTGTACTACAACCTGCAGGAAATAGGCCGTCCCGATCTTGGCATGGTGCTCGATGGTTTTATGAAAGAACATAATTTAGGGTAAAACAAATATTTCCTGAAAAAAATATTTGCTTTAGTTATTAGTTACCGGTTATTGGTTATTTGGGATTGGGTGATAAGAAAGTGAACCTCTTTCCAATCACCAAAAACGAATAACTAATCCGCCTCCGGCGGATCAAAAGGAGGAATGATGAGCCAGACATCCAATGAGCAATTGACTCAGCTAAAAACAGAGGTCATTTCAGAAGGTGTTGGAATTACCACCACCAATTTCATCCAATCGGCCCAAGGGGCCATTATGCGGGACGTGGAAGGTCGTGAATTTATCGATTTCGCCGGTGGTATTGCCGTCATGAATGTCGGCCACAGCCACCCAAAGGTCGTGGCGGCCATTAAAGATCAAGCTGAAAAATTTACCCACACCTGTTTCATGGTAAATCCTTATGAACCGGCAGTGAAGTTAGCCGAGAGACTTTGCCGATTGACTCCCGGTGATTTCTCAAAGCGGGCCGTATTTTTAAACTGCGGAGCCGAAGCGGTCGAAAATGCAGTTAAAATAGCCCGCTACCACACCAAGCGGCCGGCAATTATTGTTTTTGAAAATGCCTATCATGGCCGCACCTTACTCACCATGACCATGACCAGCAAGGTCAAACCCTACAAATTTGGCTTTGGTCCCTTTGCGCCGGAAGTTTACCGGATCCCGTTCGGCGATGTTGCCAGCGCCGACGCGCTCGAAGAGGCGTTTATCAAACAGGTCAACCCGGAGGCCGTGGCAGCGATTGTGGCCGAACCGGTCCAGGGAGAAGGTGGGTTTATTGCACCGCCGACGAATTACTTCCGAGACGTGGCAAAAATCTGCCGCGACAATGGCATCCTGTTTATATCCGATGAGATTCAAAGCGGCATGGGGCGCACTGGCAAAATGTTTGCCATCGAACACTGGGGGGTAGAGCCTGACCTGGTCATTATTGCCAAGAGCCTGGCCGCCGGCATGCCCCTGGCGGCAGTTGTCGGCAAACAGGAAATCATGGATTCCGTGCACTCCTGGGGCCTGGGTGGAACCTACGGCGGCAACCCGGTGGCCTGCGCTGCAGGACTGGCGGTGCTGGACGCCTTCGAAGAAGAAAACATGTTGGCCAAGTCCGTTGCTTTGGGCGAAAAACTGAAAACCCGCTTTGAAAAGTGGCAGAAGGATTTCAGCCTAATCGGAGAAATCAGAGGCCTGGGTGCCATGCTCGGACTGGAATTCGTCAAGGGAGAGAGCAAAGAACCGGCCGCCGATGAAGCCAAACAGCTGGCCGCATATTGTCTCAGTCAGGGGTTGCTGATCCTGGTCTGCGGAACATATGGCAACGTGGTTCGGGTCTTGGCACCGTTTGTCATCACGGATGAGCAGTTGGAAAAAGGGCTTTCTATCATGGAAACGGGATTGAAAGAACTTTCGCAGTAATTCAGAATATTTTTTGAGGTTTTCTTGTTGAGTTTATTAAGCATGTATTGCTGTGCCTTGAATGAGCTAAATAGTATGAAGGCTCAGTCATATTTTTTTTGAATGATGTGAAACCCAACCGGTGCAACTGAAACACGGCCGTGAAAAGATGGACCCAAATCGGATGTGGTTCCTTCAACAATTTGTTGCAGTATATCACGTGAAAGACCGTAGACTAATACATTAAGCGTCACATCCAACTCTTTGAAGCTAATCGGCGGATTTCCGTCAAGTTCCGCCGGAAGAGTAGAGCTCACTACGCTGACGCGTAAATAGCTGCCATCTGCAAACAATGATAGGGCTTTTATGTGTCCGATGACGCAAGGACTCGTTTCCTCGCACCGGCGGGCGAGTTTTTCCATGTATTCGGATAGAACTTCTTGCCATTGCTCTTTCGACATAGCTGCTTTGATACAAAAATGAAGGCGGGCTGCATAGGGTTCCAGAGTGAGATCACTCATGGCAGCAACTCCGCGAGTAAAGCCGGATCAAGATTGTTTTTGGCAGAAATACACCGTTTGGTTGTATTTGGTTTCAGCTTCGCGACGACCTCCTTTGCATAGGCTAACTGATCCTTAGTGGCTACATCAGCTTTGTTAATCAAGATCACGTTGGCATGGTTAATTTGGCCGGTGATCAGAGGGGAAAGTACTTTCATTAGTTTTTCTAGGCGTAATGGATCAAGGAGGATAATATTGAGTTGGCTTTGGAGCGGTTCACCGCGATAATACACCAGGGCCGAAAGCACCTTCTGAAGATCGGCCGCACCGGAAGGTTCAAGCAGAACGAGGTCTGGTGAATAATCTTCGGCTAATTTTTGCAGGGTGCCGGGCAGGTCTTTAGCCAGCGAGCAGCAGATATAGCCGTTTAGCAGCTGCCAAACATTTAACTCGAGGTGGTGCATCAATTGGTCATCGATGCCGATTTCGCCGACTTCATTGACCAAGATGGCCACCCGCAGTCCCTTCCGGGTGGCCTCCTCCGCCAGCTTAATAATGAATGTCGTCTTCCCGGATCCGAGAAAGCCTGAAATGGCCAATAGATGCATTTATTACAAAAATCCTAATTTTGAGATTTCATTAAAACAGATCCCGGACCCGGAAGCCGGCTTGAGCCGAACATTTCTGTCAATGGTCATTGGTCTTTTGATTCTGGTTCCTGGTATGCATATACGCCCTGGGTCAGGGAATGTGGATTTCGGAATTGTTAAGATAACAGCGCGGTTTATCAACGCAGTCAACCAATCAACTCGATAAAGCCAACTATATCCGCTATACTCAATCAAAGTTGAACTTCCCGGCTCTGTAGGCCATAAGATAGTTCGCACAGAATTCGTCTTTGCCGGCCAACGCTTCGGCTGTAATAATGTTGGCCATCATTTTTTGATCCAAAGGGTCCACGATGGCACCGTCCAGTCCTTTGGCGATGGCCATGGCCATAAATATCTGGTTAAGGTATTTTCGTTCCGGCAGGCCAAAGGAAATGTTGGAAAGTCCGCACATAATGTGCACGCCTTCAAAGCGGGTTGTGATCTGATCAATAGCTTCCAAAAATTCCCTTCCGTAAATGGGATTGGTCCCGATGGATTGAACCAGCGGATCTACGAAAATATTCTCCAGCGGTACGTTGTTCTGAACCAGTCCGTTGATCAGCTTGTCAGCAATAGCCAACCGCTGACTGGCTGTCTCCGGCATTCCTTCATCGCTCATGCACAGCGCCACGACTTTTAAATCCGTACCGGATATAATCGGTAGCAAGGCCTCCCAGCGTTTGCTTTCCAGAGAAATGGAGTTAATCATCGGTGCTTGATCAGTCTTTTCCCGGTGAAACTCTATGATCGCTTCGATGGCTTTAGGATTGGGGCTGTCAATACAGCTGGGTACCTTTGCCGCTTCCATTACATTTTCCACAACCCATTTGAGATAATCGATCTCTTCTTTTACGAATACTCCGGCGTTAACGTCAATGTAATTTGCACCAGCCTCGGCCTGATCCCTTGCAAGCTTTTGAATGGCTGCCCGGTCCTCTGACTCAATGGCAGTTTTTACTGATTTACGGGATGCATTGATCAATTCTCCCACAATAATCATCGGTGGACCTCCTTGATCCTATAAAGTAAAACCATCAATACTGGCCGTATTTCTCTGCCGTTTCGATCATGGCTCGAATGTTTTCTGGCTTCGAATCCCACGGTGTTTCACACTCTGCAGCCAGAACAAACCCACCGCCTTCCGCGCAGTCTTTGATCAGCTGTTTGCAATAATCTTCTACTTCAGTAGTGGATCCGTAAACTAGGAGGGCCGATGGGACATTACCGTAGAGCGCGATTTTGTCGCCGATAATTTCTTTGGCCTTTTTCATGTCGGTTTTCTCGAAGTCCATCATTAAATGCCCCCTGGGGATATCGTCTGCCAGTTTTTTGATGGTTTCGAGATACGGGGTCAGATCGTTGTCCCAGTGGCATTGAACTTTGAATCCGCGATTGACCCACATATCGATCATTTTCTTGGCATACGGATGCCAGAACTCGTCCCACATCTGAGGGGACAACCCGGGAGGTGCGCCATTGATAAAGATGATAACCTCGGCACCAGGCACCTCGCCGGCCCCCATAATCATGGCGCGATCCATGACGCGAATCGCTTCATATTCAGCCAGCAACTCCGACATCCGGTGGATCTTGTCCGGTTGTTCGAAAATATCCATGGTCAGGTTCATAATGCCGCGATAGTACTGCAGCAGATCCAGGGGATGGCAGGCGCGACCGCCGCACATCAGGGGAATGTCGGTGGTGTCCACAAACCGCCGCCAGGCCTTGGCGTAGATCTCGGGATACTCGTACTCCAAATAGAGGAATTCATCCAAGCTGCGCTTATGAATATCGTTCTCGAGCTTTTTGTTGAACATAATGGTTGAAAAGCCGCGTTCAAAGACATCTTCATAATCCTCTATGACGTCTTTCTCATACAGGTTGGGGACATTGCCCTCCGGAGGGTAATGCTCGAACACTCTCCAGTCAAGGGTGGTCTGGTCCCAGCCGCATCTTCCCAGAAGTCCGGTATGGTCCTGGGCGGTCATGAACGGATGCACGGCATCGCCGAGAAGATCTTTAAATTTGATATATGCGTCCACCAGTTTTTCGGCTTCACGCTGGCCTTTCAGTATCGACATCCCGGCCAAATACGGTATAACGTAAAGATTGATCGGCGCTACCGGGACGCGGTCGGCTTCCTCGATATTATAGGCTGCTAACAATCTTTCGTAGCTGGTCATTTTTACTTTCATTTTTTCACTCCTTAGCAGTTTGTACAGGATTAGTTAAGCCACGATTCAATGACTCTAACGCCTTCATTGGCATCGATTGTGGCATGGTCGGCCTTCATTTCTTCCCGTACCTCGCCGACGATCCCGCCTCCGCAGATGACTTTCACGCCATCCCGGATGCCGGCCTCTTCCAGCAAAGTCACCACCTTGTTCATCTCGGGCACCGAAGCGGTCAGTAGAGCCGACAACCCCAGCACCTGGGGCTTATGTTCTTTGACGGCTGCAACGATCTGCTCCGTCGGCACATCAACGCCCAGGTCGATCACCTCAAAACCTTTGCACTCCAGCAGGATCTTGACGATGTTTTTGCCCAGGTCATGGATATCGCCGGCCACCGTGCCGATCACCATTTTACCTTTGGCTTCCACATCGCCGTGCATCTTTTTGATTGCTGGATTGAACACATCCGCCGCTGCCTGGAATACCTGCGCGGCCCGGATCAATTCGATCAAAAAGAACTCTCCGGCCTCAAATTTTTTGCCGACCTTTTCCAGACCGACACGTGCTTCTTCAACCAGTTCCAACGGATCGCGTCCGGCATCTACATCCTGTTTCACAATTTCAAGAACGCTATCTTTGTTTAAAGCGAGGATCGCTTCACTTAATTTTCCCATGGTTCCTCTCCTTTCTTCCACATCAATTTCATCAGAACAAAGCTCCAGGGGGCATATTTCATCATTTTCTCGGCGTTTTTGCCAAACAACCACCGGGCGGTTACATCATCGATCTCTTCTTTGCTCGGTGGCTGCAGCCCCTGTTTAACCTTTTCCAGAATTTGTTTTTCTTTGTCCGTCAACATAAATAACCTCCATATAGGGTAAAAAATTTTACTAATGATTTAGCAAGAACAGTACCAGATCCAACTTATATAAATTTATTAATTATTTCAATAGGATAAAAAGTTTACCGCCAAATCCTTCCATAAAGATATGATGCAAATTTGAACTTTATGAAAAGTGGGGCACATGAATTATCTGTGAAATTGGGTCGTTAGATAATGATACATTTATGAATCCGAATTGCTTTAGATTAATTTATAATTATATTGAATTATTATATCAATTTTGATACAGAATTGAATCATGCATTTATGCAGGCCGCACTTATATTCAAAGGAGTGAAATCATCATCGACCAAACTGTCACTTTTGAACATATTTTTTCGGCAACGAGCAATGGTGTCATTGCTACGGACATAGCGGGAAAAATCGTTCTGATCAATGAGCAGGCCGAAAAGATTTTAGGGCTGACCCCCCGAAGCGGACCGGACAATCATATTCGGGAATTAATGCCGTTGACGTGGAATCATGTTTCCCTCTGTCTGGAGACCGGGCAATCACAGCTGGGGCGCCACGTCCGCGGTGAAAACATCAGTCTGGTTGTCAATATTACGCCGATAAATGAAGGTGAACGCATACTCGGTACGGTATGCAACTTTCAAGAAATGGGGCAGTTCGAGCAATCTGCCCAGCAGTTGGAGTCCTACCGGCAGATCAGTCAGCAGCTGGAAACGGTTATTAATTCATCTGCCGATGGTATCTGGGTCTACGATGGAGACGGGAAGGTAATTTCGGTTAACACAGCAGCCTTGGATCTGGACAATATAAAGGCCGAGGATGTTCTGAACAAACGCGTTTTTGACCTGGCTGAAAGCGGCATTTTTGATCGGTCCGTCGTTCTCGAAGTTTTTAAAATGAAGCGTCAGATCACGATTTTGTCAAAAGCGCTTAAAACAGGCAGGACCCTGCTGATAACCGGAACACCGATCCTGGACAGCGGGGGTGAAATCTCACTGGTGGTGGTCAATTTACGCGACCTGACCCAGCTCAACGAGGTTCGCGAGGAACTCGAACAAACCCGCCTGGTCAGTGAGAAGTATCAGGATGAACTGGCTGAGTTAAGTCTGTTTGAGTTGTCCAGGCAAAACATCATTGCTAAAAATGAATCCATGCGGCAGCTACTGCGAATGGCGGTTAAGATCGCCAAAATGGAAGCGTCCAATATCTTATTGCTGGGAGAATCCGGCACCGGCAAGGGACTGCTGGCCAAATTTATCCACCAGAACAGCAAGCGCAGCAAGAAGCCGTTTATTCAGATCAACTGTGCCGCTTTGCCGGAAAATCTCCTGGAAGCCGAGCTTTTCGGATATGAGAAAGGCGCCTTTACCGGTGCCAAGCAGGAGGGCAAAGCCGGTCTTTTTGAACTGGCCCAGAATGGGACGCTTTTTCTGGACGAAATCGGCGACCTGCCGTTTTCGGTTCAGGCCAAACTGCTCAAATACCTGGACGACCACACCATCATGCGATTGGGAGCAACCCGGACCATTACGATTGACTGTATCGTGATTGCGGCCACCAACCGCGACCTGGAATCCCTGAACAAAGAGAAAATGTTCCGCGAAGACCTTTTCTATCGTTTAAACACATTTACGATGCAGATCCCGCCTCTGCACGAAAGGACAGAAGACATTTTTGAGATGGTCCGTCATTACCTGGAAAAGTATAACAAGGAATATGGGTTAAAGCGGCGGATATCAGCCAAAGTGATGAAAGTGCTGCATTCGTATTCATTCCCGGGAAACGTCCGCGAGCTGAAGAATATCCTTAAAATGGCCGTGGTCTTGAGTGATACGGATCTGGTTGATGAAACCATTTTAAGAAACCTCGAGGATAAAACGGAATTGCCGGATTTCACTACTTTTGAAAAACGCAGTATCGCCGGCCTGACTCGGGAAGTAGCGGCGTTTGAAAAACATATCCTGCAGCGAGCCATGGCTCGTTGCCGGACGACCCGCGAGTTGGCAGGATATCTCAAGGTAAGTCAGCCCACGATCGTTCGTAAGCTCAAAAAGCACGGTTTAACAGGTTTATCACAGGCATAGCTGAAAAAACCGATTGTCACAGGCGGTTTAACCCTATTGTCCTTCTTCAATCGCCCTGACTTTTTCCTGCAAAATCTCAATGGCCTGATCAATGGTAGCCAGGTGAGTGCGAAATCCCAGAACAGCTAAACGGAGGGTGTATTGAACAATTTTATCGCGTATTTTGGCCGCTCGTGGGCGTCCGGATCCAGCACCGATGACACCTTTTCGAGTTTTTTGATCTCTGCAATCATTCAGGCTGCCTGTGTGGTTACGTATGCGAACATTCAATATTGACCGAACTTTTCAACCGATTTTACCATCGCTTTCACATTTTCAGGTTTTGAATCCCAGGGCGTCTCACATTCCACACCCAGAATAAATCCGCCGCCTTCGCCGCAATCCTTAATCAACTGTTTGCAGTAATCTTCGACTTCGGTGACGGAGCCGTAAACCAGCAAGGCGGAAGGTACGTTGCCGGTGATGGCCATCCTGTCACCCAGGATTTCCTTGGCTTTTTTCATGTCCGTTTTTTCAAAATCCATCAGTATCTTGCCCTTGGGCAGGCCGTCTGTGAGGTGGCGGATGGATTCCAGATAGGGTGTCTGATCGTTGTCCCAGTGATTTTGAACTCTGAAACCACGCTTGACGAAAACATCGATCATTTTTTTGGCGTAGGGGTAGTAAAATTGATCGTAGAGTTCGGGGGATAATCCCGGAGGCCCGCCATTATAAAGAAATATGACATCGGCACCCGGAATCTCACCGGCCCCCATCACCATGGCGCGCTGCATGGCACAGACAGCTTCGTATTCATACAGCCTTTCGCACATGGCTTTGACTTTGTCCGGCTGTTCGAACATATCCATCACCAGACCGTTGATACCGCGATAGTATTGCAGCAGATCGAGCGGATGGCAGACACGGGCACCCATCAGATACGGAATTCCGGTTTCATTATAAAACCGCCGCAGGGCTTTGGACCAGACCTGCGGATATTCGAAATGGTAATAGAGAAAATCATTCGGACTGCGCTTAAAGATGTCATTGTCCAGGCCCTGGTTGAACAAAAGGGTGGAAAAACCGCGTTCCATGACATCGTCATAGTCATCGATGATCATCTTTTCAAATATACTCGGGATATTGCCCTGGGGCGGAAACTCATCCCATATTTTCCAGTTGAGAGTGGTCTGGTCCCAGCCGGCCCGGCCGAGCATCGACATGTGGTCCAGGGTAGTTATAATGGGGTGGGTATTGTCACCGATAAAATCCTGATTGTCAATCAAGGCCTGGGCGACTTTGTCGGGTTCTGTGAATATGTCCTTAACCGACAAACCGGCATGGTAAGGGATGAAATAGCACATGATCGGTGCACAGGGAACCCGATCCGCTTCTTCCAGGTTCCAGGCTGCCAGCAGCCTCTCGTAGCGGGTTATCTCTGCCATGGTTCTTCTCCCTTCTTCCACATCAGTTTCATGAGCACGAAGCTCCAGGGGGCGTATTTCATCATCCTCCCGGCGTTTTTCCCATACAGCCAGCGGGCGGTCACGTAGTCGATTTCCTCTTTGGCCGGTGGCTGCAGATTCTGTTTGACCTTTTCCAGTATTTGTTTTTCATTATCAGTCAACACTTCTGTTCTCCTCGTTATTTCCTTTTTATCTATCCTGCAACTTCCAGAGCGTTCATATAAACCGACCATTCTTCATCCGATATCATCTCTCTTTCACGGTAGTACTCCCGGGCCTCCTGCAGGATATCTTCAATCGCCTGTTCCTGATCCGAAGTCAACGGTTTGGGTGTGTGGGAGGCGAGAATTTCCTGCATCCGGTCTTTGGCCAGGTCCAGGGCGTCCTTTTTGCCGGATTTAACCCAGACCGGATAGGCTTCCTGATCGGCCACTTTGGGGAAGAAATTTTCTTTTTTCCACCATTCGCGTGTATGGGCTGTACCCAGGAAATGTCCCGGAATCGGCCCGACCTGGTTGATGAGATCGATGGCCAGCGTCTCGTCGTTAACGTCCACGCCCTGCAGGAAACGCCCGATCCAGCCGGCGATGTCGTCGTCCAGGATCGAGAGCACCGGGTTATACATCAGTTCCGCCGTGGAACCGCCCTGGAAAATGTGGAGATGCCCGCCGGAGAGGGCCGAAATCAGCGTTCCCATTGCTTTCTCATATCCGCACTGGTAGTCGATTTTTTTCGACAGGCTCGTAAACCCGGCACTGGTGCAGGAGGGAATTTGATATTTCCTCAGAAGTTGATTCATCATGACGGTCGTCAAGGAGTTCACAACGGATGCAAACAGTGGATTGCCGCGCTGCATGTCCATGGGCTTCAGCCCGAACTGAATCGATATGGGTGCTCCCGGTTTGATCAACTGGGTCAACACGGCCCAGCCCATGATCGTCGCGGATGCCATGACCATTACCGAGGATGTCGTCATCGGACCTTCTCCGCCCATGGCCACACCGACGCAGGGTTGGATGGGTATATCGGCTTCAACATACCTGAAAGCCGCTTCCACCGATCCACCGTAAAGGCTCAGCGGCGATGCCGTGTCCAATTCAGGGTTTAAGTTGATACCCAGGGCCTTGGCCATTTTGATGGCGAATATTTCACAGTCTTTCTGGTAACCGTACTGCTGGGCTTTACCGGAATACCGAAGACCGCTGGCCAGCGTTTCCAAGAACGTCATCACCGGCGGAACACCAGCGAGTTCGGTATAGGCAAACACCGCATCCGCCAGGTGACAATTATCGAGAGCATCCGCCACAATCATGGCTTCCTTGTGTTCCCGGATCGTTGCCTGGCGGGTTTCCCAGGTATCCAGGTCCACATAGCGCATGCCCATGCCTTGCATGAAGTAAAATGTGTCACCGCCGATCATCAGATCGCTTTCCCCATCCCTGGCGCTTACGACGAAACTGCTGGGGACCTGACGGACGCATTCTTCGGCCAGCCAGGCTGGAATGCGAACACGCTTTTCATCGAAGTCGACCCGGCAGCCGTTTTCGGCAAAAAGTTTCAGCGCACGGTCATGCTCAATACGCATACCCGACTTCTCGAGAACATAAAGACCGCCGCGGTGAATCGATTCGATTTCTTCTTTGGATATTATTTTTAAGGGTTTGAATTTACGTGTAAATCCAGTCAGCATTTTTTTCTCCTTTACTTTTCGACAAATTTTCGGGCAAGGTTAACCGCGCCCGGGGCTGTGGGGTCATATCCATCCGCACCAATGCTCTCGGCAAAATCCTCGCTGATGGCGCCGCCGCCGACCATTATCTTTACGCTATCCCTCAGGCCGGCTTCTTTTAGAGCGGTAATGACGTTCTTCTGCTCCTGGGCGGTGGTGGTCAGCAGGGCCGACATGGCGACGATGTTGGCGCTGTGTTCCTTAACGGACCGGATAAATTGCTGGGTTTCGACGTTGATGCCCAGGTCAATGACCTCGAAACCGTCCGCCGTCAACAGAGTGCATACCATTGTCTTACCAATGTTGTGCATATCGCCGTGAACAGATCCGATCACCACCTTGCCGGCGCTCTTTCTCTGAGTACCGCTTTTTTTAATTTCTTCCTCCAGAATCGGCGTGGCTTTCTGCATAGCATTTGCAGCACCCACCAACTCGGGCAGAAACAGCTCACCATTGCCGAAGCCGTCACCAACCTCGCGAATGGCTTCCGTCAACGCATCCAGGACCTGAATCGGGTCCATTTTTTCCTGCATGGCCTGTTTCGTCAGGCTTTCCGCCGCCTGGCCGTCGAATTCCTTTATGGCTTTCTGCAGTTTTTCAAACAGCTCGTTTCCCATGTTCAAACCTCCTTGAATGGTGTCCACTATCATGGCAACCATAATAATAAAGTGGCATGTTTTTTCTCCTGAGACAATCGTTATCATGATAACCCCAAAGCAAGAAGAGTACCAGAAATTATGGATCGGAATAAATATAATAATCTTAAATGGTTACTATCATATTATTTGTCAGAGCTATGTTTTGATTACGGTACAATTATGAATCAAATTCCAGGTCAAATTGATTTTGAGGTAATCATACATGGTATTTTTAGACGCTCCAACATTGTATCGAAAATGAATATTTTATATCTATTTGAAATACAATAAATTGTTGACATTAGCGCTTCATTTTTGTACCAAGATTCAATACTAATCATTACAGGTATGGCTGATGAATGAGCAAACGAAAGATGTCAATCAATGCCTCATGTCTTATGAAGAACTGAACCGGCAGTTGAGCCTGATAATGGACTGCTCGGCAGACGGCATCTGGGTTCTGGATCATGAAACCCGGGTGTTGAATATCAACATAGCGGCCGAATCGCTGAATGCGATCAATGCCCAAGATGTCATTGGAAAAAAAGTGATCGAACTGGTGGATGAAGGCTTGTTTGACCGAGCCATATCGCCTGAGGTGCTAAGAAAGCGGGAGCAGGTGACAATTTATGAAAAAACCAAGAAAACCAACAAGGTTTTACTTTATACCGGGACACCGTCCTTTGATGATCAGGGCAATATTGCCTACATCGTGGTGAATGAACGCGATGTGACCCAACTGAACACGCTGAGGGAACAACTCGAGCAGTCGCGGATGATAGCCGAAAAATTCAAGGATGAGCTGACTTGGAAAAGTGTTCTTGATTTTAAAGATCAGGGAATTGTGGCCGAAAGCAAGGAAATGCGGCAGATCATGGATGCGGCTTTGAAGCTGGCACGCGTTGAAGCATCCAAAGTTTTACTACTGGGAAAATCCGGTACGGGAAAAGGTCTGCTGGCAAAGTTCATTCACCAGAATAGCAACCGCAAAAATAACCCGCTCATCCAGATTAATTGCACCGCATTGCCGGAGACACTGCTAGAGGCGGAGCTCTTTGGGTATGAAAAGGGCGCCTTTACCGGGGCAAGCGAACAGGGTAAAGCCGGGCTGTTTGAGCTGGCCCACCGGGGCGTTTTTTTCCTGGATGAAATTGCTGACCTGCCCCTTCCGCTACAGGCCAAGCTGCTGAAATATCTGGATGATCATCAGATTATCCGTCTGGGAGGCACCCGGTCCCATGTGATCGACTGCATGGTAATCGCCGCCACCAACAGGAATCTGGAAAGGCGCGTGCGCGAGGGCAAATTTCGGCCGGACCTGCTGTACCGGTTGAACACTTTTACAGTGAAAATTCCCTCCCTTGCGGAGCGACCGGCGGATATTCTCGAGCTCGTTAATTATTATTTGAAAAAGTATAATGACGCGTATCAACAGAAAAAGCGAATATCTCAAAAGGGGTATGGCGCTCTCCTGCGGTATTTGTTTCCTGGAAATGTGCGCGAATTGAAGAATATCCTCAAGCGTGCGGTAGTAATGTGTGAATCCGAGGTACTGGATGATTTTATCGCCGAAAGTCTTCCTCAGAATGAACCGGCAGCCAAAAGGCAGGATAAAAGATCAATAAAGTTAGGCAGACTGGCGGATGCCGTTCAAAAGGTCGAGCGGGATCTTTTCAAGACTGCCAGGGTTCAGTGCAGAACCACCCGTGCCATGGCGGCGGTATTAGGTGTGAGTCATGCCACGGTGGTGCGCAAGATGCAGAAGTACGGGCTTAACCGGTCTGCGAACTAGTGAAAAAACGGTAGTCTATTTGTTCCGATTCAAAAATGTATCAACATTTAACTCGCTTATATTCTATAATATAATTTCCGTAAGCAAAACCAGTACTCAAAAATGAATCATACCTGATATCGAAGTTTAATCCGGTCATTCTAATATATAGCAGAAATTATTGGGGTTTTTAAAAATAGAATCATCTGGCACATGTCTTGCTATTATCCACGTTATATGGCATTAGTTTCTCAATGCCATCCGCTACCCTTGGTCAGTTCATACATCAGGCCTGATCCAGCCCTTTGAGGCTGGAGGTTATAAACCGGAAGCGTCACCTGAGGGTACAAATTCATGAGTATTGGAGAATATTTATTACGCCGTCTGGGACTCGGGGTGCTTGTGATCGTGGGAGTGCTCATGATCACCTTCATGGTGTCGCAGGTCGTCCCAGGGGATCCGGCAAGACTTTTCACCGGACCCAGGGCCAGTCCTGAGGAGGTTGAAAAGGTTCGTGAGGAATTGGGTCTCAATGATCCGATACCCGTACAGTTCGCAATTTATGTCTTCCGGATTTTTAAAGGGGAATTCGGATTTTCCGTCCGGACCAAACGTCCTATCCTGGACGATATCAAGATAAAACTGCCGGCAACCATGGAGCTTGTGACCGTTGCCTTGCTTGTGTCTTTCCTCCTGGGTGTACCTGCCGGTGTACTGGGGGCGGCCCGGCGGGGACAGATCTTTGATCAAGTGAGCCGGGTTGCGGGCATCGGCGGTGTGTCTTTACCTCATTTCTGGCTGGCGCTGCTGCTGCAGTTGATGTTTTTCCTTTATCTCGGGTGGCTGCCGCTGGGAGGACGCATCAGCCAGGACATAATGCTGAATCATCCCATTGAAAGAATAACTGGATTCTACCTCATCGATGCCGCAGTCACAGGCAACTGGGTGGCCTGGCGCGATGTTGTCTGGCATATGATTATGCCCGTTATCGTCTTGGCTCCCTATCCCACCGCCATCGCGCTTCGAATGACCCGGGCCTCCATGATAGATGTGCTTTCGGAGACCTATGTCACCGCCGCAAGGGCGGCCGGGCTGAAAGAAAGAGAGATTCTGTTCAAACTCGCACTCAAAAACGGTATCCTGCCGACCCTAACCATCGTCGGATTGGAGTTTGCATTTCTGATTACCGGTGCCGTTTTTGTCGAGATTGTCTTTACCTGGCCGGGTATCGGCAGCTACATGGCCGATGCAATCTTGAACAGTGATATTTTTGTGGTCTTTGGCGTCACCATTATTGTGACATTTATTTATATTGCCGTCAATCTGGCCGTGGATATCATCCAGGCGGCATTGGATCCCCGGATCCGTCTCGGCGGAGGAAAAGGGGGCTATTGAGGATGAGATTCTTAAACATTGTCGGCCGATTACTGGGAGGTCCTCCGGCCCTCCTGAAGGCCAAGCCGGGATCAACCGTCTGGTATTTCCGCCGTGATAAAATCGCCGTCATCAGCTTGATCTTTATTCTTTTCATGGTGGCCGTAGCGGTATTAGCACCATGGATCGCCCCGTATCCGAACGAAGGGCGCGGTGAGCCCAATATCGTCAACAGGCTCAAACCGCCCAGCTCGGAGCATCTTTTTGGTACCGGTTCCCTGGGACGGGATGTCTTCTCAAGAGTGATTTATGGAACCAGAGTTGGTATGATCGCCGCCTTTGCAATCGTCGGGATCGCTGCCATCATCGGGACGATTCTGGGAGGCTTAGCGGGATATTTTGGTGGCTGGGTGGATGAGCTGATCATGCGGGTCACCGATATTTTTCTGGCGTTTCCACCGCTGTTGCTGGCCATGATGGTGGCGGTGGTCATGGATCCCAGCCTGGTAAATGCAATTATCGCCATCACCCTCGTCTGGTGGCCCTGGTATACACGTTTGGCCAGGGCACAGGCGTTGTCCGTGCGCGGGCGCGATTTTGTCAAAGCTGCCTGGGGCATCGGAGTCAACGACTTCACGATCTTGGGTAGGCACATCGTTCCCAATATCATTACGCCCGTTCTGGTGCAGGGGACGTTAGACCTGGGCCTGGCAATTATTTACGTCAGCGGTCTGAGCTTTCTAGGGCTCGGTGTTCCGCCCCCGACAGCCGACTGGGGTGCCATGATTTCGGAAGGACGGATTTACATCCAAAACGGTCGGTGGTGGATCGCCACCTTCCCCGGGCTGGCATTATTTCTGACGATCATGGCTTTCAATCTTCTGGGAGACGGCATTCAACTGGTGACCAATCCGCGAACACGAGGAGAATCCAATTAATGACCGAGCCTTTGCTGGTGGTCGATAATTTGCAGGTGGTTTTTCCGACACCCCATGGAGATGTTCACGCCGTCAACCGGGTCAGTTTCGAGATCAATCCGGGTCAGATCTTTGGCATTGTAGGCGAATCGGGTTGCGGCAAAACCGCCACGGGCAGAGCGCTCCTGCAGCTGATCCCGCCGCCGGGCATCATCAGTGGTGGGCGAATCTTCTTCCGGGGCGAAGATCTTCTAAAAAAGGGTGAACAAGGGATTAGCCTTCTGCGAGGCCGACGCATCGCCATGGTGTTTCAGGATCCGGCAGCCGCACTCAACCCCGTCTTTACCATCGGCCAGCAGCTCTTAGGGATCATGAAACATCACAAAATCGCCTATGGCATTGGCCGCCGCCAGCGGGCGATAGAGTTGCTTGGCGAGTTAGGACTTCCTGCCCCTGAAAGCATCCTGAATCGGTATCCCCATGAACTGTCGGGCGGCATGCAGCAGCGAGCCATGATCGCCATGGCCCTGTCGGCTGAACCGGACCTGATCGTTGCCGATGAACCCACTTCGGCACTCGATGTAACTATCCAATCCCAGATCTTGGATTTATTGGTCAAGCTAAGGCATGAGCGCGGGGTTACCATTATATTGATTACGCATGACCTGGGTGTGGTGGCTGAGACCTGTGATGCGGTTGCTGTTTTCTATCTGGGAGAGATTATTGAACGCGGTACGGCCCGCGACATTTTCCACCACACCAAGCATCCTTATACCCGGCAACTGCTGGCCTCCCTGCCCAATCCAAATAAATGGGGCCAGGACCTCAACGTCATTCCAGGATCGGTACCGACAAACTTTGATCAAATCAAAGGCTGCCCTTTTGAAACCCGTTGTTCAGAGCGTTTGGGGATCTGTAAATCAACGATTCCATTCAATGTCAAATTCGGTGACAGCCATCAGGCGGCCTGTCATTTATACGAGGGCGGAAATTAATAATGAACCCGGATGTACTGGTTGAAATTAAAGATCTTAGCGTCGAATATGTTTCTACGAAAGGTCTTTTTGGACGGCGTAAACGACGCGTGCGGGTTCTTGAAAACTTCAATCTGCAGATTCATCGGGGGAAAACCCTGGGGGTAGTCGGAGAGTCCGGTTGCGGGAAGACGACCCTAGCGAACAGCATTTCCCGCTTTATTCGATCCACCAAAGGGGCGGTTTTGTTCGAGGGGCAGGACATCATGGCCATGGATCGCAGAACGCTTCGAGCGCAGCGCCAAAAAATGCAGATGCTCTTCCAAAATCCCTTTAACTCCCTCAACCCACGGATGAAAACCCATCAACTGGTCGGTGAGCCTTTGATGACCCACACCGAACTGCGGGGAAAGAAACTGAAGGAGCGGGTTAAAGAATTGTTGGAGGAGGTCGGACTTGGCAGCGGGCATATGGGCCGTTACCCGCACCAGATCAGTGGCGGGCAGGCCCAACGCGTGGCGTTGGCCCGCGCTCTGGCGCTTAACCCCAAATTGTTGTTTCTGGATGAACCGACCTCTGCGCTGGATGTTTCGGTACAGGCCCAGATCGTAAACCTGCTGAAGAAACTGCAGTCGAAGCACGATTTGACCTATATGTTCATTTCCCACGGCCTAGGCGTCGTGCAGCATATCAGCGATAGAATTGCGGTTCTCTATCTGGGTGAGATCGTCGAACTTGCTTCAAGAGACGACATATTCCGGTCTGCGAAACATCCGTATACACAGGCACTGTTTTCGTCAATGCCAATTACTGACCCCGATACCGATAAAAAAAGAATTATCTTAGAGGGCAACGTGCCCAGCCTGAGCGATCCGCCGCAAGGATGCCGTTTTCATACCCGCTGTCCCCATGTAATGGTGATATGCAGAGAAACAGTGCCGAAAGCGCATACCATACAGGATGGGCATTGGGCAACGTGTCATTTGCTGGCTAAGTGAGGTTCAAAGGTTCCGGCTTTAAGGCTTAGAGGTTCAAAGATTAAGAAGTCGATACTAAATTTCTGAAGTTAAATCCTGAACCGATGCACGCGACGTGCTTCAAATTACTCAACTCACCAAAAGACGGGGAAAGGAGGATGATTACAAAAGGCTGAAATTGTCGAGCATGGCATAATCACAAACAATAAAGGAGGGTAAAAATGGAAAACAACGCTGTACGGCAATCTTTTAAATGGTTCGGTTTCATAGTGATTCTGGCTTTTGTGTTCACGGCCGTCGGTGCGGTGATGCCGACCGATACACAGGCAGCAGGCAAGACGAGGGTCATCACTTATGCTTACCCGCGCGTGATCAGCGAACTGGATCCCAGCCGGGTGCTTTCCTCTGAGAACAATATCATGTTGAATGTCTGGGGCACTCTGACGCTGTGGGATCCGGACAAAGGCGTGATTCCTTATGCCGCCAAATCATGGGAGTCCAATGCAGACAAGACCGTGTGGACGTTCCGCCTGCATGAAGGGATTAAATGCCACGACGGGAGCAAGTTCACCGCCGAGGATGTCAAGTTCTCCTGGGAACGCACGATCAAGATTGGATCTCTGGCCTATGTCTTCACCATGGTCGACAGTATCGAAGTGGTTGATGAATTGACCGTTAGGGTGAACCTCAAATTCCCCTTCCGCATGGATGCCAACGCTGCCAACTCTTGGGGATCTTATCTCATGAGCCGGAATATATCCGACAAGCCCAAAGAATGGTTTGCCGCGGGCAACGAAAACGGTATCGGTCCTTACCGTATTGAAAGCTTTGAACCCGGTCAGAGGATTGTGTTGACCAAGTTTGAAGACTGGTTTGGTGAATTTCCGGAAAACGCCTATGACAAAGTTGTGATCGAGATTGTTGAAGATCCGTCTGTGCGTGCTCAGAAACTGCGTGGCGGCGAAGCACATCTCGCCTGGGATATCTCTTTTGACGATTTCGATTCCCTGAACAAGTCGGGTAAGGTCAAGGCATTTGCCGCTCCGGCTTACTATCAGATGCAGTGGCACATCAACTCGCGCCGGGCACCATTGACGGACGTGAGGGTGCGACAGGCCCTGGCCTATTCGTTTCCCTATGAATCCGTCGCCGTCGGCACCTACGGGGGGTTCGGGAAAATAGCTGAGGGCGCAGTCCCCCGTGGGATGTGGAATCCCGCAGGAAAAACAAAAACGTATGCGCTTGATCTAAAAAAGGCCGCGGAGCTATTGAAAGCTGCCGGTGTCTCCAAAGGGACCACCTTCCGCCTGGGGGTTGAGGTCAACAACCCTGAATTTATCAAGGCGGCCGAGTTGTGGCAGGCCTCACTGGCGCAACTGGGCATGAAGCTGATCATTGAGAAGATCTCAGCTGGAGTTCGTTGGGATGAGGTATACAACAAGGAAACGAAATTCGACATCATGCAGATGAAAATGCAGATTGGCTTTGATTCCCCCAATGAATTTCTGGGTTCGTTGTTCCACAGTGGTTGGACCTGGTACCCGTTTTCCGGTATTAACAATGCCGAGTTCAACAAGCTGTGCGAACAGGCGCCGAGTTTTGAGGCAACAGACAAACAAAAATCCGATCAGATGTACCAGCAGGCGGAGCAAATCCTTTTCGATGAGGTGGCTTCAATTTTTGCACTCGACCTGCCCCAGGACTGAGCGGTCAGTAACACGGTCGGAGGGTTCAAGGCAAACCCGCTCTACGGTTATGACGTTTTCTTCTTTCAATTGTATGAGAAGTAGACTGTTAAAAATGGAATGGATTCGATACTATTGAATAATCATTCTGGCAGGATTGACTGGATAGAGTTGGGAAAATTCATTGTCATGCCGCTCCCTGTGGCAGAGCGGCATGACAATAATTTCCAACGGGTAATATCAAAGACAACAGCTTGGAAGCCAATATCAAAGCGGCATTCCTAACAGCGATGGTATGATGGATGTCCGAATGGATATTAGAAAAGGCAGGATAGCTACCCCGGCCTCCTTTGATGAAATCAAAAGCAAACTGGACCCGAAATTCGGTTATCTGATTTTCAAAAGTATTGCAGAAGAGTTAGAACATATCAAATTCGGTGAAATCGAAAATAGAATTGCGTGTTTTCGGCAGGGTATCATTGAAGAGGCAACCTATTATGATGAAGCGACCGGCGAAGCATTTTTGGTTATCAAATTAAACGCTGATGTTCGTGATGGTTGTATTCAGGAGTTTACGACGCTGAACCTCCCAAAGGGCGTCTCCATATATATCTTTTCCAACTCTCGACTATCCGAAGACGGACGACAGAGATCAAATGTCCGATAAAAGAGCATAAATATTGAAAAAAGATGACTTGTTATTTACCGGCGGTCCGATTCTTACGATGGCAGAATCGATGGAAGCAGAAGCCATTTTTGTGGCCGGCGGGTATATTCGGCGGGTTGGATCGTTAAGTGATTGCCGCAATATCGCCGGGCAATTCTGCGAAGAGATCGATCTTGCAGGGCGGTGTTTGATGCCCGGGTTTGTCGACCCGCACGCCCACATGTTGATGTTTGCTCAGTACAGCACCATGGCAGATCTGAGGCAGCCGCATATCAATACGATTGATGATTTGCTTGAAGAACTCAAAATGCATGCCCAAAGCCTGCCTCCGAATGTCGCCATCCGCGGTTTTGGCTATGATCAGAACAAACTGGCGGAAAGTCGTCATCCTATGGCCACCGAGTTGGACCGGGTAGCGTCGAATCGTCCGGTTTATATATTGCAAACCAGCGGGCATTCAGGCTCGGCAAACAGTTATCTGCTGCGAGAAGCAGGCATCGGACCCAATACGCCCGACCCCAAGGGCGGAGAGCTGGAGCGTGACGAACAGGGTCGCCCAAACGGTGTGATGAAAGACAACGCACTTAAATTCATTGTCGGTGAGGGCGTCGATATAGGTAACCACGGGCCTAACTTTCATATCCCGGAGAAAGTAGAGGCTTTGGTTTCTATGCTGGCAGCCGCGTCTCAAAGGTATCTGGCAGCTGGTATTACTACCTCCGTGGACGTCCAGGTGACCCGTCGCGAAATGGAAGCCTATGTGGCGGCGAGGGATAAGGGTGTTCTCCGGAACCGGGTCGTCATGATGTATCTGTCTTCTTATCTTGATGATTTGATCCATCTGGGACTCAGGGGAACCCTGGGAGATGCGTTTTTATCCTTCGGACCGCTGAAATTATATGCCGACGGTTCGACGACCAGCGGTACGGCTTACTTCTCTGCACCCCACTTGACGGACCCCGCCAATTACGGCTTTCTGTTTCATACACCGGAAGAACTTACCAAGCTCATCGTCAAAGCACACAAATATGGTCTCCAAACCGCCACCCATGCCATCGGCGACGCCACCATTGAATGTGTGATCGATGCAATAGCGGCGGCCCAATGCTCGCTCGAGCGCAGAGATATGCGCCATCGCATTGAACACTGCTATTTCCCCAGTGAAAAACACTGCCTGCGGATGCAGTCTCTCGGCATCTGGCCGGTGGTCCAGCCACGATTTATTTATGAATTGGGAGACAGCCTGGCGACACTACTCGGGGAGGACCGTGCCCGGTTTATGAAGCCTCTCGGCCGCTTTAAACAATATGGTCTCCCGCTGGTGCTGTCGTCTGATTCTCCGGTGGCGGATTACCGGCCGATTTTGGGGATCACCTCGGCACTAAATCGCGCCACTGCACAGGGAAACATCCTCGGCACCGAATTTACGATTTCAGCCGAAGATGCCCTTAGATCCTATACCATTAATGCAGCGGCATCGGTGCATCGTGAAAATGACCTGGGATCCATCGAAGCCGGAAAGGCGGCCGATTTTGTTGTTCTCGATCGAAACCCGTTGCAAACCCCGGTGCAGGAGATTGTAAATATCCAAGTAGTAGAAACATGGGTGGCTGGCCGGCGAATTTTTCCTGATTAAGTTTTTCTTCCGGCTCATGGTTTTTGCCAACTTTTGGGCCAACGGGCATACGGGCTGACAGGCACACGGACAATTCACAAGTTTATCATTTAGGAGATTCGGCATGGCCACTTGCGGCGAGAAGATTGTTGAGCTCATCGAGGCATACGGGATCGATATCGGTTTCGGCATACCGGGTGTTCACACTCTGGAATTGTACCGGGGGTTGTCCGGGTCCAAAATCCGGCACATCACTCCTCGGCACGAACAGGGAGCGGGATTTATGGCCGACGGATATGCGCGGGCTGCAGGGAAACCAGCGGCTTGTTTCATCATTACCGGTCCGGGCATCACCAACATTTTAACGGCCATGGGGCAGGCCTATGCCGATTCCGTCCCCATGCTGGTGATTTCAAGTGTGAACAATGCGGAGCATCTAGGCATGGGCCAGGGGCGCCTGCATGAATTGCCCTTTCAACGCAATCTTGTATCCGGGGTTTCGGCTTTCAGTCACACCTTGATGCGGCCGGAGGAACTGCCCGAAGTATTAGCCCGGGCGTTTACGGTGTTCTGCAGCCAACGTCCGCGGCCGGTACATATTGAGATCCCGATCGATGTCCTGGCAATGCCAGCGGATTCTGTCGCAAGTGTCCTGCCTGCCATTCCCGACCGGCCGGGGCCTTGCTCGGATACCATTGAGCTTGCGGTTGAATTGTTGCGGTCCGCAAAAGGTCCAATGATATGGCTGGGCGGGGGCGCCAAAGACGCCTCGGATGAAGCGCTAAGGTTAATTGAATTTCTGGATGCACCGACAGTTAACACCACCAACGGATCGGGGATACTGCCGACAAGTCATCCGCTGTGTGTTGGTTTAAATATCGGATTCCGGGTTGTGGCGGACTCATTAAAGCATGCGGACGTGATGCTGGCCGTGGGAACGGAACTCAGTGAAACCGATACATTTATTGATGGGCTTAAATTCGAGTTCAAGGGGAAGTTAATCCGGATCGATATCGACCCCGGCCAGCTGTCTCGAAACTGGCCGGCAGATCTGGCCATTTTAAGTGATGCCCGATCGGCCTTGGCGGCATTGAATCGGGCCATGGGAGTGCCACCTGAAACAAAGCCTTCACCGGATTCAGACGGAGCGAAAAGGACAGCGGAACTGCGCACGCGGGCGAAGGAAAACTGGTGGCCGGAATGTGCCCCCCAAAAGCACCTGATGGACACAATCCGAAAGGCTTTGCCGGGCGTGATCATTGTCGGTGATTCTACCCAGCTGATATACAACACTCTGCATTCGCTTGAATGCCGTCGGCCGCGATCCTTTTTTCATTCGGCAACCGGTTTCGGAACATTGGGGTATGCCTTACCGGCAGCCGTCGGTGCCAAACTGGCCAACCCGGATCGACCTGTAGTGGCAGTGATCGGAGATGGCGGGATACAGTTCACATTGCCTGAGCTATCATCCGCCGTTGAAGCCAAGGCCCCGGTGGTTGTGCTGCTCTGGAACAATGGCGGCTACGGAGAAATCAGAAGATGTATGCAGGCAAGGGAGATTCCTTTTATAGGTACCCAAACATGCTCACCGGATTTCATGGCCATAGCAAAAGGATTCGGTTGCCTGGCTGAGCAGGCAACCGGATTTGAGCATCTGAACGAATTGCTGCAGGCGGCGAATCAGGCCGAGGTACCGACTCTGATTGAAATTAGAGAAGACGCTGAGTTCTTATTTGAAAGATAAAAATCTCAGCGGTCTCTGCGAACACTGCGGTGAATAGATTTTTCTTTTGTATTTATGTCCCCGGGAGTGATTGACAAGTCCCTGAAATAGTTGGAGGAAGGCATGAACATTCCGGCAGACAAGATTAAAGTATTGCTTTTGGAGATTTTGAAGCATAGCGGCAGTGATGAGTATGAAGCTGATATCGTCGCCGACCATTTGATCCAGGCCAATTTGCGCGGGCATGACAGTCACGGGGCAATGATGGTCAGCTGGTACATGGCCTGGGTGAAAGAGGGTAATCTCAAACCCAATACGCCCGCCGGTAAAGTGAAAGACGAAGGTGCCTTCCTCGTTTTTGACGGTCGTCGGGGTTACGGCCAGCGGACCGCCCGGGAGGCCCTTGGTGCCGGCATCATTCGCTGCAAGGAAATCGGCATGGCAGCTGTGACGCTCAAAGATTCAGGCCACATCGGACGTCTGGGAACATACGGAGAACAGGCTGCGGAGGCAGGTCTGGTGTCGCTCCATTTTGCAAATGCACACGATTTCCCCCTGGTGGTGGCGCCTGTGGGCGGCAAAAAACCGCTCTTTATGACGAACCCCATTTGTTTTGCCATGCCGGGGACGATTAAGGCCGCACCGATTGTAATGGATTACGCAACCAGTAGCGTGGCTTATGGCAAAGCTGAAGTGTATATGAATAAAGGGATCCCTGCACCCCATAATTCAATCGTCGACCATAAGGGCCGACCCACCACGGATGCGAAAGTTCTATTTGAGGAGCCATACGGAAGTTTGCTGCCATTCGGTGGGCATAAAGGTTACGGCCTGATGGTCTTCTGCGAGCTCCTGGCCGGTTGCCTGAGTGGTGGCGGCCCGGTGAATACATACCGGAAAGAATCAACCGGAACTGTCAACAACATGTTTTCGATTCTGATTGATTCATCCCGTCTGGTGGATCAGCCTCGGCTTCAGCTGCTGGTGGACGGGCTAGTAGATTATATAACGACATGCCCGCCGGTAAACCCGGATCGACCGGTGATGATGCCGGGTGATATGGAGCTGGCAATTCTCGCAGAGCGGCAAAAATCAGGCATTCCAATTGATGATAATTCATGGACAGCGATACTCAAGGCATGTGATAGAGTGGGATTTTCTCAACAATCAGCAGAGGCGATCGTAAATTAAAACCACATAATGTATAAAATTCACATCTTCCTGGTCTTCACAAATGGTGCAGTAGTGAATGGGCTTTGAAATAGCTACTAAGAAAGGGAAGAATTCTAAAAATGAGCAGCGCAGACAATTTATTCCTGCCACCGATGCACATGGTTCAGCAGAAATTCTCCGTGCCGCCGGCAGTGGATGTAACGGCAGAGCTTGAACGCGAATGGAACAAGATAAAAAACCGGACCAATATTGCCGGCCGGGCACGCGTGGCTGTGGGAGTCGGCAGCCGGGGCATCGCCAACCTGGTTCCATTGGTCAGAGCGGTGGTATCGTATTTAAAATCGGCCGGCGCGGAACCGTTCATTATTCCGGCCATGGGTTCCCACGGCGGCGCTACGGCTGAAGGGCAGATCCGGGTACTGTCTCATCTTGGGATTACCGAGGAGGCTGTCGATGCTCCGGTCCTGGCGACCATGGACGTTCAGCCCTTGGATGAGGTTGATGGCATTCCCCTCTTCCTGGACCGACTGGCCTTTGAAGCCGATGGCATTGTGCTGATCAATCGCGTGAAGCTGCACACCGACTTTTCCGGGCCCACCGAAAGCGGTATCATCAAGATGATGGCCATCGGGCTGGGTAACCAGGTTGGAGCGGATCACTACCACCGGCTGGCGGTGGTGCGCGACATGTATGAGATTTTCAATCGCGTCGGTATGGCCCTGATTGAGCAGACCAATTTTCTGTTCGGGCTCGGTCTTGTTGAAAACCAGAATCACCAGACGTCTATAGTGAAAATAGCGTCAGCCGATATGCTTCCGAAAGCTGAAGAAGAACTGCTCACCAAAGCCAGAGAATACTTTCCCAGACTTCCACTGGATGAAATCGATCTTTTAATCATTGATGAAATCGGTAAAGACATCAGCGGCAACGGTATGGACCCCAATGTGACCGGCCGCGTATCGTCCCCTTTTGTTCAAAAACCGCCGGGCCCCAATGTTACACGGATCTTCGTAAGAGGTATGACGGAGGCCAGCGAGGGCAACGCCATCGGAATCGGTGATGCCGATTTCACCACCAGGCGGCTGGCCGAAAAGATCGACCCGCATAAAACCGCAATGAATTGCGTCACAGCATGCGGACCAGAGAGCGGGCGGATACCCCTCAGCTATAACACAGACTGGGAGGCAATTGCGGCCGCCCTGATGACCATCCGCCCTTACACGCTGGAGGATTTGAAAATCGTGCACATCAAAAATACACTGGAACTCGAAATTATGATGGTTTCCCAGAGTTGCCTAGCGGATCTGGAAGCCAGGCCGTTAGTTTCCATCGATCGTGAGAAAATTCAATTGGAATTTGATTCACACGACAACCTTATATCAAAATTGGGATGAGTATCACAGATTAGCCTCTCGGGGTACCTATGATATCAAAAATGTCTTAAGGGGATAAAGGGAAAGGTTTAAACACATTACAATCTGTTATATTAAATGGACACATATGATTCGGACCTCCTCAAAATAGAAGAGTTTGTTCGGCTAAACGGTAAAACGCTGCTGGAAATCGGCTGCGGCGATGGCCGGCTCACCGCCCTGCTGGCCGGCAAAGCGAAAGCAATAACTGCGATTGACCCCGATGAAAGCAGGATTGAAACTGCCCGCGGCAACATTGATGGGGTAGACTTTCTGGTCGGGTCGGGGGAAGAATTGAACTTTGCCCGGGAAGCATTTGATATCGTTCTGTTCAGCTATTCGCTCCACCACCAGGATTGTGCTAAAGCCCTGACGGAAGCCATCCGGGTAGTCAAACATGATGGACAAATTTTGATTGTCGAGCCGGCTCACGATGGGGAGTATTCCCGGCTGGTGTCCATTTTTGAAAAAAATGAAAGTCAACTGCTCCGCAAAACCTTTAACTACATCACTTCGGGCGCCTTCAATATCTTACGCAAAGATACGTATTGTGTGGCTCATCCATTTGCAGATGAAAAGGAGGTATATACTTATTTCACGAAGAATTATATGAGCGAAAAAGATGATAGTGCAGTAGATAAAATGCAGGTGATTGTCGGAGACAAAAAGACTAATAGACCGTTAGTCATAGAAGATATGGTCAATATAATTCTGATTGCTCCGAGTTGAATAATGTCATGGTGTAAATTATAGATTCCATAGCCCAGCCACCGTCTGCGGAGCGGCAAGTCAAATCGAAAAAGAAACTACATGGATCTATAGCCGCTATTTTAGATTGTGGGAGCGGTTTTTGCTTGCATCCCGCTGCTTTTTAGCGGGGCAACCGCGATTTACTCAGTCGAACAAATACCTACTAATTGTATTTTCACATGAAGTATTTACACCTTTAAACCTGACACCTTATATAAAACAAGATCGCTTATTACAAAAATGTAGGGCGGGCCTCCGTGCCCGCTGATACCGGTCGGCACGGAGGCCGACCCTACTATAGCCGATGATCGTCTGATTTTATATTCGGATCCGTGCATCCTTATAAAAAGAGACCCAATTCCGCTAAACCCAGCATTCCAACATTCCAGTATTCCAGTCCCGCTTGCAACAGGATTCACGGCATAGCCGATGGTCTCTGACCCCCGGCGACGGGATCTTCGACTGGCCCAAAGGACCAGGTTTTCTGCGACAAAATAATTTACCGCTATAGCGCCGATAGAAGTCTAAATGGTGCAGCGCTCGCGTATGAAAGAGTGGTAACCCGCCTCAGGATCATCCAGTTCCCGGGCCAGTTTATGCCCGGAATATACGGCGGCGGCGATAATGCCCGGCGCCCGGCAGTCCCCGATCCGGTGGACTTGCAGCATGCCGTTGTCCGCGAGGTCCTCCGGATTTGATGTCAGTTCCCGGTAGAGATCATATTGCGGAACCCGCGCCGTGACCGTCACCAGAGAGGCGGCCGGTTGATTAAACGAATCGCCGGTATAGGCGCAGGCGATTTCGGCCGTATCCCCAGCGAAGCGGTTGACGACCTTGCCGGTCAGAATGTTGACCCCGAGGTTTAAAAGCCGTCCCTGGACACGTTCCTGCTCCACCGTATTTTCACACCACTGGCTGACCAGCCCGGCGGAAGTGACCAGCGTGACCTGGAGACCGGCCAACTGCAGTTTCTCAGCCAGCACGCCGCCCATGTAATAGTGGTCATCATCGTATAGCACCACCGGACCCTTCAAATCAGCACCCGCCATGATATCATCCGGGGTGAAGACCGGGCTTCCGTCAAATCCGTTGACCGGGGCAAGGTGCCAGCGGGCGACGCCGTCACGACGCCAGCGTGAACCGGCGGCTATAATCACCTGCGAAGCCCCGAAAGTATGGATATCTTTGGCCGTCAGCCGGCTGTCCAGAAAGACATCGACATTGCGCATGCGCTTGATCTGCTGAATGCGATACTCGATCACCCGACGCCATTCCGCTAATCCCGGAAGAAGGCTTTCAGCGGCCACGCGTCCGCCCAGTTCGGTCGTTGCTTCTGCCAGGGTGACATTATAACCGCGCTGCCCCAGGGCCCGCGCTGCCTCCAGTCCGGCCGGCCCGGCACCCACAATTAATACGCTATCATCAGATTTTTTGGGCGGAATTGCTTCAGGATGCCAGCCGCGGCGATATTCCTCTCCCATGGTCGGATTCTGGGTACAGCGAATGGGAACGGCACGATTGTCATGGGCATAGCAGATGTTGCAGCCGATACATTCACGAATGTCATCCAACCGGCCTTCTTGAATTTTCTGCGGCAAGAACGGGTCGGAAATCGAAGGGCGCGCAGCGCCAACGAGATCCAGAATGCCTTTTTTAACCTGGCGCACCATGGTGTCCGGCGATGTAAAGCGCCCCACCCCGACCACCGGTTTGGTGGTAATTTGTTTGATAAAGGAGACGTAATCCTCCATGGGCGCTTCTTTTTCATAGCGCGAACTGCCCATTTCTTTGGCGTAATCGGTGATATTGATATCCCACAGGTCCGGTAGTTCAGCCAGCATTTCCAGCATCTCGCGCTGTTCCACATTATCAATCACCCCATCGCCGCTGCCGCTGCCGTCGGCCGCAAAACGCACGGCCACCGCACACTGATGCCCGACCGCCGCCTTGGTTTCTTCAATCATTTCGCGTATCAATCTGACGCGGTTTTCCAGCGAACCGCCGTATTCGTCGCTGCGTTGATTGAGTTCAGGGGACAGAAAGCCGGATAACAGATAGTCGTGGGTGGCATAAACGTATATGATATCGAATCCAGCCTGCACCGCCCGACGGGCGGCGTCAACCTGCCAGCGTCGCAGCTGACGGATATGTTTTTTGTCCATCGCCAGGCTCTGGATCGGGTCATACACCAGATTTATCGGCAGGCTGGCACAGTCAAAAGGTATCTCGCGCGTGTAAAGATTGGCCGCGCCCCGGCCGCCGTACCACAGCTGTACCCCGGCCAGCGCCCCGTGGCGATGGACGCTTTCCGTCATCAGGGCCTGGGCCTTCACATCTTCGTCATCCCATAATGAAGCATGATTGTAAGGGCCTGCATCTGAGGTCGGGTGAATCGAACAATATTCGGTATTAACGACGCCCCAGCCGCCCTCGGCCTTGACTTCACGCATCGCCGCCAGGCTTCTGGGAAAAGCATATCCCATGCCGGTGCAGTGCGGCACCTGGTAGAATCGGTTCTTTGCAGTAACCGGACCAATCCGGACCGGTTCGAATAGAATATCAAAACGGGAATCCCGTGCCATAAACGCCTCCACATGGTTAAACGTCTTGGAATTTCTACAATCTATTGGAATTCTAGTGTTTTTTGCGGTCATCTTCTTGGTATGCCGCATGGAATGACGGAATAGTGGAATGTTGGAATACTGGGTATGGAAAGCGGAAAACGGCCGATTCTACAAACAATGTTGGATCTACATATTGTATGATCCACACCAAACTGTTGTTTTCTGCTTTTACCCCATAAAAAACGCCATCAAAACTAGATAAGCAATGCAATAATTTGCGCTTTGAGTTTTGTTTTTTTTAAAACCATCATTCCACAATTCCAGTATTCCAGTATTCCATCACTCCAATTTTGAGTACCTGTCCACCCTGTAAATAGCAGATCAAAAGTATTGAATTGCTCTTTGTAAACTGAAAAAAGCTCGTTTGGATACCTCAATTTTATACATCTCAAGTTTCGCACCCCTGAAATGGGGCAAGCTCGGTTAAACTCTCGGTTAACGCATCCAAATAATCCTGAAAATCATCGTTAATTTTGAAAAGACCAAAAATAGTTGAAAATGAAACGAG
>Ga0056115_1000144_pt1 | contig 36355 bp, 34 predicted proteins | sample WorMetOlspDAHAB1_FD_77007 | JGI IMG/M metagenome (GOLD analysis project Ga0056115, IMG submission 77007) | Marine gutless worms symbiont microbial communities from Max Planck institute for Marine Microbiology, Germany - Olavius sp. DAHAB.1 ...
CCTCTACGCAGCCGAAGAAATGGGCAACACCCCCGAGAAGCTGTTGTCGACCCTGAATGCCAGCGAGGATTACCGGCGCCTGTTCCGCCAGGCTTACCCCCAGGGCGAGCTGGACGAAATCGGCCTGGGCCAGGTTTACCGCGCATTGGCGGCCTTCCAGACCAGCCTGATTTCACTCAACAGCCGCTATGACCGCTACGCCCACGGCTATCACGAGGCCCTGACGGACAAGGAAATCGAGGGCATGAACGTGTTCCGCTCATTCGTCGCCCGCTGCGCCGAATGCCATACACCGCCCCTGTTTACCAACCAGCAGGTAGCGGTCATCGGCACACCCGAACCCGAGGGCATGCCCCTTGACCGTGGCGCCGAGGATGTTTTCCAGTCGCCCAAGATGCGGGGCGGCTTCAAAGTGCCGACATTGCGCAATATCGAGAAGACTGCGCCCTACATGCACTCGGGCCGCTTCCCTACGATGCGCGAGGCGGTGGAGTTTTACAGCAAGGGTCGCGGTCACGCCGTGCCGGAAGGGGAGAACTTCCATATACACTGGCACATCTGGGAACCTAACCTGACAGATTATGAAATGGACCGGGTGGTGGATTTCCTCCGCACCCTGACCGACGAGAGTTTTACACCGCAAATACCGGCACAGGTCCCCTCGGGGCTGACACCGGTAGAACATAACACCCGCAGTTCGATTGCCAATCACGAGCGGGAGATACAAGGAGAATCATCATGAGCATGGCCAGAATTTTCGGCTTGGTACTGGTTGTCGTGGCCTTCGTCCTCGGCATGCAGGTCGGTAAGAAAAGCGGCGGCGAGCCAGTGATTACCAGCACGAGTGGCGGAGCCTCCTACGAGGGGCCGTCTGCGGCCGGTGGTGCGGCAACTGACGCCGACGTGGCCGAGGCCCGCAAGCTGATCAAGAAGGGCTCCAGCAAGTTTGTCGCCGGCCCGCCCATGTCCGATGTGGTGGTCGAGGTCAATGACGGCGAATCCATCCAGGAGGCAGTCAAGGCGGCTGATCCCGGCACCACTATCCACGTAATGCCCGGCACCTACAGTGAGACCGTGTATATCGACAAGGACGGCATCCGCCTGATCGGTATTATCAAGGGTTCCGAGCGCGCGACGATGGATGGAGGTGGCACTCTCAATGATGCCATTTTGTTCTCCGGCAACAACATCGTGGTCGAGGGCTTCCTCATTACCAAGTACAAGGGTAATGCGATCATGAGCCAGGCCGGTAACAACTACGAGATTCGCGACAACATCATTGTCGATACCGGCGTTTACGGCATCTTCCCCCAGCTCGGTACCAACGGTGTGGTCGAGCACAACGTGATTTCCGGCATCGAGGACGCGGCGATCTACGTGGGCATGAGCGACAACGTGCACGTGGCCTATAACGAGGTCTTCGACAGTGTGGCCGGTATCGAGATCGAGAACAGTCGTCACTCCATCGTCGAGAGCAACTTCGTCTACAACAACACCGGCGGCGTGCTGGCCTTTATCACCCCGGGGCTGCCGATCAAGACGACCTACGACGTGATCATCCGCAACAACTGGATCTCAAATAACAACACGCCGAACTTCGGCGCGCCCGGTTCAACCGTGGGCGGCATTCCCGCCGGTACCGGCATTATGGTGATGGCCGCCGACGATGTGATCATCGAAGGCAATATCATCACCAACAACAAGACCATCGGTATCATGTCGGTGGATCACAACACGGCAGCCCAGCTGACTAATGTGACGGTAGACCCGGAAGCGGATCCCAACTCGGATCGGCTGATGATCCTCAACAACACCATGCACAATAACGGCTACGAGACCATCGACGAGATCAAAGCATTGATGTTGGCGGACCTGAAGACCGGAAACCCGGACATCTTTGCCGTCGGTCCCAGCGAGGACAGCTGCATCATCAATCGCCACCGCTACGTGCACGCGGGCATCGACGACTACGGCACCTGCGATTTCACCAACACCTTCAATATCGCCAACTACCTGCTGCCGCCGGTACCGCCCCGGGTTATAGAACCGGGTGAGCGCGGCAAGATCGCCTATCTGGGTGTCTGCGCTGGCTGCCACACCTACGCCGGCCGCATGATCGGTCCGCCGGTGCAGATCATCCAGGCCCTGTACATGGATGATCCCCAGCGACTCGCCGACTGGATCGCAGAACCCACCAAGGTACGGGACGACTACCCGGAGATGCCGCCGCAAAACTACCTGGATCCGGAGACTCGTCTCGCCGTGGCGGAGTACATGCTCTCGCGCAAGAACTAGAAAAAGGGGTCGAGTTTAAGGGGTCAGAGCCCTTTTTCTTAAAAAGGGCTCTGACCCCTTAAACTCTGACCCTGTTGTTAGCGGTTGCCAGGTATAAGCCGCATTGGCTGAGCGTCTGCAACCGAGGCAATCTGGTCCAAACCGGACTCCGGTTCCGGATCGGAGACAAAGCAATAGCCATTGCGCCCGGCGGCCTTGGCCTCGTACATGGCCTTGTCGGCGGCGCGCCGCAGGCTCTCTGCATCCCGGCCGTGTTCGGGATAGAGGCTGATCCCGATGCTCGTCCCTACCTCTAATGACAGGTCACCGAAGCGCACCGGTTCGGCGGCAGCTTCGACCAGCCTCTGGGCGACCGCGGCAATCTGGTCCGGTTCGCCGGGCTGCTCGAGGACGAATATAAACTCGTCACCGCCGATGCGCGCCTTGGTGTCGCTCTCTCGCAGCGTGTTGCCGAAGCGCTTGGCAAGGGTTTGCAACAGGTGATCACCGGCGGCGTGCCCGTAGCTGTCGTTCACGTCTTTGAATCGATCCAGGTCCAGGAACATCAGGGCCAGTCGCTTGCCGGTTCGTTGGCTGCGTGCGATCGCGTGGTCCAGCTGCTCCGCCAGTGCCTGGGGCATCAACAGGCCGGTGAGCTGATCGTGTGTGGCCAGGCGGGTGATCTCGTCGCGTTGCGTTTCCACCTGCTGCAGCAACTGGGTCGTCTCGGCTTGCAGTGTGGCGATCGCTTGGAACACGAAATAAGGCATGATCGAGGTGGCGATAATCAGAGTCAGCCAGGAGGATCCATTGGTGACATATTCGTTTGCATCAACCCTGAGTTCCAGGCTGCCGCTGACGAAGCCGTAGCCCACAAGGCCGACGAACAGGAATGTGGCAGACGTGGCCCAGAGGCCTACGCGGGGTGAGAGGAGTACGCCCAGTAACAGGCTGCTGACTACCAGCCACCACAAGCCGGCGCCCAACAGGCCCAGATTTATCAGGCCGAAAACGCCAACCCCATAAAAAAGTGCGACGACGATCCCGAACTTCAACCGATTCGGCAGCCGCTTACGGCCCAGGAAGGTAGCAATGGCGATAATGCCGAGAGTGACGTGCACGCCATACAAGGGCATCCACCCGGTATCCGGGATACGTGAGAGCGAGGCAGGCAGGCCGAAGACTGCAATGAAGCAGCAACCGGCCAGCAGCCGGTCGACCACACCATCGCGAAAGCGCGCCATCAATCCCGTTTCCGGGCTGGTCTCTACAGATGTTGCCATAGTCGACACACAACAGGTGATTGAACCCCTGTATTTATCGACGCATTGGCGGGTTTGCTTTAGCCGTTTTTGTTTAAGGGCTCTGACCCCTTAAAACTTAACCGAGTTCCGCGACAGCACGCTCGTACCAGGCCTGGAGATTAGCGCAGCCTTCGGGAATGCCGGCCTTGATCCAGCCGGCAAATTCCACGGTGCACACCATGTCGATATCGGCAAAGCTGAAGTTTTCACCGGCGATCCAGTTTGACGTTGCCAGGTGCTCATCCATCATCGACCAGAATTGCTCCAGTCTCAGTTTGCCGCGTTCTACCAGCTCGGGGATTTGTTCCACAGCCAGCGGACCGGGTAAGCCATTGCCCTTAAACGCGGGGTGGCTATTCCGGAAAATATCGGCAACCGCTGTAACACCTGTCATAAACAGGCGGTGATCCCAGTTGAACACCATGGCTTTTTCGAGCGCGGTGCTGCCGAGCAGCGGTTTTTCCGGGTGGAGCTCTTCCAGGTAAACGCACTGGGCGATGACCTCGGTCAGCAAATCGCCATCATCAGTGATCAGGGCGGGTACGGTGCGCATCGGGTTTATGGCGACATACTCGTCACTGTGCTGCTGCTGGGCAGGGCCGAGGTCGATCTGCTCGGTCTCGATTTCGATCCCTTTGTACTTGAGGAAGTAGTTGAGGCGGCGGGGATTGGGTGCGGCGTCGTAGGTGTAGAGTTTCATTGGCGGAGCCCTCTGTCAGTGGGATGTTGATCTTAGGCAGGTCAGTGGCTGAATGCCAGCGCGATGAGTTTTCGCATGCCTCGTAAGCGGCTATAATGCGCCTCCCTAGGGTATCTCTTGTCGAGGATAGAAAGTGACTAACTCATTGAAAATATTGGCAGTTATGGTTCTTGCCGCGGTTTTTGGCGCAACCACGCAAGCCCAGACCGAGGCCCAGCGCGCCGAGATTGCCGAGCGCATCAGGGCGCACGGCGAAGTCTGCCTCAAGGGAGATACCGATTGCGGTGGCGCTGCTGCCGCGGGAGGGGCGACCGCCGCCCGCTCCGGTGAGGACGTGTACAACGCGGCCTGCATGGCCTGCCACACAACCGGTGTAGCCGGTGCGCCGAAGGTCGGTGATGCCGCGGCCTGGGTCGACCGTCTTGCCAAGGGCAATGATGCGCTGTACGACGCGGGTATCAATGGTCTTGCCGGCACCGGCATGATTGCCAAGGGTGGCTGCATGAACTGTTCCGATGAGGAGATTGTCGCCGCCGTCGATTTCATGATCGACAACAGCAAATAGGCTGTGAACTCGTATCTGGAAAGCCGCCTCTGTGCGGCTTTTTTTGTGCTTACCCTGCTGGGAGGCTGTTCCGGGGAGGCGCCGCCACCACCGGCTGTTGAGGTGATAGTCGACCAGGTCGTACTCGACCCCTACCAGCCCAAGTCGTCTTTTGTGGGGCGGCTGCAGGCCATCGAGGATGTGTCTATCGAAGCCCAGGTCAGCGGTTACCTGAAATCCCGCAACTTTCGCGAGGGTGAAATGATCGAGGCGGGCACGCTGCTCTACGAAATAGACCCCGCGGCCTTTGAAGCCGCCCTGGCCCAGGCCGAAGCGGACCTGGCCCGGGCCCGCGCCACCCAGAAAGCCGCCGAGAATAATTTCAAGCGCGGCAAGGAGTTGCTGCCGGACGGTAATATATCCGCCTCGGAAATGGACCGGCTGACGGCGGACAAGCTCGAGGCGGACGCCGCGGTCGCTTCGAAAAAGGCCCAGGTCAAGACTGCCGAAGTCAACCTGAGTTATACACAAATCCGTGCCCCCATTTCCGGGCGCATTGGGCGCAGCAAATTCAGCACCGGCGATCTGGTAGGCCCCAACACCGGTGTGCTCACTACCCTGGTCAGCGTCGATCCGATCTATGCGGTTTTCCAGCTGTCGGAGGCCACCTTCGTCCAGATCATTGTCGAGCGCATGGGTATGGGCGGCGCCCGCAGCCTGAATGAGCAGGAGTTCAGCGACCTGGTTGTGCGGCTTGAATTGCGCAATCGCACCTTCTACCCGGAGATCGGTCGTATCGACTATCTCGCCAACCGCATCTCCCAGGACACGGGTACCCTGGAAGCGCGCGCGGTCATCCCCAACCCCGGTGGGCTGCTGGTGCCCGGCCAGTATGTGCGCGTGGTTATTGTGCGCGAGGAGTTGTCCGAGGCATTGTTCGTTCCCCAGGCTGCTGTGCAGGCGGACCAGCAGGGCAGTTTTGTGCTGGTGGTTCAGGGTGACGTGGTACAGCGCCGCAACGTGGTCCTGGATGAGCGAGTGGATGACAAAATCGTGGTACTGCAGGGTGTAGACGAGGGTGAGTTGGTCATCGTCCGCGGTCTGCAGCAGGTGCGCCCGGGGCAGCCGGTAACCACCAAGCAGATGCCGGCCTTCGGCGGATAAGACACGGATGTTCAGCCAGTTCTTTATCGACCGCCCCAAGTTCGCCCAGGTCGTCGCCATCGTGATGACCATTGGCGGGGCTATCGCCTTGCGCATACTGCCGGTGGCGGAGTACCCGCAAATCGCACCGCCCACCATCTCCGTCAGTGGCAGCTATCCCGGTGCCTCGGCCCAGGTGGTGGAGGAGACGGTCGCTACACCGATCGAGGATGCGATCAATGGCGTGGAGAACATGATCTACATGTCCTCCAAGAGCGCCAATGACGGCAGTTACCGGCTGAACGTGACCTTCGAGGTCGGGGCCGACTCGGATATGTCCCTGGTGCGCGTGCAGAACCGGGTCAAGCTGGCGGAGCCCCAGTTACCGTCGGAAGTGCGGGCCCAGGGGCTCAGTATTGACGAGCAGTCACCTGATATTCTCAAGATCGTCAGTTTCTACTCCCCCGAGGAGACTTACGACTACAAGTTCCTTTCGAATTACATCTCCATCAATGTCCAGAACAGCCTGAAGCGGCTGGCCGGCATTTCCACTGCTGACATCCTCGGCGAGGCGAAGTACTCCATGCGCCTGTGGCTGGATCCCAACCAGATGGCCCAACGTTCCGTGACCACTTCAGATGTACTGCAGGCCCTGCGTGAGCAGAATGTGCAGGTGGCAGCCGGCAAGGTGGGTGCGCCGCCCTTCGAGGGGAATTTACAAACAGAGTACACCTTGCAGACCAAGGGTCGCCTGGTGGAACCCGAAGAGTTCGGTGAAATCGTGCTGCGTGCCAATCCGGACGGCTCGGCCCTGTACCTGCGAGACGTTGCACGGATCGAGCTCGGTCAGTCCGACTATGCCTTCGTCGGGGATTTCAACGGCAAGTCTGCAGTCAACCTGGCCCTGTATACCCAGCCGGACGCCAACGCCCTGGCCACGGGCGCGGCGGTGGATGCACGACTGGAGGAACTGTCCCGCTTTTTCCCTGATGATATGGAATACGAGGTCAGTTACGACACTACGCGCTATGTGAGCACAGCCATCGAGCAGGTTACCCGGTCTCTGTTTGAGGCGATCGCACTGGTCATCCTGGTGACATTTATCTTTCTCGGCGACTGGCGTACCACCCTGGTGCCCGCCATTGCCATCCCCGTCTCGCTTATTGCCACCTTTGCGGTCATGCTGCTACTGGGCATGTCGGTCAATACGATCACCCTGTTCGGACTGATCCTCGCGATTGGCATCGTGGTGGACGACGGCATCCTGGTGGTGGAGAACTGCGACCGTCATTTGCGGGAAGACCCCAATCTCTCGCCGAAGGAAGCCGCCTCGATGACCATGCGTGAGGTCGGGGGCGCAGTGGTGGCCACCACACTTGTATTGCTTGCTGTGTTTATTCCTGTGGCCATGTTGCCGGGGATCACCGGCGTTATGTATCGGCAGTTCGCCGTGACGATTTGTGTGGCGGTGGTGTTTTCCTCGGTCAATGCCTTAACCCTGAGCCCCGCCCTGTGCAGCCTGCTGCTGAAATCCGGCGAGCGCAAACCGGCGCGCTGGTACCGCGCCTTTACCGGGGGCTTCGATCGCGTGACCGGGCACTATGACACCGGCGTGCGCTGGCTGTTGCGCAAGCTGGCCGTGGTCGGCGTCATATACCTGGCGGTGCTGGGTGCCCTGGGCCTGGGTGTGATTTCCACCCCTACCGCCTTTGTGCCGGATGAGGACAAGGGCCTGATGTTCGTTAGTGTGCAGTTGCCGGATGCCGCCTCGCTATCGCGTACCCAGGATGCAATGAACAAAGTGGTCGGGCTGCTGGCAGAAGACAAGCGTATCGAATCCATCACGGCAATTACGGGTTACTAGATTCTCAATGGGGCCATGCAGAGTAACGCCGGTACCATGTTCGTGGTCCTGCAGCACTGGGATGAACGCCCCGGCAGGCAGGACCAGGTGTTCGGGGTTGCCCAGCGTATCAATCGTATGGCTTTCGAGACCGTGCCCGAAGCCCAGGTCTTTGCTATTTCCCCGCCCTCGGTGCCCGGAATGGGGAGTGTGGGCGGCCTGGAATTCATCCTCCAGGACACGCTTAGCCGCTCACCCGCCGAGCTCAACGAAATGGTCAACATCATGGTGGTGGAGGGAAACCAGGAGCGTGAGCTTAGCAGCGTATTCAGCACTTACCGCGCCAACGTGCCCCAGTACTTCATCGATATCGACCGGGTCAAGGCCAAAAACCTGGGCGTACCTCTGAGTGAAGTCTTCAATACGCTACAGGCACAGATGGGCTCCCTGTACATCAACGACTTCAACAAGTTTGGTCAGACCTACCAGGTGATCATGCAGGCGGAGTCAATTTTCCGCTCGGACCTGGATGACCTGGACCAGTTTTATGTGCGCTCGGAGCGCGGCGAGATGGTCCCGCTGTCTACCCTGGTGACCACGCGGCCAATTCTGGGGCCCGATGTGGCTGAGCGCTATAACCTGTTTCGCTCTGCGACCGTGCGCGGTGATACCGGGCGCGGCTTCAGCACCGGCGAGGCTTTAACAGCCTTTGAAGATCTCGCCGAACAGACCCTGGCCCCGGGTTACCGCTACGAGTGGACGGGCCTGTCTTACCAGGAAAAGGAGGCCGGCGGTCAGGCGCCGATAGCCTTTGCCCTGGCACTGGTATTTATCTACCTGTTCCTGGTGGCACAGTACGAGAGCTGGTCGATACCGCTGGCAATTATCCTGGTAGTACCCATGGCCCTGGCCGGTGCGATCGGCATCCTGCTGTTGACGGGTACCGCGCTAAACCTCTACGCCCAGATCGGGCTGGTGTTGCTGATTGGTATGGCGGCCAAGAACGCGATTTTGATTGTCGAGTTCGCCCGCACCCAGCGGGAGTCGAAAGGACTGGAGATCGCCGAGGCTGCACGCCGGGCGGCCGAGTTGCGCTTTCGGGCGGTGTGCATGACCGCGATCTCTTTCATCCTCGGCATCATCCCGTTGGTGATTGCCAGCGGTGCGGGTATGTACGGCCAGCGCTCCCTGGGCTACACCGTGTTCGGCGGTATGCTGGCGGCGCTGCTGGTGGGTACTCTGTTTATTCCGGGCTTCTACACCATCATCCAGTCAGTGCGGGAAACGCTCAAAGCAAAGCTGGGAATGGGCGAACAACTGCCGGCAAAGTCAGAAGATTGATTTAAGGGCTCTGACCCCTTAAACCTGAAATTTCTCTGACGGGCGATGCTCGTCAGGCCCAGGGCCGTGCTTTCAATGACAGTGCGGCGCGCATCTTCCCCAGCGTGGATTTTGAGGGGCCGTCCTTTTGCAGGCCCAGCAGGATCTTCAGGATTGCTTTAAAGGGTGGGGTCGGCGGTGGTGGCGCGTCCTCGCCCCAGGACCAGAGACTGCCCGGGTCCAGGGGGTGGTACTCGGTGGGGTGACTGGCATCGAACATATCGCCGTCGGCGTAGTGTTCCAGTTCGTCACCGAAGGGATCATTCCAGTAGTCGAAGATCTGGCTGCCGAGAATGTGTCGGCCGATGCCCCAGTAGTGTTTCCAGCCTTTCCAGTGCAGGTACTGTGAACCTTGTCCGACGCTGTCCAGGTCGAAGGTCTCATACGCAGTGTGCATGCAGCTGGGCGCGATGTTCTGAACCAGTACAACGGTGTGGTGATCCGCCGGTGTGTCGCCACGGTCGCAGCGGGTGAAGGCCAGGGCCGGCGAACCATCCGCCAGGCACTGCACATCGGTCGGTATCACACCCAGGTGGCGCATATACCAGTCTGTGCTCACCTGGAAATCGGTGACTCCCAGTACGAAGTGGCCGAGGCGCTCCAGCGGGCTGGGCTCCGGTTGCGTGGACACACGCCGATTGACACGGCGCTTATCCGCCGGGGTATTTACATCGAATAGCTGCTCGCGGCTGGACAGCCTGTCCACTGGCTGGCGCCCGTAGACGATATCCACCAGGAAACCATCCGGGTCCGTGAGCCGAACGCGCTCGCCGCCGCCAGGCTCATCGATGGGTTCGATGCCAATACCAGTGGCACGGCTCACCGTGTCCAGACCATCGCGGGACTGGACTTCAAACCCTGCGCCCAGAAAGCGAGAGCGGGTACCTGTGGTCGCCTTATAGAACCAGGGTGAGGGACCGCAGCCACGCAGATACATGCTGTCGTCTTTGCGTTCTTCCAGCACCATGCCGAAGTCCTGCAGGAAGGCCAGCTGCTTATCCAGGTCAGGCTTTTCGAACATGACGTAGGCCACGTCCCAGACCTTGACCAGCGGCTCGGGGCGCTGCAGAGGTTTGCTGCCGGCATTGCGGCGGGCTTCTTCGTTGTGCTCCGCGGCGCCGGGATAATTGATGAGGTCGCTCATTGTCGTATCTCCCCCAATTTGCGGGCGCATCAGACGGCCTGTTCCACGACAGAGTTGACCAGGGTGCCGATCCCGGTGACCTCCACTTCCACGGTGTCGCCCGGATTCAGAAACGTACGCGGGTCCATGAATGCACCCACGCCCGCCGCCGAACCTGTGACGATGACGTCGCCGGGTTGCAGGTGGTAAACCTCGGAGATGTGGGAAATGAGGTGGGCGAAGGAAAAAATCAGGTCGTCCAGCTTCATGATCTGGCGCTGCTCGCCATTGACCCGGCAAACAAGCTCCATGTTGTCGAGATCAACACTGTCGGCGGTGGTCATGCAGGGACCGAAGCCGCCACTGCGCCAGGCGTTCTTGCCGGTGGTCATCTGCCCGCTGTTGATCTGGTAGAGACGAGCGGTGGCGTCATTGAAGCAGCTATAGCCGGCGACGTAATTCAGGGCATCTTCCTCGCTAACGCTACGGCAGGGCTTGCCGATGACCAGGGCGATTTCACCCTCGTAATCAAAAGCGGGCTCCTTGATGGGTTTTTCCAGGGCCTCGCCGGAGGCGACCAGTGTGCCGTTGGCGCGCAGGAAAAACATCGGCGTGGCCGGGGGCTCTTCCAGGCCAAGATGGCCCTTCGCTTCCTCGAAGTGACTGTGGGTGTTCATGCCGGCGCACCAGATCACCCCGGGATTTGGAATGACGGGGAGCAGCTCCACATTGGCCAGGGTGCAGTCAGCACTCTCCTCGACACCCTCCAGGGTGTGGAGCCCCTGCTCCAGCAGGGATTTCAGGTCCGGGCAACTGTCACCGAGCCTGGCGCCCAGGTCGGTGACGTTTTCGCCGTTCAAAATTCCGTAGCTGTTATTGCCGTCTTTCTTGAAGCTGATCAGTTGCATGGTGGGCCTCCATTAAAAAATATTTGCATTTGTACGAATTTTAGATAAAATAATTCGCATATCAACAAAAAACTCGAGAAAAAGAGAACCTCGCCGTACCCAGGAGCGCACCGAGGTCACCCGCGGTAAATTGCTCGATGCGGCCACGATCATCTTCTCTGAACAGGGCTATGACGGGGTCTCTATCAGGGACCTGGAAACCGCCGCTGAGGTGCAGCGAGGCCTGCTGGCCTACCATTTCGACGACAAGGAAACCCTCTGGAAGGCCGCAGCGGACCGCACTTTCGGCATGCTGCAGGAGGAGGTGAGTAGTCGCCTGGAGATCATGCAGGACCTGCCGCCGCGGGAGCGCCTGGCGGCGTTGGTCCGCTTTTACGTTCGTTTCAGTGCACGTCACCCGGAGTTCAGTCGCCTGTTGACCCAGGAGGCCCGCCAGGAGAGCTGGCGCAACGATTACCTGGTGGATACCTATATCCGCGATATGACCCGGGGATTGCGAGGCCCTGTCAGCGAGACGCTGGGACTCAGCGATTCAGACTTTATTCACTGGTTCTATATGCTGGCCGGCGCCAGCGCCACCATTTTTTCCCATGCCCCGGAGGGCCGCATCCTGTTCGGGGTCGAGCCCCTGGATGACTCGGTCGTGGAGCGGCATGCCGAACTCATGGTGAAAATGTTATTGGGAGCATTCGAAAAATGACATCACTGAACACCTCTGTGCTCATTGTCGGTGCTGGCCCTGTCGGGCTGACCCTGGCGCATTTTCTCGGCCGGGCAGGCGTCGACACGCTGGTCCTGGAACGCGAGATGGCGCTCTCTGACGAACCGCGCGCCGTCGGCCTGGACCCGGAATCCCTGCGCAGTTTCCAAAACCTGGACCTGATCGACCAGTTGCGCGATGACATCCTGTTTGGCCTGACCGGCCAGTACGTCAACGGGGAGGGCAATCTGCTGTTTGAGATCACCGACGGCAGCCCGGGCCCGATTGGCTACCCAAACGTGAACGGATTCAGTCAGCCGGGCCTGGTGCGGGTGCTGGCCGCAGAACTAAAGCGCTACGACTGTGTGCGGTTGTTGTTCGAGCACGAATTACTGGAGTTCGAGCAGGATGACGGCGGTGTCAGCGCGCGAGTGGCGGATGCCGCCGGCGAGACACAGGACTGCCGCGCCACCTTCCTGGTGGGCTGCGACGGCGGGCGCTCCAAGGTGCGCGGCGACCTGGGTATCAGGATGCAGGGGGAGAGCAATCCCATGCCCTGGCTGGTGATCGATACCCGCGAGAAACACTACGACGGCAAAGCCAACTACCATTTCTTCTGCGACCCGGCGCGTCCGGGCATGTTCATCCAGACGCCGCACTCCAACCGGCGCTGGGAGTGGATGCTGTTGCCGGGAGAAGATCGCGAGGACTTTCTGAAGGATGAAGTCATTCACGAGCTGATCGCCCCCTACGTCGATATCGACGAGGTGGATATTTACCGCCGGCGGGTCTACGACTTTCACTCCATCATTGCCGATACCTTCCAGCAGGGCCGGGTGTTCCTGGCCGGGGACGCGGCACACATGACCCCGCCGTTTGCGGGCCAGGGGCTCAACAGCGGCGTGCGCGATGCCACCAACCTGGGCTGGAAACTGGCTGCAGTGGTAGGCGGTGCACCGCTCGCGCTGCTGGACAGCTACACGCCCGAGCGCTGGCAGCACGCTCTGCAGCTGATCAACATGGCGGTGCAACTGGGGGAGGATATCCAGCCTATCGATCCCGAGAAAGCCGCTGAACGCGATGCGAACTTTGCCGCCTTGCGACAATCCCCGGAGGCCCTGGCGGACTTTGAGGACAACCTGTTTACTGCCCTTGCCGACCGCTATTTCCGCCAGGGTGCGGCGGTGGATATCGATAGCGACCAGCTCAGTGGGCACATGTTATTACAGCCCGAGGTCAGTAATGGCAGCGGTGATTCGCAGCGCCTGGACGAATACCTGGGCAGTGGCTTCAGCATCATCGGTTACGGCTGTGATCCTGCAGAAGAAATTGAAAAAGACGTGCTGGCGCCCTGGCTCGAAGCGGGCGCCTCCGTGGTCAGTATTGCAGCCTCGGAGGGCGATCCTGGCCTGCATGATGAGACTGGTTATTTCCAGGAAACACTGGGCGAAGGCCCTGCCAGGATAGTCCTGGTACGACCGGATCGGTTCTGCATGGCTGCCTGTAACCGCGAAAACGCGTCCGAGAAATTGAACAAAGCCGGCGCACTGCTGGGTATGGGGGAAAACTGAAATGGTTGTATTGATTACCGGTGCCTCCGGCGGGCTGGGTCAGGTCCTGGGCAAGCTGCTTACTGACAAGGGCGAAACTGTTTACGGCACCATGCGCAATCCGGCAGGCCGTGACGCGGATTTTCCCTTCACCATGCTTCCCATGGAAGCCACGGATGACGCCTCGGTAGCAGCCTGTATCGATGAGGTAGTGCGCCGTGAGGGGCGTATCGATGCGGTGGTGAATTGCGTCAACCGAATGATAATCGGTGCCGTGGAGGAGGCCACCGTGGAAGAGGTCGAGGAGCTTTACCGGATCAATGTGTTTGGTGTAATGCGTATTTGTAAGGCAGTGATCCCGCAATTGCGCAAGCAGGGCGGTGGCACCATCGTCAACATGAGTTCCCTTGGCGGTCTGCTCGCGGTACCCCTGATGAGCAGCTATACCTCCGCAAAATTCGCCCTCGAGACTTTCAGTGAGGCCCTCTATCACGAGGTGAAGCCCCGCGGGATCGACGTGGTGATTATGCAGCCGGTCGCCATGCGCATGGACAGACCTGCTACCGGGCATCACCTGGAATTGGCGACAAACGTGGCCGCTGACTCACCCAGCCACCGTATGGTGCAGCGGATGGCCAAAGACACGGCCGCCAGCAAGCTGACGCCGGAAATCGTATCGGCGAAAATCTACTCGGTGTTGCAGCAGGACAAGAAGCCCCTGCGGGTACCCATGGACAAGGCGAAGGCTCTCACCCTGCTGAAGCGCTTTGCACCCCAGTCCGTGATTCACGGGATGGTCAACGGCCTGGTGAAACAGGCGTCCTGAAAGCAGCGCTTGTCAGGCCAGTAGTTCTTTAAGACCCGCCAGGGTCTCGTTGGCGCGTTCCTTGGCCGCACCCTCTTCGGATTCGATTCCGCCCTGCCAGCTAAGATCGTCCTGGGGCAGTTCGGCGATAAAGCGGCTCGGTTCGCAGTCGATGGTTTCGCCGAACTGTTTGCGCTTCGCCGCCATGGTCATGGCCAGTGACTGCTGTGCACGGGTGATGCCCACGTAGGTGAGGCGTCGTTCTTCCTCGATATTGCCGTCGTCGATGCTGTTGCGATGCGGCAGCAGGTTTTCCTCCACGCCGATCATGTAGACATGGGGAAACTCCAGTCCCTTGGAGGCGTGCAGGGTCATCAGTTGCACGCTGTCATCGGCATTCTTTTCCTCTTCCTGCTGCTCCATCAGGTCTCGCAGCACCAGGCGGGCTATGGCCTCGTCGATATCGACCTGTTCTTCCTGGATAACCCGTTGCAGGCTGTCGATGAGGAAATCGACATTGGCCATGCGACGCTCGGCCACCTCATCGCTGGAACTGAGGTTCTCCAGCCACTGCTTGTACTCCATATCCCGGATCATCTGGCGGATGCCGCTGATCGCGTCGCCACTGCGGCAGCGGTTACGGATCTGGTCGACCCACTGCACGAATTCCTGCAAGCGCTTGCGACCGGTCTCGGGTATGTCGCCCCCTATCCCCGATGCTGCCCGGTACAGGCTCTGGCCTGCTTTATTGGCGTAATGACCGAGAGCCTCCATGGTGGACGCACCGAGCTTGCGCCGCGGTACATTGGCAATGCGAAGAAAGGCATTGTCGTCGTCGCCGTTAATCAGCAGGCGCAGGTAGGCCATGATGTCCTTGACCTCGTTGCGTGCAAAGAAAGACTGGCCACCGCTCATCTGGTAGGGCACCTGTTGTTGCTGCAAAGCCAGCTCCAGCAGGCGCGCCTGGTGGTTGCCGCGATAGAGCACGGCGTAATGCCCAAGCCGGGTGCGCTTGCGTAACTGGTGATCGAGAATCTCTGCCACCACCTGGTCCACCTCGGCCTGTTCATCGGCGCAGCGAATCACCCGCAGGGGATCGCCGAAATCGAGTTCGCTCCAGAGGGATTTTTCGAACACGTGGGCATTGTTGCTGATCAGCACATTGGCGGCATTGAGTATGCGCCGGGTGGAGCGGTAGTTCTGCTCCAGTTTAACCACCTTGAGACCTGGATAATCCTCTTGTAACAGGGCCAGGTTCTCGGGCTTCGCACCGCGCCAGGCATAGATGGACTGGTCGTCATCGCCCACCACGGTGAGTTTGCCGCCAACGCCCACCAGTTGTTTCACCAGGCTGTACTGGCTGGTATTGGTGTCCTGGTATTCGTCCACCAGCAGGTAGCGAATACGGTTCTGCCACTTCTCCAGGATCTTCCCGTCGCGCTCAAAGAGCAGCGCGGGCAGCAGGATCAGGTCGTCGAAGTCCAGGGCGTTGTAGGCACGCAGGGCTCGGTTGTAGCGAACATAGGCCTGGGCGCAGAGTATATCCGCTGGTCCTGTGGCACCGGCCAGCGCCTGCTCCGGCAACAGCCCGTCGTTTTTCCACTGTGAAATGCGGTGCTGGATCGCGTTCACCTGGTCGCCCTCGGCACCGTGCTCCTGGATCAGTATGTCCTTGAGCAGGGTCTGGCTGTCGGTGGCGTCGAAGATGGAAAAGCCCGCTTTTATCTCAAGCGCTTTGCGTTCCTCGCGGATGATGCGCAGGCCCAGCTGGTGGAAGGTGCTGACCACCAGGCCCTCGGCAGCGGATTCTGAGACCAGCTTGCCGACCCGATCGCGCATTTCCCGGGCGGCCTTGTTGGTAAAGGTCACAGCGGCAATATGTTTGGCAGAGATGCCGCAGTCGCCGATCAGGTAGGCGATCTTGCGGGTAATCACACTGGTCTTGCCACTGCCGGCACCGGCCAGTACCAGGAGGGGGCCATCGATGTACCTGACAGCTTCGCGCTGGGGTGGATTGAGCTGGTTGAGATTGCTGGTTTGAGTCACTGAAATGCCGTACCGCGAAAGCCGCATTCTACCAGTCGCATTCCTCATCGACTATGACGCCGGTCCCGGTTTCGGAGATGACTTCGCCTGCCCGGGGTTTTATGATCGCCTGCAGGGGCTCCTGCGGGTCCAACAAAAGGATAACAATAACAATGATACGAATCTGGACCGGTATCCCCTTGTGGCAACGCGTATTTGTCGCCCTGGTTCTGGGTATGCTGTTGGGAGTGTTCTGGCCCGCGGCCGGGCTCGCCATCGACTGGCTGGGCGAGCTGTTTGTGCGGCTGATCCGCATGCTGATCATTCCCCTGGTCTTCACCACGCTGATCGCAGGGATTGTCAGCCTCGACAGCATCCGCAAGCTGGGCAGGATCGGCCTGCTCACCGTCGGGGTCTACCTGCTGACTACCTTGATCGCCATCGCCATCGGCGTGATTCTCGCTACCCTGTTTAAACCTGGCACTGGTGTGGACTTCGGTGGCAGCGAGGCAATGGTGCTGCAGTCTGCGATGACCCTGGAGGAGAGATTGCTGGGGATTATCCCGGTTAACCCCGTGGCCGCCATGGCCGAGGGAGACGTGCTACCGGTCATTTTCTTCGCCCTGATCTTCGGTGTGGGATTGTTGATGGCGGGTGAAAAGGGCGAACTCGCTGGCAAGGTGTTCCAGTCCCTGGCAGACGGGGTGCTGCAGATCACACACATCATAATGGAAGTCGCACCCTTCGGTGTGCTGGCCCTGATTGCCACCGCTGTCGCCGAGCGCGGCCTGGCTTCCCTGGTCAGCATCCTGGAGCTGGCGGTGCTGGTGTATGTCGGATGCCTGTTACATATCTTCCTGGTGCAGGCGGGCCTGGTGCGCCTGCTGGCGGGTTTGTCCGCGGTGAAGTTCATGAAGGGTATCGTCGATGCCCAGCTGGTGGCCTTCTCCTCGGCGCTCAGTTCCGCCACCCTGCCGGTTTCGATGACGGTGGCGCGGGAAAACCTGGGTATCAAGCCCAGCGTGGCAGGCTCCGTGTTGCCCCTCGGTGTCACGGTCAACATGGATGGTACGGCGCTCTACGTGGGCATACTCTCGGTGTTCGGCGCCCAGGCGTTCGGGGTGGAACTGGGCTTCACCGAATACCTGTTGATCACCCTGACCACCACCCTGGTGTCGATCGGTGCGGCCTCGGTGCCCTCCGCCGTGCTCTTCCTGATCGCCACGGTATTCAGCGGTATTGGGATGACGACAGAACAGACCGCCATTATCGTGGGCTTCATCCTGCCTTTTGATCGCTTCCTGGATATGATCCGCACGGCGGTAAACGTTACCGGCGATCTTGCCGCTGCCACTATCGTGGCCCGGCGTACCGGTGAAATTGACCTGGCGGTGTACGAGGCTGAGCCGGAGCGCTAGGCAGCTACCTGCTCACCCTCGGCATCGAAGGTGATGTTCATCTCCTTCATCGCATTGACGAAGAAGGAGCGCACAAACTTCGGCTCACCCGCAAACTTCGGGTTGCGCAGTCGGGGGATGATCTCTTCCATCATGATGTTGAGTTCCAGTCGCGCCAGGTGGGAGCCGATACAGAAATGCTGGCCGATGCCGAAAGAGCGATGCTGGTTGTAAAGATCCGGCTGCCGCTCTGCCCGGCGCACGTCGAAGGTGTCGGCGTCGGCACCGAACACATCCTCGTCGTGGTTGATCGTGTGATAGTGCAGAAGAACCTTGTCCCCTTTGCTGATCTGCTGACCGCCGAGTTCCAGGTCTTCCATGGCGGTGCGGCGCATTGAGATAAATGCCGTGTTGTAGCGCAGCATTTCCTCGCAGGCATTGGCGATCTTGTCCGGGTTGTCGACCAGGTACTGCAGCTGGTCGGGGTTTTCCATCAACAGGCGCATGCCCTGGGCGATGACCGTCCGGGTTGACTCGTTGCCACCGACCAGGATCAGGATAAACATCCAGCCGAACTCCTCCTCGGAGATTTTGCGGCCCTTGACCTCGCCCTCCAGCAGGGCACCGAGCAGGCTGTCGTCGGGGTTTTCGTAGTATTTTTTGGCCAGTTCCTGGGCGTAGCCGATCACTTCCGCAGAGGCGATTTGTCCCGCCATTTCGTCGATGGACATATCCGGGTCGTCGGCGAAGATCATGGTATTGGTCCAGTCGAAGAACTTCTTGCGGTCTTCCAGTGGCACACCCAGCAGTTCCAGGATTGTGATCAACGGCAGCTCGGCCGCGACCTCTTCCACGAACTCGCATTCGCCGCGACCGGCCACCGCGTCGACGATGCGCCTGGCGTGCTCGCGCAGTTTCGGTTCGTAGGAATCGACATTCTTGGGGGTAAAGGCATTGCGCATAATGCGGCGCACCACCTGGTGCTCCGGCGGATCCATGCCAATGATGGTCTTGCGGTGCACGTCGGTGATGATCCAGTCGTCGAATTCCATGGGAAACGGTGAGCGCTCTGCGGAGGAAAACAGGGCCGGGTTCTTGGACACGTAATCCAGCTCTTCCTGGCGTGTTACCACCCAGTAGGGTATGCCGGTGATCGGGTCATCCATCTTTACCACCGGGCCGGCATTGCGAATGGCCTTCAGCTCCTGGTAGGGCATGCCCTCGGCATAGGTATCCGGGTCCAGCAGGTTGGCGAAGGGGCACTTGCTCATGATTTCACCCTCCAAACGGGGCTAACTACAAACTAATAGTCGTTAGTATAGCGCCCTGGTGGGGCGCTGTCAGTTAATTTTTCTTCATACTAGGCCATTTTCTGCTACTTCATCACGCGGTAACTGGCGGTAGCCCAGGGCCTCCACCAGGTGGGGGCTGGCGATGGATTCGCAATCCGCCAGGTCGGCGATGGTACGGGCGACCCGCAGAACCCGGTGATAGGCCCGCACCGACATTCCCAGACGGTCAATTGCGCGCTCCAACAGGGACTGGTCCTCAGCGCCCAGCGGGCAGTATTGGCGGATCTGGTGGTCGTCGAGCCTGGAATTAACCGTCCCTGCCCGGGACAGGGCGGTTGCGCGAGCTGCGCAGACCCGTTCACGAACCGCGGCCGACGACTCCTCGGCGCGGTGTTTTGCGGTCAGCAGGCTGGCAGGCAGGCGTGGCAGGTTGACCAGCAGGTCGATCCGGCCCAGCAGTGGCCCCGACAGACGCTGGCGATAACGCTGTACCTGGTCCGGTGTGCAGCGACAGGCCTTTTCCGGATCGCCATCGAAACCACAGGGGCAGGGATTCATGGCCGCAACAAGCTGGAAGCGCGCGGGGTAGGTAATCTGCTGCAGCGCCCGGGAGACGGTAATCTGCCCGGATTCCATGGGCTCGCGCAGTACCTCCAGTACCGCTCGCGGAAACTCCGGCAGCTCATCCAGGAACAGGATGCCGTGGTGGGCCAGGGAAATCTCCCCCGGACGCGGATTATTGCCACCGCCGACCAGGGCCCGGGCGGAAGCGGAATGGTGGGGCGCACGGAACGGCCGCCGGGCGCAAGCCACGGGCGACAGGTTGGCGTCGACAGCGCTGCGCAGTGCGAGGATTTCCAGCAATTCGCATTGTTGCAGGGGTGGCAGGATGCCTGGCATTCGTGAGGCGAGCATAGTCTTGCCAGTGCCCGGAGGGCCGCTGAACAGCAGGTTGTGGCCGCCGGCCGCGGCAATTTCCAGGGCACGTTTACCCAGGGGCTGACCGCGCACATCTGCCAGGTCGGGATAGTCCGGCCCTTCTGATGCCGCCGGTGTTTCCGCGGGAGAGATCTCGTGTCGGCCGTGCAGGAAGGCAGACAGTTCCAGCAGTTGTGTGGTGGGCAGCACATTTGCGCCGGGAACCAGGCTGGCATTGGCGGCATTGGGGGCGGGTAGTACCAGGCTGCGTTGGGCGCCGCTGGCGGCTATCGCGGCGGACACCGTACCGGCAACCGGGCGCAGGGCGCCGCTCAGGGCGAGTTCACCGATGAATTCCTTACCGGCCAGGGTCTCCACCGGCAACTGCCCAGAGGCCGCCAGAATTCCAAGTGCAATCGGCAGGTCAAATCGGCCCCCGTCCTTAGGCAGGTCCGCCGGCGCCAGGTTGATAGTCAGCCGCCGGTCCGGCCAGTCGAAATGGGAATTGATGATGGCGCTGCGGACACGCTCCTTGCTTTCGCGCACTGCGGTCGCCGGCAACCCGACAATATTAAAGGCCGGCAAACCGTTTGAGATATGGGTTTCCACGCGCACCAGTGGCGCGTCGATGCCGTGCTGGGCACGGCTGAGAACCGTCGAGAGATCCATGGGCCCTTCCTTGAGCGAGGTCGACTTCCTGTCTGTAGCTGAGTTTAGTAGAAATTGAACGCAGTGCGAGCGCCGGTCGCCCGGCGTTCTTTAATCAGTGCTGTTAAAGCTTAGTCTGAGCTCCGCGCTGTCGGATTGCTGGGCGATATGTGCTAACAGGGTGCATATAAACAGGATGATTCCCGCCATTTCCATACCTTCCTCCACCGCGTTCCACAGGTTGTAGCCCAGGGTGTCCAGCAGGTCGTTTTCATCGTGCCAGATCGTGGCCCACTCCACGCCGACAGCACCGCCGACGTAGATGGCACCGGAGAGGATGAACAGCCAGCGCGTACGCGTCGGTAGTGCCCAGAGGAATGGCAGGTACGCGCACCCCACGACGAGCACCAGGATCGCGCCGAAGGTAGTCCAGTGAGTATCTTCGACTACCGTGTTCACGAACTCGTGAAATCCCGCGACTTCATCGAGGGACAAGATGTGAAAGCCGATGGCCAGTAGCAGCCACCAGGTGTGCCAGCTTCCGGGTTCGCGGCGCATGTAACGGGCTTGCAGCAGTGTAAGCTGGCCGGCGGCAAACAGGATCAGCGCGCTGAACCAGGTACCGAGACTCTCTTCCTCGTCCAGGTCGAAGAAGGAAATATACAACCAGTCGTCGATGGGGAAGAGATCACGATACCAGCCAAACATGGCGATGATGTGGGCGATGGTGAGCCCTGCGGCGATGCTAAAGAGGAATATCCCGGCCTTGCGGGCAGTGATGCTTATTTCTATTCGCTCGGCGCTCAAAGCTGCTCGCCGAGTGCCTCGAGTTCTTTCTCCAGCTCCTCGACCCGGGTTCGGGTGCGCTGCAGAATTTCTGCCTGGGCGTCGAATTCCTCGCGGCTGACCACGTCGAGCCGCGTGAGTGCCGATTGCACCAGGCTGCGCACGGATTTATCCATTTCGCCCTTGAGGCCGCTGTCGCCCAGCAGGTCGTTGAGTTGTCTGATCACGTCGCTGAGGGGTGGGGGTTTGATCGCCATGGCGCAAGTCTACCCGATTCCCTTTAAGGGCCACAATCCAGCGCCCTGCACCAGGGCAGGGCGCAGCCCGGATGTGGTGCAGCGCTTGCACCAGCTTGGTGCGATGGCGAGCTTTAATTGCCTTCAAAAACCTGCATCGAGTCGCTATCTCGTTGAAATACATCAGAAATGCAAAGTTTGGCACGGGGGCTGCAATTAGCTGGGCAGATTTTGGAATGCCGTAGACCGACTCCCCTGTTTCGTGCGCGGCGGCTCAAATTCTCACGACAAAGACGCACTCAAGGAGATTTGCAAACATGTTGAAGAAGACCTTGCTTTCCACTGCCGTGGCATCCGCTCTGCTTACCGGCGCGAGCCTGGCAACTGCCGAAGAGAGTGGCCCGCACTCGATCTCGGCCAACGTTACCCTGGCCAGTGACTACACCTTCCGCGGTATCTCGCAGACTGACGAACACGGCGCCATTCAGGGCGGCCTGGACTACGGACACGAGTCCGGGATCTATGCCGGCATCTGGATGTCGAACGTCGATTTCGGTGGCGACGGTTCCACGGAGACTGACTACTACGGCGGTTTTGCCGGCACCTTCGGTGACAGCGATTTTGGTTACGACGTCGGCTTTATCTACTACGACTACTGGAACCAGTCCGATTTTGACTACCTCGAGGGCATGGTGGCGCTGAGCTGGAAGGATTTCGGCATTTCCGTCAACTACTCGGATGAGTTTGGCGATGACGGCCCCGAATACCTGGTTGTCGGCGGCAGCTATTCCTTCACCCTGATGGAAGACATCTCCGTCGATCTCTACGTGGGCTACAACGACGCCGACGAGGATGACTTCTGGGAAGACGGTGAAGACTCCTACATCGACTGGTCTGTTGGCTTCGGCTACAGCTGGATGGGTCTCGATTTTGGCCTGGCCTACGTCGACACGGATCTCGATGACACCGATGCGGCAGACGCCCGCGCCGTGTTCTCTATTTCCAAGAGCATGTAAGCGAACTTCGCACTACCGGGCCGGCTGAGCGATCAGCCGGCCTTCGATCAGGAGAAAACTATGAAACTGATAACGGCGATTGTTAAGCCATTCAAGCTGGATGATGTTCGCGAGGCGCTGTCTGAAATCGGGGTGCAGGGCATTACCGTCACCGAGGTAAAAGGTTTCGGCCGACAGAAGGGCCACACCGAGTTGTACCGTGGCGCCGAGTACGTCGTGGACTTCCTGCCCAAGGTCAAAATAGAAGTGGCAGTAGCCGAGGGTCTGGTGGATTCCACCATTGAAGCCATCAGCAAATCCGCCAATACCGGCAAGATCGGTGACGGCAAGATTTTTGTATCCGATCTTGGCCAGGTCATCCGCATCCGCACCGGCGAAACCGGCGAAGACGCCATCTAGCCAGAACATTAGAAGAGAGACATTCCAATGGAAGATCAAATTTTTCAACTGAGCTACGCGCTGGATACGTTTTACTTCCTCGTCTGTGGCGCCCTGGTCATGTGGATGGCCGCGGGCTTCGCGATGCTGGAGGCAGGTCTGGTTCGTTCCAAGAACACCACTGAAATCCTTACCAAAAACGTCGCCCTGTACGCGGTGGCCTGCACCATGTACATGATCTGCGGTTACAGCATTATGTACGGTGGCGGTGACTTCACCGCATTCCTGAGCGGTATTACCGCGGACGGCGTTGCCGGCGCGGAAGAGCCTGCGACTTATGCACCCTCGGCCGACTTCTTTTTCCAGGTCGTGTTCGTGGCTACCGCCATGTCCATTGTCTCTGGTGCTGTTGCCGAGCGCATGAAGCTGTGGGCCTTCCTGGGCTTTGCGGTGATCATGACCGGCTTCATCTATCCGATGGAAGGTGCCTGGACCTGGGGCGGTGAAGCGGTATTCGGTATGTACACCCTGGGAGACCTTGGCTTCTCCGACTTCGCCGGCTCCGGCATCGTGCACATGGCGGGCGCAGCAGCGGCCCTGGCCGGTGTAATCCTGCTCGGTGCGCGTAAAGGCAAGTACGGCCCCGACGGGCAGGTCAACGCCATTCCCGGTGCCAACCTGCCCCTGGCAACCCTGGGTACCTTCATCCTGTGGCTGGGTTGGTTCGGCTTCAACGGTGGTTCCGTGCTGGCGACTGCCACTGTAGAGAGCGCCAATTCAGTGGCCGTGGTATTCATGAATACCAACGCGGCTGCGGCGGGCGGCCTGATTGCCGCATTGATCACCGCGCGCTTCATGTTCGGCAAGGCTGACCTCACCATGGCCCTGAACGGCGCCCTGGCCGGCCTGGTGGCGATTACCGCGGAACCCTCCACCCCGACTGCCCTGCAGGCAACCCTGTTTGGTGGAATCGGCGGCATCCTGGTGGTGTTCTCCATCGTCACCCTCGACAAGCTGAAGATCGACGATCCGGTCGGTGCCATCTCCGTGCACGGCGTGGTCGGCCTGCTCGGCCTGCTGCTGGTGCCTGTCACCAATGGTGAGAACTCCAGCTTCAGCGGCCAGCTGATCGGTGCGCTGACCATCTTCGCCTGGGTGTTCATCACTTCCCTGATTGTCTGGGGCGTGCTGAAGGCTGTTATCGGCATCCGCGTCGGCGAAGAGGAAGAATACGAAGGCGTGGACCTCTCCGAGTGTGGTATGGAAGCCTACCCGGAGTTCATCACAGCCAAGTAAAGCATTGCGGGCGCATTAACGTGCGTATTGGGGGGCCTTTTGGCCCCCCTTTTTTTTGATGGTTGCATATTATTGCCAAAGCCTAATAATTAGCTTTCTGCTTTATTGCCGCTGGAGATAACAATATGAAAATGGTCACCGCGATCATTAAGCCATTCAAACTCGATGACGTGCGTACAGCGCTGTCAGAGATCGGTGTGCAGGGCATTACCGCCACCGAGGTCAAGGGCTTTGGCCGCCAGAAAGGGCACACGGAGCTGTACCGCGGCGCTGAATACGTGGTGGATTTCCTGCCCAAGGTAAAACTCGAGATCGTTGTTGCCGACGAGCAGGTCGATGGTGCCATCGATGCCATTGCCAACGCCGCCAATACCGGCAAGATCGGCGACGGCAAGATTTTTGTCCAGTCCATGGAGCAGGTCATCAGAATCCGCACCGGCGAGACCGGCGAAGACGCCATCTAGGAGCCTTCTTCAATTCAGGCGGCGCGGTAAGTCTCTCTCAACCGCTGCCGCTTGTTTTCCTCCATTTCCCGCAACGCAAGCATTACCGATTGCCACAGGGTAAAACGATTGCCCTGTCCTACCTGCAGTGGTGTCTGCAGGACTTGTGCATAGTGTTGAGCCAGCGATTGCAGGTCCGGCTCAGGCACCTGCCAGAGAATATCCCGACAGATAAATGCCTCCAGCAGTAAATCCTCACAGGCCGCCTGGTTCTCAAGCTGCTCTTCCTCATACAGACTGAGCCAGGGTGCCCAGAGGCGCACGCGGCTGGCGAAAATGCCATCTCCCAGTCGCTCCTCGGTGCTGTCCGGGTTAATCGGGGTGCTGCCCCGGCCACAACTGGGTGAGCGCGCCTTTAAAATCCAGGCGCTGAGCGGCCAGAAGCGTCCCAGATTGCGCAGGTAGCTGTCGGCGTAGTCCAGCAGGGCATCGGTGACATCCACCGCGGGGTCGTCTGTCTGAATGACCCTCTGTGTATCGCCCTCATCCACGACTTTCAGGGTCGGTCGCGGTACCGGGAGTCCAATACCCACTTCCGGGCAGATCGCCTGCAACTGCAACCAGGACGCAAGCCAGCGACCGATACCTGCCTGCTCCTTATGGCCACCGTCGTAGCGTACCGGTTCACCCAGCAGGCAGGCACTGCAGGCCACCAGCGGTTTGCTGGCCGCGGTCTCGGGGTGATGAAACAGGGATTCCTGCCAGTAACTCACGGTACTTGCGGAATCCCGGCGCGGGCCTCGATATTGCGTATCGCCGCCGGTAATTCCTCCAGGCTGGAAATCTCTTCATCCGCGGGTTCGCCACCGGGCCAGCGCCAGCCGCCGGAATTCATCCACACGGTGTACATGCCCAGTTGCCGGGCGCCTTCGACATCGTGCTTGGGATTGTCGCCGACGTGGACAATCTCGTGGCTGGCTGCCGAGCTGGCCCGCATGCCGGCCTCGAACATATCCGGCAGCGGTTTGCTGGCGTCGAGCTGTTCGGCGGAAAACGCGAAGTCGAAATACTCCCCCAGTTCACTCTTGTAGATATCGGCGTTGCCGTTGCTCAAGGCTCCCAGGGTGTAGGACTGGGCCAGCGATTCCAGCACCTCCAGCGCGCGTTCGTAGGGCTCGACCTGGTGGCGCACTTGCAGGAAGGCCTCAAAGGCTGCGTGGGCGCCTTCCATTGCCACATCTTCAGGGTAACCGCAGTGCAGCTGTACCTCGTAGAGGGCGCGGATGCGCAGCTTGCTGATCTGGTGGTGCAGTTCCGGGTTCAGTTCCCAGGTGCGTATGCGCAGGTTCCGCAGGGCCTCGGCATCGAATTCCCGGGTCACGCGCTCGCGGTGCTCCGCGAGCCAGGCATTTTGCGCCGCCTCGGCCCGCTGCAGTACGGGTTCCACGTCCCACAATGTGTTATCCAGGTCGAATGTGATGACCTTGATATGCCCTTTACTCATCGTCCTCGTCCGGCTTGCCACGGCGGCGCGCCCTGGGGTGGGCGTCGTCGTAAACCTTGGCCAGATGCTGGAAATCCAGGTGCGTGTAGATCTGGGTGGTTGAAATATTGGAGTGTCCCAGTAGTTCCTGTACGGCACGCAGGTCGCCACTGGATTCCAGCAGGTGGCTGGCGAAGCTGTGGCGCAGCATATGCGGGTGGATATCCTGGTGCATGCTGGTTTCCCGGCCCCGCTTCTGCAGTCGCACCTGGATATTGCGCGCACTTATGCGCCCGCCGCGAGTGCTGGTGAAGAGGGCGGGCTGATCGGCAATTTCCGGTCTCACCGCCAGCCAGGCCCTGATCGCCTGCATGGCCTCTTTGCCGACCGGCAGGGAGCGGGTCTTCTGGCCCTTGCCGGTGACAGTCACCAGGCCCCCCTCCTGGTCGACGTCGTCGATATCCAGGTCGGCCAGTTCTGACAGGCGCAAGCCCGAGGAATAAAACAGTTCAGCCATGGCCTGGTCCCTGAGGTCCAGCGGGCTGTTTCCCTGGATGGTCAGGCAGAGATTGACCTGGTCTGCGTCCAGGGTTTTGGGCAGGCGCTTTGGTTGTTTCGGCGCCTGGATACCGTTGGCCGGGTTGTGGTGCGTCACGCCCTGGCGGCTGAGGAACGCGTAAAAGCTGCGAATCGCCGAGAGACTGCGCTGGATGCTTTTACCCTGCTTGCCCTCGCTGTGTAGCTGGCTGACAAACTGGCGGATATCGCCGGGCTGGATGGCCACGGCGTCTTCGATATTTCGCTTTTCGCAGAATAGCTGCAGCCGTGCCAGGTCGCGGCCGTAGTTGCTGAGGGTGTGCTTGGAGTACTGGCGAACGTCGCGCAGGTATTCCAGAAACCGGGTGACCTGCTGTGGCAGGGGCGAGGTCACGTGTCTTCAGGGTCGCCGTCGCTCTGTAACCTCGGTGCCAGCCTCACCAGCACGTCGGCAATATGAGCGAGGAACAGCGTTCCCATGCTCGATGTGTAATAGTTGGCGTCGCTGCTGCCCACGGCGATGACGCCCATATCGGTCGCACCGCACAGCGGCACTACCGCGGCAGAGCCGACTTCTCCGGCCTTGGGGAAGAGGTAGTTCAGTTCTTCCTTGCGCAGGGCGCCACAAACGGACTTTTTGCCCTTGATCAGTGCGCCGATCTCGATGCGGGCACTGTCGGCGGATTCGATGCGGCAGTTATCCGTGCTCTGTTTGGGATCGCCGAACAAAATGATGCTGGCGTGCTCGACATCGAAGTCCTCGGTGAGGGACTGGGCATAGGCCAGGGCCAGTTCGTCCAGGGTGTTTGCTTCCAGCAGGCGCAGAATGAGCGTACGGGTGAGCTCGTAGAGCCTGTCATTATCCCGCGCATTGCCGGTCAGGCTGTTCAGGCGCTTACGCATCTCCACGTTGCGCTCGCGCAATACGCTGACCTGCTTCTCTACGAGAGAAACGGCGCTACCGGTGCTGTGGGCGATATGCAGGTGGTCGAGCATGTCCGGGTGGCGCTCGAAGAAGTCGGTGTGCTCCTTGAGATAGTCACGCACCTCGTCATCGCTCAGTTCAGGGCTGGGGTTCTCGCTGGCATTGGTTTCGGCGGTCAAAGTCTTACACTCCCCTCGAATACGGTGGTTGCCGGTCCTGTCATGATAACCGGATGGCTTTCTCCTGCCCAAGCAATTTCCAGGTCACCACCCCGGAGGTGTACGGTGACTTTTTCGTCCAGCAAATCCTGCAGACGTCCGACAACCACGGCTGCGCAGGCACCGCTGCCGCATGCCAGGGTTTCGCCGACTCCGCGTTCGAACACGCGCAGTCTCACCTCGCTGGGCGAAAGCACCTGCATGAAGCCCGCGTTGACCTGTTCCGGGAAATCCGGATGCTGCTCGATAACCGGGCCCAGTTCGTTGACAGGCGCCGCATCCACGTCCTCCACCAGGGTTACCGCATGCGGATTGCCCATAGAGACTGCGCCGATACTGAGTTCCCGATCCGGCAACTGCAGGCTGTAATCGCTGGCCTGCGTTGCAGCCTGGAAGGGGATCGCCGCAGGTTCCAGGCGGGGCACGCCCATATTGACTTCTACCTGCTTGTCTTCGCGCAGCTGCAACTCGATGATGCCGTTGCTGGTTTCCACGCTAATCCTGTCCTTGTGGGTCAGCTTGCGATCGCGTACGAAGCGGGCAAAGCAACGGGCGCCGTTGCCGCACTGCTCGACTTCGCGGCCATCGGCGTTGTAGGTGCGGTAGCGAAAGTCCACGTCCGGGTCCCCCGGGGGCTCGACTACGAGCACCTGGTCACACCCGATACCGCGCCGGCGATCGGCCAACTTGCGGATATCTGAGGCCCGCAGGTTGCAGCGCTGGGTGACCAGGTCGAGCATCACAAAGTCATTGCCCAGACCGTGCATCTTGGTGAACTTCAGTATCATCGGCTGTCCGGCAGGGTCGATTCGCCACGCACCAGGTCGGCAAAGGTTTCGCGCTCGCGCACCAGGTGCGCGTCCGCGCCGTCAACCATGATTTCCGCCGCGCGCACCCGGCTATTGTAATTTGAGCTCATGGCAAAGCCATAGGCGCCGGCACCCATCACCGCAAGCAGGTCGCCGCGCGACAGGGTCAGCTCCCGGCTTTTGCCGAGGAAGTCACCGGTTTCACAGACCGGTCCGACAATGTCGTAGTCTGCCGCCTCGCCTTCGCCATTGCGTGTGACCGGTTGGATGTCCAGCCAGGCCTGATACAGGGCCGGCCGCAACATATCGTTCATGGCGGCATCGACAATGGCGAAATTATGGGCGCTGTTGAACTTCAGGTAATTCACACGGGTCAGCAGCACACCCGCATCGGCGACAATGGAGCGGCCCGGTTCGAACATCAGCTTGAGGGGGCGGTCGCCGATGTGTTCGCGCGCTGCGGCAATATAGTCGGCGACGGGCGGTGGCTCCTCGTCACGGTAGCGCACGCCCAGGCCGCCTCCCAGGTCCAGGTGCGAGATGTTGATTCCAGAGCCCGCCAGGGTGTCGATCAGCTCCAGCAGGCGATCCAGTGCATCCAGGAAGGGGCTGATCTCGGTCAGCTGGGAACCGATATGGCAATCCACACCGCTAATCTCGATATGCTCAAGCTGCGCGGCTCGCTGGTAGACTTCCAGGGCAGCCGCGGTCTCGATGCCGAACTTGTTTTCGCGCAGGCCGGTGGAAATGTAGGGGTGGGTACGGGCGTCCACGTCCGGATTGACCCGCACGGAAACCCGTGCAATGGCGCCGGCCGCGCCCGCGACTTCATTGAGCAACTCCAGTTCGTCGGCGGACTCGATATTGAAGCAGTGGATGCCCACTGCCAGGGCCCGCTCCATTTCTGCGGCGGTCTTGGCAACGCCGGAAAATACCACCTTCGCAGGATCGCCGCCCGCTGCCAGCACCCGTTCCAGCTCACCGCCGGAGACAATGTCGAAGCCGGCACCCAGCTTTGCCAGTACCCCCAGCACTGCCAGGTTGGAATTGGCCTTCACCGCGTAGCAGACCAGGTGATCGGTGCCCTGCAGGGCAGTTGTATAGGCCTTGAAGTTAGCTTCCAGTGCGGCCCGGGAGTAGACATAGCTGGGCGTGCCATAGCGCTCGGCTATGGCAGTCAATGCCAGCTGTTCGGCGAAGAGTTCATCTCCGCGGTAGTCAAATTCACCCATCTGTGTTTTATTTCCCGGATGATTGCGGGGGCTGGGCCGGTTCTTCCTGCGGGATATAGAGCCCACCCTTCTGCCCACAGGCGCTCAAGCCCAGGACCAGGAGGACGATGTAGATCGAATGACGCATTGTGTTGTCCCGCAAAAAGACCGAGCGCGCATTATAGCGGCGCACCGGGGGGCAGGCGAGGGGAGGCCGGCACCCGGAAAGTGTGACCAGGGAGTATGGTTTTGACAGTAGTACGAGTCGTTCTTTTAGTTGGCCTGATCCTGCCGGGGGGTGCCGCCCTGGCGGACCCCCTGTATGCCAAGAATCTGGCGCCCCTGGTCGGCTTATTCGGTTTTCCCAATATGCGGGCGGCCCAGGCGCTGGATGCCGGACAATTCAGCACCGCGTTACACGCTAATCTTGCCAACAACTACAGCGTCGATATCAGTGGCCCCGAGGAGGTGAACTTCGACGGTGAGACTCTCAGGTTTGCGTTTCGAGCTGCCTATGGGTTTGGTGCCGGGTGGGAAGTGGAACTCGAGATGCCCTGGCTGCAGCACGATGGCGGCGAACTCGATAACACCATTGAGAACTGGCATGACTTCTGGGGGTTACCAGACGGGAACCGCGATGAAGCACCACAGGACCTTATCGACTTCAGTTACAGCGGACCCGGCGCAGCCTTTGCCATGCGCGAGGACGTGGATGGCTGGGGCGACCTCAATGTTGCGCTGGTCAAGGAAGTGTGGCGCTCTGAAACCGCTGCAATAAGTGCCAGGGCCGGAGTCAAATTCGCGACCGGCGAAGAGGAAGACCTGCTCGGCAGCGGTAGTGAAGACTACTACCTCTCGCTCAATTTCAGTGGCGCCCAGAAGAGCGACCTGCCGCTGATCTGGCACGGCCAGTTTGGCTACCTGCGCGCGGGTGATGCGGACCTGTTGGGCGATATTCAGGAACAGGATCTCTGGTTCGCCGGTATCGGCGTTGAGTGGCTGACCTGGCAGAGCGTACACCTGAAATTGCAGATCGACAGCAATGCAGCGGTGGCGGATTCCACCCTTACCCAGCTCGGTGATGCCTCGGTGCAGATCACCGCGGGCATGAGCTGGGTGTTCGCCCAGAACTGGGAGGCGGAGTTCAGTTTCAGCGAGGACATTGCCGTGGATACGGCACCGGATTTCGTACTCCAGGCGGGGCTGCGCTGGCGCCCATAGAAAGCCTGTACTGAGTGCTCAGCGGGAGGCGATGCGTTCCGCGGCCCGTGTGGCGGCGGCGCGTACCTGCGTCGGGGCAGTACCGCCAAGGTGATCGCGGGCGGCGACCGAACCCTCCAGGGTCAGCACCTCGAAAACGTCCTCGCCAATATCCGGGCAGAAGCCCTGCAGTGTTTCCAGCTTCATCTCCGCCAGGTCGAGGCCCTCGGCGAGTCCGTGGGAGACCGCCTGGCCCACTATCTCGTGGGCGTCGCGGAAGGCCACACCGCGACCCACCAGGTAGTCGGCGAGGTCGGTTGCGGTCGAAAACCCGCGCAGTGCCGCTTCGCGCATAGTGTCGCGGTTTGCCGATATGGCAGGCAACATGTCGGCGAATGCACGCAGGCAATCGAGAACAGTATCCACCGTGTCGAACAGGGGCTCCTTGTCCTCCTGGTTGTCCTTGTTATAGGCCAGGGGCTGGCTCTTCATCAGGGTTAGCAACGAGATCAGGTGGCCGTTCACTCTCCCGGCCTTGCCACGTACCAGCTCCGGTACATCTGGGTTCTTCTTCTGCGGCATGATCGATGAGCCGGTGCAGAACCGGTCCGGCAGTTCGACAAAGCCAAACTGTGCCGAAGTCCACAGCACCAGTTCTTCTGACATCCGCGACATGTGCGTCAGCAGTAGCGCTGCGAAGCTGCAAAACTCGATGGCAAAATCCCGATCCGATACCGAGTCGAGGGAATTTTCCGTGGGTTTGCTGAAGCCCAGCGTGGCCGCGGTTTGTTCGCGGTCGATGGGGTAGGAGGTGCCGGCCAGCGCAGCAGCACCCAGGGGGCACTGGTTCATACGCTTGCGGCAGCCCATCAGCCGGCCGTAATCCCGTTCCAGCATTTCGTTCCAGGCCAGCAGGTGGTGACCGAAACTCACCGGCTGCGCGGTCTGCAGGTGGGTAAAGCCGGGCATTATGGTATCGGCTTCGCTCGTGGCCAGTTCGACGATGCCGGATTGCAGGCGGCTGAGCTCCCCGGCGATGACATCTATCGCGCCGCGCAGAAACAGGCGGATATCTGTGGCCACCTGGTCATTGCGCGAACGTCCGGTGTGCAGTTTCTTGCCCGCATCGCCGATCAGTTCGGTGAGCCGGGCCTCGATATTCATGTGCACATCTTCCAGCTCTACCGACCACTGGAAGTTGCCGGATTCAATCTCACCGCGAATTTGTTCCAACCCGGACTTTATCTGCCTGGCTTCCTCCTCGCTGAGCACGCCGACACCGGCCAGCATGGACGCGTGCGCCAGCGAACCCTCGATGTCCTGGGCAGCCGTGCGCTGGTCGAAGCTCACCGAAGCGGTAAATCGCTGGACAAAGCTGTCGGTGGCCTCGCTGAAACGCCCGCCCCACAGTTTGCTGGTTTCTTCTTTGTCGCTCATAGACAGTGCCAATCCCGGCTTGCTGCAATCTCAAAGGGATGCAAGTATAACAGCATAATAATCAATACACGGGTGAAACGGGGACCATGGCGGACAGCGCACCCACCACAGAAGCACGGGAATTTTTCATTCCCGACCTCTGCGCAACCAGATCGGTTTTGATGATGTTCATCCTCGCGGAACTCATGGTCGTGATCTATGTGCTGGGCGACAGTGAACTGCCGGATTTTGCCTGGGGAGACTTCGCCCTTGCCTCCCTTTTTGTGCAGTGGATCGTACTGCTGTGTGCCGGGACCCTCTGTGCCGCACGAGTCCTGCTTGCGCGGCTGTCACTGCCTGCCGGCGTACTCATCAGCTTCCTGATCATTCTGCTGGTGACCCTGCTCAGTAGCATTATTGCGGTACTGGTTTTCCAGGATTCGGCCTACACCGACATCGATCGCTGGTGGTTGCTGCGCAACCAGCTGGTGGCGGCCGTTGTCGGCGGCATTGCCCTGCGTTACTTCTACCTGCAGCAGCAACTGCGGGCGGGAGAGCAGGCGGAAATGAATGCCCGCATTGAGTCCCTGCGGGCCCGCATCCGGCCGCACTTCCTGTTCAATACCATGAACAGCATTGCCAGCCTTATTGGCTCGCGGCCGCGGGAAGCCGAGCAGGTGGTCGAGGACCTGTCGGAGCTGTTTCGCGCAAGCCTCATGGAGAGCGAACATTCCGCCACACTGGGCGCGGAACTACACCTGTGCCGCATCTACTTGCGCATCGAGCAATTGCGCCTCGGCGAGCGACTGCGCCTTGTCTGGGAGGTCGACGAAAGCCTCCTGGACGAAGCCCTGCCCAGCCTCTTGCTGCAGCCTTTGATAGAGAACGCGGTATATCACGGTATTGCGCGGGTACCCGAGGGCGGCGCCATCGAGATATCGGTGCAGCGCAGCGGCGAAGCGATGCAGGTGCGGATTTGCAATCCCCTGCCGCAGGCAGCCGAGCCGCTGCCGGGTGGGCATAATATGGCCCTCGACAATATTCGCCAGCGGCTGGCGGTACACTACGGCGAAGCCGCCTACCTGGAGTTGAGCGAGACCGGAGATCGGCATACCGTGGAGATGGTGATACCGCTGGAGTCGGAAGAGTGAAAATCCTGGTCGTGGATGATGAGCCCCTGGCCCGGGAGCGTTTGCTGCGCCTGCTGGAAACCGTTGCCCCGGAGGCAGATGTAGCCGAGGCCGGCAACGGCAGCCAGGCGCTGGAACAGGTGGCCTCAGAACAACCCGACCTGTTGCTGCTGGATATCCGTATGCCGGGCATGGACGGGATTGCGGTAGCGGAAGAACTGCAAAAGCTGGACCAACCGCCCGCCGTGATTTTCTGCACTGCCTACGATCATTACGCCCTGGAGGCACTGGACAAGCAGGCGGTCGCCTATCTGTTGAAACCTGTCCGCGAGGAGAAACTTCGCGATGCCATGGAGCGCGCCGGGCGGGTCAACCGGGTGCAACTGGCCAGTCTGCAGGAACAACCTGCGGCGCGCAGCCACGTTGTCGCGGAGGGCCCCAGGGGTGTGGAAATGGCGGCGGTTGCTGAAGTGCGGTGCTTTATCGCTGAACAGAAGTACGTCCGCGCCCTCTATCCCGGGGGCAGTCTGTTGATTCCCGATACCCTGAAGGAACTGGAGCAGGAGTTCGGCACCGCCTTCCTCAGGGTGCACCGCAACACCCTGGTCGCCGCGGCCCATATCGTTGGCCTGCGCCGGGACAAGGAGGAGGGCTGGTTCGTGGAGCTGGACGGCCTGGAGGAAAAACCCGGTATCAGTCGCCGCCACCTGGCCGAGCTCAAAGAGCAATTGCGGCAGCGCTGAAGGGACAATTCCTTGCACCTCCCGTATCATAAACCGGCATCTTTCCGGCACTGATCAATAACTATGCAAAACAGCCTCAGAATAGCGACTCGTGAGAGCCAACTGGCCCTGTGGCAGGCGGAGTACGTGAAGCGCGAGTTGCAGTCCGCGCACCCGGGACTCGAGGTCGAGTTAATCGGCATGACCTCCCGCGGGGACCAGATACTGGACGCGCCGCTGGCCAAGGTTGGGGGCAAGGGACTGTTCGTCAAGGAGCTGGAAACCGCCTTGCTCGAGGGTGAGGCCGATATAGCCGTGCATTCCATGAAGGATGTGCCCATGGAATTCCCCGCCGGCCTGGGCCTCGAGGTGATCTGCCCGCGCGAGGATCCCAGCGATGCGCTGGTGAGCAACAGATATAAGCACTTTGACGAACTGCCGCCTTCAGCAGTGGTTGGTACCTCCAGTCTGCGTCGGGAGTGCCAGCTACGCGCAATCCGGCCGGATCTGGAAGTCAGCTTCCTGCGTGGCAACGTGAATACCCGTCTGCGCAAACTCGATGAGGGGCAGTACGATGCCATTATTCTCGCCAGCGCCGGCCTGATTCGCCTGGGTATGGGCGAGCGAATATGCCAGGGCCTGCCCCTGTCCCAGTCATTACCCGCCGGCGGTCAGGGGGCGGTCGGTATTGAAGCCCGGCTCGACGATGCCGACACCGGGGCCCTGCTGCAGCCCCTGCACCATCGCGTTACCGCCCAGTGTGTGCTCGCCGAACGGGCACTGAATACACGTTTGCAGGGTGGCTGCCAGGTACCTATCGCCGCCTTCGCCCAGTACCTGGACGATCAGCCCGGGCAACTCTGGCTGCGTGGCCTGGTCGGCCGCGCCGATGGCAGTGAGATTCTGCGCGCGGAGGCCACTGGAGCCGACGATGCACCGGAGGACCTCGGTATTGCTGTGGCCGAGGATTTATTGGGCCAGGGCGCCGGGGAGTTGCTGGCTGCCATCCATGAGTGAAATTGCGGTACTGGTAACGCGGCCCAGTGGCCAGGCCGACTCCCTGATGAGTTTGCTCGCCGAGGCGGGTTACCGCGGCGTACATTGTCCTATGTTGGTAATCGAAGAGCTGCCTGAACCCGACCCCGGTCAGCGCGCCATTCTGCAAAGTCTCGCGGATTATCAGCACCTGGTTTTTGTCAGCAGCAACGCCGTGCGTTTTGGCATGGGCTGGATCGAGGATTTCTGGCTGCAGCTGCCGACCGGGCTTCACTGGTACACGCTGGGCGATGGCAGTGCCGCAGCGCTGGCGCAACACGGCGTCGAGGCACTGCAGCCCGCGGAGCAAATGAACAGTGAGGGCTTGCTGGCCTTACCAGCCCTGCAGGAAGTCCGGGACCAGCGCGTCCTCATTATCAAGGGCGAGGGCGGCCGCGAGATGTTGCGTGAAACTCTGCGGGATCGCGGGGCCAGGGTGGATGAGCTGGCCTGCTATCGCCGTCGTGCCCCCGCAATGGGGCCGGGAGAGTTGGCCGCGATCATCCGCGACGCGGACTGTCGCGCGCTGTTACTGAGCAGTGGCGAAGGCCTGCGCAATATGGTGTCATTGCTGGACGAACAGGAGCTGGACCAGGTTCGTGGTATTGCCCTGATCGTACCCGGGGCCCGGGTGGGCGAGGAGGCCCGAAGGGCTGGGTTCAGTGAGGTGCTGGAAGCAGCAAATGCCACAGATACGGCGATGCTGGCTACCCTGGGCGGCGCCGGACTAATTGGGGGATAAGGTGGAAAACGAGGATAAGCCGGACGTGCCGGTAGTAGAGGAGAGCGGCGAGGAGGCCACCGAAACGCCGACCGAAACGCCGACCCCGGAACCTGCTCCAGTGAAGACTTCCGCACAAGACAAGCCGCTGCCGACAGTTAAAAAAGGCGGTGGTGGGCTTGGCATCCTGGCGCTGCTACTCTCCCTCGCTGCCCTGGCTGTGGCTGGGTATCTTTATC